>Ga0206833_1128_pt1 | contig 19232 bp, 20 predicted proteins | sample Alteio_BWOrgCont_32_FD_152891 | JGI IMG/M metagenome (GOLD analysis project Ga0206833, IMG submission 152891) | Enriched cells from forest soil in Barre Woods Harvard Forest LTER site, Petersham, Massachusetts, United States -... | ecosystem: Environmental > Terrestrial > Soil > Temperate forest >... | reverse complement strand
GGCTTAGGTTGCCGTAATGTGTCGAAGGTATTTGTGCCAAAAGATTATGTTTTCAATTTCTTTTTTGAATCGATCGAAGCTTTTCAGCCTATTATTAATCATCATAAATACAACAACAATTACGATTACAATAAATCCATATACCTGGTAAACAGCGATAAACATTTTGACAATGGTTTTTTAATGCTCAAGGAAGATGATAAACTAACTTCGCCGCTTGCCGTTTTATATTTTGGATATTACGATGACCTGCAAGCTGTTGAGAATTTGTTGAATACTGAGGCTGATAACATTCAATGTGTTGTTACCCACGTACCTTTGAGAATAAAAAGCCAGGTAGTTGACTTTGGCATGAGCCAGCAGCCGGCATTATGGGATTATGCCGACGGCGTAGACACTATGGCTTTTCTTTGTACCTTATAAACTTAATTCTTCGACAATGTCACTATTCCTTCATTAGGATACGCCTGGTACAACACATAATTTCCTTTATCATCCTGCGTAGCAGTTAATTGCTGGCTATGTTTACCCTGTTTCACTAATGTGGTATTCCAGCTTTTGGGTAAATAAGTTTTTAGCGTTAACGGAACGTTATACATAGTATCCAGCGTATGCGTTAGCCGCACAGAAATTCTCCCGTTATCTTCATTATTTTGGACGGTTGCGTTTTCGCGCTCGCGCATATATTTGGTAACATCGCCAAATGTGGCTACCCAGAGTTTATCATCGTCGTTCTTTATGTATTGAAAATACTCATCCAGCAAAGTGCTCGGCAAAGCTTCATAGCCTAAACCATCCACCCCGTGAATAACAATAACCAACCAGGTATCTTTCCTTGCAACTGTAGTATCCACCCACGATTTCATTAGCGGCAGCGGCGATCTTGTATTTGCTTCGCGTTGCCATTGCACATAATCTTTATCAGTATTGCCAGGCGTTTGTTTACTTGGCCGGTCAATTTCTTTTAACCAGGGTTCGGGCATGCGGTTGCGCAGGGCCGGATAAATTTTGTAAGCAATTTTCATTACCCGTTCATTTTCGTATCCGTACGGCACCTCTGTCGAAAAGGTATACCGCTCCCCCATCTGGTTTCGTATTTCTTCTTTGCTCTTTACAAGTTCATAGGTAATATTTACTGAATCGAGCCCTGGCATGCTGGCGTGGGTAATGGAATGGCTTGCAATTTCATAACCTTCGGCTGCGTATCGCCTCATATCGTCCCAGGTAGAACCTTCTTCCTGTAACACTTCGTCGCATGGCTGATAACCGGGTTGAAAGTCTCCGTTTCTTACTTTTTTATACAATTCATCCATCAACTGATAAGCCTCTGTGGTCCTTTTCTCATCATAAAGACTGGCTGCTTTAGTTACGTAGGTAATAGTGCCTTTATAGCCCAGATATCCAGCTGCTGAACAACGCTCTAAAAAATTACCGCTATTCGTTGGTATATTGGCCGATTCAGCTATAATTGTTTTAACCGGACGCCCGATAAAAGTTCCATGATATTTGGAGCCGGGAAATCCGCCTGTAATAACAAAAAAGGTAGCAGGCAGCTTCAGCCTTTCCATTATAGGCAACGCCTTTGTAAACTGATGATAAGAACCATCATCATAGGTAATAGAAACCGCCCCGTTTTTTCCGTACTGCCATTCGGTTATCTGCGTTTGTCCGATGGGCGCAGGCTGACATTTTGCAATAACTATAGTTAATCCTAATACGATGGTGAGTAAAACCGGCTTCATTGGTATAATTTTCAAGAGAATGAAAGCCAAATATAATGGATTGAAAGCTTTGCAGGTATTGATTTATGTATCAAATCTGTTATCAAGCTTTAGTTTGAATTTACTCTCCCCAGGCGGTAATCATCAAATTACGGTCTCCGCCATAGTTTCGGTGCTCGCATAAGTAAATTCCCTGCCATACGCCTAATGCTAAGCGCCCGTTACGGATAGGAATAGTTACCGAACATCCCAGCAAAGCCGCCTTTAAATGTGCCGGCATATCGTCCGAACCTTCATCATTATGCAAGTACCCAGGATCATTCTCAGGTACAGCTTTGTTAAAGTACATTTCGAAATCGCGCCTAACGGTTGGATCGGCATTTTCATTAATAGTAAGCGCCGCTGATGTATGCTGTATAAATACCTGGCAAATACCTGTTTTTATCTCGTTAATCTGCGGCAATGCCTGCAACACTTCTGTTGTGATCAGATGAAATCCTCTTTTTCTTTCTCTTAGCTGAAGTGGCTGTTGATATATTTTCATTATTTTTATTCCATAAGTTAAGCCGGGCAATTATAAACTAAACACATAGCATCTTTATTGTTTCGGGCAGATCGGTAATAAAGTGCAAATTCTTAATTATAATTTAATATCAAATTATAATTTTTAATGCACCTTTGTTGCAATAAAATATCCCTTTAAAATGAAAATTAAAACTAGACTACTTTTACTCTCTCTTTTACCCGCTATTTGCCTGGCATGGTCATCTTTTAATATATCCCCTGTCATTCCACGCTACGATCATGTTATCGTTGTGATGGAAGAAAATCATGGATATAATGAATTAATCGGCTCGGCCAATGCGCCGTTTATTAATTACCTCGCAAAAAATGGAGCACTGTTTACCGATTCGCATGGCGTTACTCATCCAAGTCAGCCCAATTACCTGGCTCTGTTTTCGGGCAGTACGCAAGGCAGTAACAATGATGATTGTTTGGATGCTATAACTCCTTTTACATCGCCCAACCTTGGTGCTGCATTAATTCATAACGGGTTAACCTTTAAGGGTTACGCGCAAACTATGCCGTCTGTAGGGTTTATAGGATGCACATATTTGCAAAGTAAGCTTACTGTTGGTATGTTATACGCCCGTAAACATACACCATGGGTAAACTGGTTAGGTACCGGTACAAACAGTATTCCCAGGTCCTGCAGTTTACCGATGACTGATTTCCCCTCAGATTTCAGCAAGCTGCCAACAGTGGCATTTGTGGTGCCCGATATGGATTACGATATGCATAATATTGGCGCGCCGGGCGACAGGGCAGCTATTGAACGTGGCGATAAATGGCTTAAAGAAAATCTTGCTGCTTATGCACAATGGGCCGCTAAACATAACAGCCTTTTAATTGTAACTTTTGATGAAGATGATTACAGCCCGCAAAATAATAACCGCATACCTACCATTTTTTTTGGCGAGCATGTTGTTACAGGTAAATACAATACTGCCATAACGCATTATAATGTTTTGCACACACTGGAGACGATGTACAACCTCTCCATTACAGATAACACCCATGCTGAGCCAATAATGGGTGTTTGGAAGTAATAATCTTCAATAAGTAAAACATATCCATAAAAAAGAGAGTGCCAAACCGGCACTCTCTTTTTGTTATCTATACTAATCCACCCATCAAAGGGTCAGTTTTGCTTATCGATCCGGTTTCCACATGCCCGGCATAACGTTCCTCAAAATGATCATGTCCTTTTAGTTTTACGCCAAAGTCGTACCAGTTATAAGATTTTGAAAGATCAACGGCAATGCTGGCTTTACCTCCTGCGGGAACTATTTTGCTTTGTTCTGCGGTTTTGTAGCTTTTGTCGGTTATAACTATGGTATGTGGTTTGGTATCGTTGTTAACAATATCAACCGTAACATTACCGGTAAGTTTCAGAGCATTTAATCTGTTGCGTTCGTAACTGCACTCAATTTTTACAGCCGGGTTATTATTATCCCCTGTCAATTCACGATAAAAACCATTGGGGCCATATACCCTGATATGATATGCGTTATCTTCAAAATCGGCTAAGTTCCATTCGTCTTTTAGCTTGTCTCCGGCGGCTACGCTGTAATCCCAGGCTCTTAATTCTTCTTTTTGATAAGGGCTCATCGTGTAAACCCTAAACGGTGCTCCCGCGGCTTTATCGCCGAAAACTTTGTTCCCTGCTATAAAGTCAATACCATAGCTGTTTTTCTCTTTATTGAAATAACCGTGCGTATATAATTCATAAGGCAACGCACAAGCCGGACGGATACCTTTTTCCTGTTTAGGGAAATAAGGCGATTGAGAAGGATTGCTATTAATTACACCGATTTCATCAGCGGTTAATTTCTTAAAATTATTCGGAGCCGATTTGAACTGTGCCTGGTGAATACTTTCATAAAAGGCATCTTTTTCCAAAAATTCAGGGCGATCTATTTTTTCGCCGTGATAAGGCCTAAAAACAGAAGTTAAGTCACCGCATATGGTACGGCGCCATTGCGTAATGTTTTCTTCCCTTACCTTTTTGTTATGCTTTTTCTGCAAAAACGTTTCCACAAATTGAAGCGACGAGGTGTGATCAAATATCTCCGAACATACATAGCCACCACGCGTCCACGGCGAGGCAATGATCATGGGCACGCGGTATCCCAGGCCTATAGCTCCTTCGCGAAGGTTGCTGCTTTGGGTTGATGGATTGGTTTGTTGAGTTTTGGTAGCAAAATCAAGCTTAGGATCTATACCATTTGATACCTTACCTGTGTTCTCTTTGTAAGGATTGGGCACAACATAAGGAGGAATATGATCAAAATAGCCGTCATTTTCATCATAGGTAACAATGAAAATAGTTTTTTTCCATACTTCCGGATTTTGCAGTAATATTTCCATTGCCTCGCTCACATACCATGGGCCAAACCAGGGTTCGCCCGGGTGATCAGAAAAATGGGCCGGCGGCATCAACCATGATACGGTTGGTAAAGTGCCATTCTTTACATCTTCCCTAAATTGATGAAACACATCTCCTTTTGGCACATTTAACTCCCTTTCAGTTCCCTTGTCATCATATTTCAACGAAGTCAGGTCGTGGTAATCCGGATCATTTGTGTTAGTCACAAAGGCTTTATTATTTAAATCCTTTGCTTTTTGCGACAGGCTGTCAAAGTTCGCATTGGTATATTTAGCCTGGGCCGCTTCAATATTAACCAGCAATTTTTTAGCTGCTGCAAGCCTCATCGGCACGCGGCCTTCTTGTGGTTGTTTTTCCAGGTCGGCAATTTGCTGTTGCAGATTTTCTTTTTTGCTTTGCAAATTGGCAATACCACCGGCATGTAATCGTACGTTATATTGCGTAAAATACTCCAATACGTTGGTGCCAAAATTACTTAGCCAGGCACTTTCTTCGCTTTTTAAACCATAGCCCATAGTTAATTCATTCTGATAAATCTTCCATGATACTTCGTTTTCTTCTAAACGCTCGGGGAAGGTTGTCCACCCCAGTTCAGGATATTCGTAATTATCTACATTCCATAAGTGGGCTATTGCATCTACGTTATTGCTTTCGCGCACTGTACCCGTCATCCAATAATGCCGGTTGGGGTGCGTGCCGGTGATGCTTGAACAAAAATTATGATCACAAACGGTAAAAGCATCAGCCAGAGAGTAATAGAAAGGAAAATCTGAGCGATCGCAATACCCCATGGTTAAAGGAATATTTGCATAATCCTTATTACGGGCTTTTTTAACATCCAGCCATTTATCGTATTTGCCATTATTCATAGCATCGGTTTGATCTGTCCAGTTATGTGGCAATGATCCCATCCACGCTACTTTGGTGTCTTTTACATCTAAATGAAAAGGTCCGTAAGCATCACCATCTTTATTGGTTTGTACCCAAACCTTATTTTTATTGGCTAAATCTATCGCTCTTGGGTCGTTGTAACCACGTACACCCTGTAAAGTACCCAATTGATGGTCAAATGACCGATTTTCCTGCATTAAAAATACAATATGCTCTGCATCGTAAAAGGTACTGCCTAATTCGGGGTTAATTGCCAATGCCTTTTGAATAACAGGCGGCAGCATGTTGGTCATTGCTGCCGTTCCGGATAACAATGCTGCTTTTTTTAAGAACTCTCTGCGCGAATCCATGTTAATATTTAGTTTTTAAGGTGATAAACGTTGTAATTTAGTGCCGAAAACTTAATTGTATATTATGTGGCTGTTAACAATGGGCCATTAAAGGTAATATAACCGTTACACAAAAGTTAACCCGTTTATTATCATTTTATTAGCATTTTACAACATATACTGCATTTATAAAGGGCATAAAACTTATTTTATGAAAAAGGCATTTTTATTGATTTTAATCAGCGGCTTTTGTTTGAGCACATTTGCCCAAACCAATAATTTATCCATTGCCAATGGTGGTAAAACATGGGCCTCCATTTATCAGCAGCGCGCTGCTGAGTATAAAGCGTTATGCTTCCAGGCTTATAATATTGCCAAAATGAGACTGGATATCGCTTTAAAACAACATCATACTAAACCTTATGCAGTAGTTACCGATATTGACGAAACACTACTCGATAACAGCCCATATGATGCGCAAAGAGCAGTTAACAATCTTGATTACGATCCCAAATCATGGAAAGAATGGACAGCCAAAGCCATTTGCGATACTGTTCCGGGAGCGGCAGCATTTTTTAAGTACGCGGCAAAAAGAGGCGTAACTGTTTTTTACATTACTAACCGCGATGAGGATGAACGCGAAGGCACGTTAAAAAACCTGCGTTTGTATGGTTTACCAAATACTGATAACGCGCACCTATTGCTTAGACAAAAGTCATCAAGCAAAGAAAGTCGCAGGCAAGATGTTTTGAAAACGCATCAAATTATTCTGTTGTGTGGCGATAATTTAGCCGACTTTGACGCTCTGTACGACAATCATCCAGGTGAAGATAACAGAACCGCAACAACGCAAAAATTAATGAAGCAATTTGGCAGTCGTTATATTATTATCCCTAATCCGAGCTATGATGATTGGGAAGGCGCTTTATTTAATTATGGTAAGTTTACCAATGATCAAAAAGACTCAATAATCAAAGCAAAACTGAGAACAGTGCCTCAATAATATCTTATCAGCCTATATGGTAAAACCCGTTATTAAATAAGGGTATAAATACGGTAAACAAACGGGCGATTTTACTGTGACTAAGGAGTTGATTATGATTTAATTTTAAATCGATCAAACCAACCTTATCATATTAATTCATGAAAAAGACAATTATCATTTTTGCAATTCTGGGAATTGCTATATTCTCATTGCTCAGATGCGGTAATTCCGCAAAGAATAAAAATGTTGCCGAAAGTTTGGCCGCTCCTACTGACACAAGTTTTACCATCAATTTCAATCCTTTTCCGCCCGCAGAGCTTGATTCCAACGCAAACCCTAAACAACTCGTAGAATTTGCCTGGGAAGAGTTCCTTGCGCTTAACTGGAAATCATCCTACAGTAAAAATAATAAAAGAGATTATCCGGATACTACATGGACCTATTATAACGAACCTGGTGCATACCCTGATTTAGATGTATGGGAAACGTTTGCGCATAAAACAGAACTAAGGCCTTATAGTAACAAAATGCAAGTATTTGATAACGCACCACATTACAGCTATCGCGATTCGTTAATTGCGGCTAATTCGTCAACCAGCTTTACGCTTTTTAATAATCTTGACGAAAACAATGAAATTGGATCGTGCGATATGTACGCGCATGTTAATGTGTTTAGTAAAAAATACCAGGTACTTTACGAGGCCAAGGTAAACCGGTTTGAATATGAATATATCCTAAACAATTATCCCGACACAGGCAAATTACACAAGGCCATAAATACAACCAGGGATAATATTGCCAAATTCGGTGCCTATTATCAAAAAGGAGTAAACAATTCATGCGGCTGCCCCGTGGGCGTAATATGTTTGCCTTGCGGGAGCGGAAAATCAACAGGGACAATGGAAATTAAAGCCGCCTGGCGCCGGCTCACTAATCTTGACGACAGTACCAAATTTTTTACCCGTAAAGTTATCTATTACACCAAAAATGCTGGTGGTAAGGTTGTTTATAATAACATCACCTACGCGCTTATCGCCTTACATATTATTCATAAAACACAAAATTATCCAGCCTTTATCTTCGCTACCTGGGAGCATGTTGATGTAAAACAGGACAGCATGGGCTACGTTTTGTTAAATGGTTCAGGAAATGAATATGGTAGCATAATGACCCCCATGCGCGATTCTATAAGAAGTATCACCACAGCGGCCACCAACTATGTACATAGTAAGCTCCCTGCAAAATCTATATGGCAAAATTACAGGCTGGTTGGTGTTCAGGCCACGCCTACCAGCGACAGCACATTCGTTAACTTCTTCCTTGCTAACTATGTAGTTGAATCTGACAGAACTCTAAATCATTTTAATGGAAGTAGTATTGGTCATCCGCATGATCATGGAGCTAACGTGCTGTTTAAGGGTAACTTTTACAGCATGGGCGGCTGCCAGGGCTGTCATGGAGCTACTCAACTAAAACAAGGGACTGATTTTTCATTCCTTTTGGATACAGTACAAAAGCCAGTGCTTACACCTGATATTGGTAATAAAAATGCAACCGGTAAATTGGCTGCCTATATCCGTACATTTAAAATTGCCGATAAACAAGTCCTAAAATTATCTAATGGCAAAGAACATCCGTTAAAAAAATAGAAGATATTGATATTTGTTGAATTATAAGGCCGCTTCACTTGGACATGAGGCGGCCTTATTTTTTATTCTTTGATATATGATCTTCAGCTAAAATCGCAATTTTCCCAATTGGCAACTTTATACTGCCATGCTAAAATATTTGCGGCAGCAGTACTATTTATTATTTTCCAGTTATTTAACTCGTCAATAAATTCGGGCAACTCAAATCCGCCTTGTTTAGCTGATTGCCTATAAAAATGAGCTTTAGTTGTATGATCAGGCGAACAGGCGTTGAATAGATATCCAAAAGCATCTTTCTTAATTATAGCACGGGTTATGCCTACGCAGTCATCCAAATGAATAAGGTTTACAGGTGCTTGCCCATTGGGAATGTCTCTTTTCCCCGCAAAAAAACGCCCGGGATGTCTGCCGGGTCCTACTAAGCCGCCAAAACGGATAATGGTGGTTTTAAAGGCCGTCTGTTTTTTAAAAAGCTGTTCCCCATCCAATAGCAACCTGCCCGATTCACTGTCTGGTTCAGGGTCTGTAAGTTCATCAACTTCTTTATTTTTATCGGCATACACACCTGTAGAGCTGATATAAATAACTCTTTTTATATCGTTTTGAAGTACAATATCTATAATGCGCTTGACTTTTGGCAGATAATCCTTCCCCTCACCGCTTTTAGTTTTTGGCGTAATACAAATAACCAATATATCGCACCCGAAAAAATCTGGGTCGATGATTTCAATATCGGTATCTAATTTAATTTGATAAGGCAGTATGCCATTACTTTCAATCTGGCTAAGTTTTTCGGCCGAGGTAGTGGAACCTTTAACAACAAAGCCATCTGTGTATAAAGCCTTTGCCAATGCTAATCCGTACCACCCGCAACCTAAAATACTGATTGTCATATTTGCCTTTAAATTAATTAACTATTATAATAATAATTAATCATCTTCCATAAATTAACTTTATACTTTTGTTTTTAATGAATGACGTTTTAGGCCAGGCACTTTTTGATCACTATCATCATCGGTCAAAAAGCAAACTATTTATCCATAATCAATACGGCGAAAAGGAGACCATGCCGATAGCTGCTTTTTTTAGAGATGAGGATGACATACCCGATATAGAATGGCTGGCATTGGAACGCTGTGAAGGTAAAGTGTTGGATATAGGCGCCGGTGCGGGAAGCCATGCATTAATATTACAAGAAAAAGGAGTCGAAGTGTTTGCAATGGATATTTCACCACTGGCGATTGACGTAATGAGCGCCAGAAACGTGGCCAATGTGATTAAAGCAGATATATTTCAATATCAACAGCAAAAATACGACACCTTGCTATTATTGATGAACGGAATTGGCCTGGCAGGAACTATGGAGAAACTAAAAACGCTGCTGTTGCATTGTAAAAATTTACTTAATAATGGCGGAAAACTGCTTTTTGATTCTTCAGATATCAGCTATCTTTATGAAGGTAAATCGTTGCCAGATGATCGCTATTATGGCGAAATCAATTACCAGTACGAATATAAAAAGCAAAAAACAGAGTGGTTTCAATGGTTATATATTGATGAACATTCGATGAAGAAGATAGCAGAAAGCATCGGTTTTGAAATGGAAGTATTACTGGAAGATGAATTTGGACAATACCTTGCGCAATTAACAATAACAACAGCATAATAATTAAATAATTTATGAGTAGCTCGTTACCTGTAGCATTTGCGCCCTCGCTAATTATTGGCAAAGGCATTACTGATATCAGTTTTTATGAAAAAGCATTCGGCGCCGAAGAGTTAAGGCGATGGCGCAATGACGATGGCAGCATACACGTGGCCGAGTTGTCTATCGGCGGTGCTAAGTTTCATCTGCACGAAGAAAATGTCAAAGCCGGAACTTTTAGTCCGCAAACAGCAAAAGGAGTTACCTCCGTGATTGGTTTAATGGTTGCTGATGTTGATGCAATAATGGAACGCGCCATAGAAGCCGGCGCTAAGGTTATTTCGCCTGCAAAAAGCTATGATTATGGTTACCGCCAGGGTGATATATTAGATATTTTTGGTCACCATTGGATGATACAAATGGTTATCTGATAACCTGTAAAGCCATTTCTCCTAATTCTTGCCAATTATTAACAGAAACATTTATTCCTGCCGCAGCTGCAATTGCCGTATAAATTTCCGTAGCGGATTCGCCGTTTTGACGAAGATAGTTGACAGAAGTAGCTCCCGCCGACTTGGAAAGTTTTTTATCAGGCGCTTCCATTAGTAATGGGTGATGATAAAATGTTGTTTTGCCGAAATCATTCCCACCTAATATGGCAGCTAACTGATGCTGCACAAGCGTTGATGGCCAAAGATCCTCCCCTCTTATTACCAAATCAATCCCAAAAAAAAGATCATCCACAACCGATGTCAATTGGTATGAGGGTAATCCGTCTTTTTTTCTGATAATAACGTTATGCATATCAGCAGGTAAAACTGTTTTGATAAGCTCGCCATTAAGGTTTTTCACCGAAATTTCTGCATTGTTGTCTGCAATAAGGCGCCAATTTATATTTTCTGATGATAAAGGAATTTGATGTTTCTTACAATCGCAATGATAACCTGTTTCCAAATGATGCTCATTTAATTGTTTGCGCGAACAATTGCAGGCATAAATCAATCCATTAACACGTAAAGTCTCTATAGCTTTATTATAGTTGTGCATCCGATGCGTCTGCGAATAAGCATCTTCAAACTCCTCTATATTGCGGGGGCCTTCATCCCAGGGTATCTGCAGAAAATTCAGGGTATTAAAAATATCCTGCACATATGCTTTGCTTGTTCTTAAGGGGTCAATATCATCTATCCTTAACAAAATTTTGGCTCCCGTCTCCCTGGCCACAACGGCCGTTATAGCAAATGACAAAATGTTACCCAAATGCAAAAAACCGCTCGGTGTAGGTGCTATGCGGGTTTTGTTAAAGTTATTGTATCGGGTAGATGCTTCGTTCATTATATTAAAAAAGCTAAACGCCTCCTTGTGTTAAATTAATATAAACATATAATTATGAAATAACTGCAAGGTTATTTAATTGTAAATAATATCGGTTCTTTGCGGCCGATGAAAAATTACCTTTATTACCCCTGCTTAATTGTATTTATTTTTTCGGCCTGTTCTAAAACATCCATAAATAAATCAACAACCCCAACAAAAACAGTAACCATAACCGCTCCGCTCGATACCACTCCCATGCCAAATACCGTTAGTAAAACAGACACCATAAAGGTTATGGCATACAATGTTTTAAATTATGGTGACCTTTGCCAGGGCCCCACAACGCTGTTAGACGGTTATTTAAGAACTATAGTTCAATATGCCAATCCCGATTTGTTTAGCTGCGAAAAGATGAATGCTTTTCCAATAACGCCAACAGATCCGGCCAATCTCGCTGTAGAGATCAACAACAATGTACTGAATACCAATTTTCCGAACAAATATGCTTATGCTACGCCGTCAAATATAAGTGGTGACAGCAAGATGAGTGTATTATTTTATAATAAGCAAAAGTTCACTTTTGTAAGCATGCAGACCATTGTTGACTACATATCTGACTTCAATTTATACAAACTTTATTATAACGATCCTAATTTAACCATTACGCACGATACTACTTATTTATATGTATTGGTGAATCATACCCAATCGGGCTCGTCATCTACAGACCGCGATGCCCAGGTAACCCAGGAGATGCAGGCATTAAGGAGCAAATTTGCTTACATGCCTAATCTGATTAACATGGGTGACTTTAACCTGGCAAGCACCTACGAAGCCGGCTACCAGGCTGTTATCAGCCCTACCGACAGCACTTCCCAAATGAGCGATCCGCCGTTCAGTCCCGATAAAACTTTCAGCTATCCGGCTAATTGGGGCGTTAATCCTGTAAATTATGCTGCTTACTTATCCACATCAACCCGTAAGCTAACTAATGTGCCCAACACCTGCGGCACCAGTGGAGGCGCATACTCATGGTTTGACCATATTTTTATTTCTCCATGGCTGGTAAAAGGCACTAATTATATCAGCTATATACCTAATTCATTTAAAACTATCGGTAATGATGGCAACCGCGTTGATGAAGATATTAACAGCCCTATACCGGTTGTAAATACATCTGCCCCGTCCGCAGTAATTGATGCATTATTTCAGTTTTCAAATAAATACCCGGTTTCTATAAAACTATTAATTAAAGCCAACCGGTCGTGTCATAGCGTGGCCGATCCTGTGGCTAAAAATTAAACGTTTTTCAACAATTGTATCTAAAATAAATGGCCATCCGTTAAAGCGGATGGCCATTTATTTTACCGGCATAAAAAACCCGCCTTGCCACATCACACTATAGCCCTAAACTTAACGTTTAGCTGTATGACAAATGAACATCCGGTAATTTGGAATGCGAAATTTTACCTATGTTTGAATTTAAGTTTACTGCGAAAGATATAAATAGTACTAATGAACAAATTTTGGGCATATTTAAAAACCAAACAATTCCGCAATACAATCATTCTGGCTGTCGGTTCGGTTCTGGTAGTTATTCTTGTTGTTTTTTTTAGTCTCGGTTTCTATACCCGCCATGGAACGGGCATCCCTGTTCCACAGTTAAAGGGTATGCAGATTGAAAGAGCAATGAGCACGTTAAAAGACCAGGGTTTCGATTATAAAATTGATTCTGTTTATGTACTGGATAAACCTCCCGGCTCTGTGGTTGAACAGGACCCGGATTCAGGAACCTATGTAAAAGAAAACCGTACTATTTATTTAACCGTGGTTACCAGGGAAGCTCCTTTGGTTGCATTGCCTGATCTGGAACCTTTAACCTATCGCGAGGCAGCCGCCACGCTGGCCAACTACGGCTTAAAAATTGGAGATACTACTTTCAAGGCTGATATTGCTAATCACGTGTTAGAGGTTCGTTTCGCGGGTCAACCTATTAAAGCTGGTACAAAACTTCCTAAAGGATCAAAAATTGACCTGATAATTGGCAATGGTGCCGGGCCAAGTGAAGTAGATATTCCTGATTTAGTTAATCAGGACCTGAGTGCAGCAAAATTCATCATCAAAAATAATAGTCTCACTTTAGGAACTGTTACGTATCAGGGAACCATTACCGACTCCACAAATCTGGTGGTTGTTGAACAATCACCAATGAAAACAGATTCGGTAAACAAAACCAGCCTGGGTACACGTATAAACCTTACAGTTACACAAGGTACCAAAACCGATGAAACCCATTAGCGGACAAGAAATATTTCAGCGTATTTTGATAAACGAAAATTTGAATTTGATTGATGTACGCGAAGAAATAGAGTTTTGCACCTATAATATTGGTGGTTTAAATGTTCCCTTATCTGGTTTGGCTGATAACATTGATCAAATTACCTATAACAAAACACACGAAATAATTGTTGTTTGTAAAGTAGGCCTGCGAAGTGAAACTGCATGTAAAATATTAAACGAAAAAGGCTATCAAAATGTACGGAACTTAACCGGTGGATTGATAGCTATCCAAAAAATACAAAATAAATTGATTTAAAAATGGCTAAAAAGGCTAAAAAGAAGGCATCATCAGGCGGTACATTTCGCAAATTCATTATTGCACTGGTGGTTATATTAATCATAGCACTCGGATTTACCGGACTTAATTACTACCTAAAATATTTCGGGCCCAATGTTACCGACAAACAGGAATATCTTTACATACACACAGGCGCTACATTTGACGATGTTTATAAAACCATAAAAGATGATGGTATTGTAACAGATTCTACCACTTTTTACTGGGCCGCCCAAAACATGAACTATGTAAAAAGAGTTAAGGCGGGTAGATATCATCTTCACGCGGGAATGAGCAACCGTAAGCTGATTAACATGCTGGCATCCGGCACACAGGAGCCTGTGACCGTAGCTTACCATAATTTAAGACTCAAAGAACAATTTGCAGGATTTATCGCTAAAAAAATTGAACCCGATTCGACTGCTATTATTCATCTGCTCGATTCGGCCGCCTTTGTACAGCAATATGGTTTCACCACAGATAATGTGTATACCATGTTTTTGCCAAACTCTTACCAGATGTATTGGAATACTTCTCCGGAAAAGTTTTTTAAGCACATATACGCTAACTATCAAAAATTCTGGACGGCCGAGCGCAAACAAAAAGCAGCCGACATTAATCTTACTCCGGTTGAGGTATCTGTTTTAGCTTCAATTGTGGATGCTGAGGCACTCCACGACGACGAAATGCCAACTATTGCGGGTCTATACCTCAATCGCCTTAAAATGGGCATGAAGCTGGAATCTGACCCTACCGTTATTTTTGCCGAGAACGATTTTACCATTCATCGTGTGCTTTCAAGGTATTTAACTATCAACTCACCCTATAATACCTATTTGCATACCGGACTGCCTCCGGGGCCTATTATGATGCCGTCAATTAATGCTGTAAATGCAGTACTCGACTATAAAAAGAGTAATTACATTTACATGTGTGCAAAAGAGGATTTTTCAGGTTACCATAATTTTGCGACAAACATGGCTGACCATTTAGTTAACGCGCATAAATTTCAACAGGCACTTAACGAACGAAACATCAAAAGGTAATGTTTGAGCACTCAACAAAAGTGAGGGTACGATATGGTGAAACCGACCAGATGGGCTATATGTATTACGGCAATTATGCCGAGTTTTATGAAGTAGGCAGGGTTGAAATGCTCCGTAGCCTCGGGTTAACCTATAGTGGTATGGAAGAATCGGGCATAATGATGCCTGTTTTAGAAATGAACTGCAAATACCTTAAACCGGCGTTATATGATGAAGAAATAACCATTAACGTTATAATGGATAAAATGCCGGGCATTAAAATACATTTCAGGTACGAGCTGTTTAACGAAAAAAATGAGCTCATTAATACCGGGTCGACATTGCTGGTTTTTGTAAATATGAAAACCAGTCGCCCTTGCCTGCCATCACAAGAATTTCTTGATAAATTAAAACCCTTTTTTGAGTAAATTTGGATTAAATGAGATGGACGCACCGCTTTTTACTCCGTTTTAGGTTTTATCAAATTTTTGTCGCCTGGTCAAAAACTTATGTATTGCCAGGATTTGCCCCGCTTCCGTTATACAATGTATTAGCTTTTTTTGCGCACGAAATACAGGAGCGCACCTTGCTGAACCGTGCATCCTCGCTGGCTTATAACTTTATGCTAGCTTTTTTCCCGGCAACTATATTTTTATTCACGCTTATCCCCTACATCCATATAAAAGATTTCCAGGGACAATTGCTCAAGGTTTTGTCCACCATATTGCCTTATAATGCCTATATGGCTTTCCAGGCAACTATTGAAGATATTGTACGGCACCAAAATGGAAAATTATTATCTATAGGCTTTATCACAGCATTATATTTTGCTACTAATGGTATCACTAACCTGATGCGGGCATTTAACCGGTCGTCCCTGGTTGTTGAAAAAAGAACCTGGATGAAGAGACGTCTAATAGCTACCATTCTGACTTTAGTAATCAGCGTATCCTTGCTGTTTGCCATTACGGTGATGACCGCCGGCGAAGCCCTTATTGCTGTTTTAAAGCATCATATTGATAGCAAAGGTCATTTCTGGATATACATTATCAAATTCTCCAGGTGGGTGATTGTAATAGCGATATTTTTCATAACCATATCACTCCTCTATCGTTATGGCCCGGCCAACAAACAAAAGTGGAACTTCTTTAGCACGGGCTCTATTATGGCCACTATACTCGCCGTATTATCGTCGTTGGGATTTACTTATTATATCGATAATTTTTCGTCGTATAATAAAGTTTACGGCTCAATAGGCACGCTTATTATATTAATGTTATGGCTTTACCTCAACTCTTTGATATTACTGATAGGTTTTGAACTAAATGCAAGTATCGAATACTCGAAAAGGAATATCAAAATTGCGAAGCCTATGTTCAACACCTTCCGGCAAAATCAAATTTCCTGACGTTGATAAGCGTTTTTGGGCAGATATATGCCTCAATAATATTCAAACTAACCTGTATTTTGGCCTTTTTTGTTAAGAAAAAACACCAAATAAGTAAAATAATAAGCTAATATCCAAAAGCTTATAAATTAGTTTAAAAAAACTTAACATCAAATTTGCCAAATCGGCCCGGTTTTGTACTTTTGTCCCCGGAGAGCTGGCAGAGTGGTCGATTGCGGCAGTCTTGAAAACTGTTGAACTGTGAAAGGTTCCTGGGGTTCGAATCCCTAGCTCTCCGCAAAACAAAAAAAGCCTGAAATTTAATAATTTCAGGCTTTTTTTGTTTTACGCATTTGCTCTTTTTTAAGCCTTGTCTAACGATTAGTAATAGTAGGTAATTCGGTCATTTACAGTGTAAAAATTATTGTGGCTTATTTTCTGCTTGTCTCGTTCTGCCTCTATTTTATATAATGTGCGGATTTCATAACCAGGTACATGATTAAGTTCGTCAAGCTTTTTGTATTTCCACCACAAAATATAAAAGCTGGCATCTTGTCCAAAAATCATATATTCTGCATTCAAAACGTAATTTATGGGTGCATTATTAAAATAATCTATAATGAGAGCACGAATACTGTAAGGTAAATTACGAGGGTCTATATTACACAACTCTTCATTAAAACTTCTTTCTTCATTAATACTATTTAGATGCGGCATGTAATGCCTCGACATAATATGTATATAGCTATAAATATTACAAGAAAATGTCACACTAAAGGCAATAAAACTCACGCTGTTTGACTTGTGGCTTCTAAAAAAAATTTTGGTAAGGAAATAAATATAAAATGCATTTAGCATCTGCTCAATTATTTTCCGCTCATATAAAAACCTTCCGAAATACCGTTGCTTATATTGATCCTTAAGTATTTTTAATTTACGTTCATATTCTATTTTCACTTCATGCAAATAGCAGTCACTATAATCAGGGCTGAGCTTTTTATTCCAGGCTGTTAATAATTCTTCAAATTTTCTCCTATCCTTTTCTATTTCATAGGGCTCCAAATATTTGATTCCATTCCATACCGGCTTCACAAAATCAAGGCAATGCATATACGTTAAAAATAGCTGCTTAAAAAGAGGTTCAGCACAAAATGATAAATTGTAAACGTCAAACAAAGGTTGCGTTAGGTCACTGTCAGCATAAACTCGAGGAAGAAACGTGCAAATATATTCTTGTTCGTGAGGCAACAATTTTTTCGTGTCGCTCCGAATGACCTTATGCAAATAACGCTTATGAGCAACGGCTTTTTCCTCAGTAGTAGCTAATTGTTCCAATTCTTGCTTAGAATAAATCATAGAGCACCGAACACATCTATTATGTACTGATAAGAGGTAGAATTATCAAAACTATGTAATACAACTCCGGTGTTCGACCGATCTTTCAATTCTATTGTTTGCGTACCATGGTTATAGGTAAGTACATACCTGTTTCCATTTACCCAAAACCAAAGCATATTTGCGGGAGTACCAGCATATTCTCTAACCTCGATAGTACTATCCGATTTCCAAATCATAGCCCCTAAAAGTGTAAGCGCAACGCCTTCCACATTAAGAGCGTGGTGTCCAGCTCGGTCTAAAACACCTCGTAAATAATCTTGAAGAATTTGAATTGAGTTTACAGAAATTGCCATAAGGGAAAAGGATTTAGTTACAGTTTATAATTATAAATTAAATAAATCTAATGTTAAAGAATAGTATTTGATTAATCTTTCGAGTAATTGATTTTATTATTCAAAATCTCCTCTATAATTTCTAAAATTCCATCTAGGCGTTCTAATAAATTCCCATTCACCCCGCCCCACTAAAATATTGCATTTAGTGGGGTTTTTGTTATTAATTAAATCCATCTTCAGATTGAGCTCCCCATATAGAATATTGAAAGTAAGCAATTTTAGTTAATTGACTTGTTCGGCATACCCTTATAGTGTACTTGTAAGTATTAAGCCAGCCCTAGTTTAGGCTTTACCCATTCAACAAACCTTGATATAGCATCATCTGATTCGGGCGCTCTTCCGGCAGCCATTTGAAAAGAATGTTGCATACCGGGGAAAATATCAATACTTACATCAACTCCCGCTTTTCTGGCATGCTCTGCTAACCGAACGCTGTCATCCAAAAGCACTTCGTCACCACCAACCTGCATAAAAATTGGTGGAAGGCCGGTAAGGTCGGCATAAAGTGGATTTGCGTAAGGATCTTTCAGATTGCCATTTTCGCCAAGAAACATACCCACCATAGCTTTTACCCACTCCTTGTTAAGAAGAAGGTCCTTTCCGTGATTGGATTCCATTGATTTTCCGCAGACTTCCATATCAAACCATGCCGAAAAAGGCATAATTGCAGCCGGCATAACCAGGCCATTGTCACGTGCAAGCAGTGCGGCAGTAATTGCAAGCCCGCCGCCGGCCGAATCACCGATAATAGCAATATGGCTAGCCTGTATCCCCTGATCAAGCAGCCATTGATAGGCAGCCAAAGCATCATTGACCTGCGCCGGGTGCACATGCTCAGGTGAACGTCGGTAATGTAAAATCAATGCCCTGCAGCCAATGTCCTTGGCAAAATGACCTTAAAGCTTTCTGTGTGTATACATCGAGCCGCTGAAAAAACCTCCACCGTGAAAGCACAAGATCACGCGATCTTGCACACATTCTTT
>Ga0206833_1127_pt1 | contig 19491 bp, 22 predicted proteins | sample Alteio_BWOrgCont_32_FD_152891 | JGI IMG/M metagenome (GOLD analysis project Ga0206833, IMG submission 152891) | Enriched cells from forest soil in Barre Woods Harvard Forest LTER site, Petersham, Massachusetts, United States -... | ecosystem: Environmental > Terrestrial > Soil > Temperate forest >... | reverse complement strand
CGGATGGGTGGCTGCGGGAGATCGCGGCGAATGTGGCATCGAGCATGGAACTGGACCTGATTCCCAACTGGCTGCGCGACGGGCGCGTGGTGCGGCTGGTGAGGAGCGCGGGATCGTTTCTGGACGTGGGCACTCCGGAGTCATTGAGGGAGGCCGAGGAATTCATCCGCCGCAATGTGGAGCTGTGATTTACATTGCGGCGAGGCAAGGCGCAATATGCTCCAGTGGCGCAGATTCTTGACAGTCCCACCCGCGCATTCAGACTTTCGTACGCCGTGAATTACTCAGATAAAAAGGTTCTTGTCACCGGAGCATATGGTTTCCTGGGCCGCGCTGTCGTTTCGGCACTGGAAGCCAGGAATTGCCGCGAAATCGTCAAAATCCGCAAGGCGAACGTCGATCTGACGCGGCAGGAGGAGGTCGAAAAGATGCTCGAATTGCATCGACCGGATCTTGTGTTTCATCTGGCGGGGCTGGTGGGGGGGATTTTGGTGAACAAGGAAAGGCCGGCGGACTTCTTTCTGCAGAATCTGCTGATGGGTACTTTCATGCTCCATTACTCGTGGAAGAGCGGCGTTGACAAATTCGTGGCGGCGGGCGCGGGCTGCGGTTATCCGCAGTTTGCGCCGATTCCATTGAAGGAGACGGATTTCTGGGCGGGCCTGCCGCAAAAAGAGAGCGCGCCGTACTCGCTGGCGAAAAGGCTGCTGACGGTGCAATCGGAGTCGTATGAGAGGCAGCACGGTTTCCATTCGATCATCTGCATACCGGGAAATCTTTACGGGCCGTGGGATAACTTCAACCTGCACGATGCACACGTGGTGCCGGCATTGGTGCGAAAGTTTGTGGAGGCGGAGATGCAGGGACTGCCCGAAGTCGAGGTATGGGGGACGGGGAAGCCGACCCGCGACTATGTATACTCGCACGACGTTGCGGAAGGTATGCTGCTGGCGGCGGAGAAGTATGACAAGAGCGAGCTGGTGAACATCTCGAGCGGGGTCGAATTCTCCGTGAGCGAAGTGTGTGAGATCCTGCAAGATGTGACGGGATTCAAGGGAAAGGTGACCTGGAATACTTCCAAGCCCGAGGGGCAGGCGCGGCGGTGCTTTGATCTAAGCAAGGCGCGGGCCGACCTGGGATACTCGCCACGCACCGACCTGCGGACAGGAATCGAAAAGACGGTGCGCTGGTTCAAGGATAACTACCACAATCCGGAGTTGAGGAAGTAAATGGTCATTTCGCGCACACCATTAAGAATCTCCTTCTTTGGCGGGGGGACGGACTATCCGGCATGGTTTCTGGACAACGGCGGTGCGGTGCTGTCCACGAGCATCAATAAGTTCTCTTACATTACGCTGCGCGAATTGCCCCCATTTTTCGACCATAAGTACCGGCTGGCTTATTCCAAACTGGAGTTTGTGCGCGAATTGGGCGAGATCGATCATCCATCGATCCGGGCTTGCCTGCAATTCTTCGGGATCGAGCACGGGGTGGGCATTCACTACGATTCCGATCTGCCCGCGCGCACGGGGCTGGGGAGCAGTTCGGCATTCACGGTGGGACTGCTCGAGGCGTTGCACGCCTTAAAAGGCGAAATGGTTGGGCGGGTAAAGCTGATGGAGGAGGCGATTTTCATCGAACAAAAGATGATTTGCGAAAGCGTCGGCTGCCAGGATCAGGCGATTGCCGTGCACGGCGGGTTCAATTTAATCACATTCGGGCGGCAAGGACAGATTTCACTTACTCCGATCACACTCGCGCCATCGAGGCTGGCTCTGCTCAACGATCACCTGATGTTATTCTATACCGGGATTTCCCGTATCGCCTCGGAACTAGCCAGCACGCAGATCGAGAAGATTCCGGAAAGGAAAAAAGAACTTACGGAAATGCAGGCGATGGTATTCGAGGCCATGGGGATTATCGCGAGCAACCGGGATATCGCGGAGTTCGGGCGCCTGTTGCACGAAGCATGGATGCTCAAGCGGAGCATTACAGACCGGATATCGACTCCCGCGATCGACGACCTCTACGAAGTGGCCCGCGCGAATGGCGCGATCGGTGGAAAGCTATTGGGGGCGGGCGGCGGGGGGTTTTTCCTGATCTTTGCGCGTCCGGAGGATCAGGACCGGATTCGCGAGGCGCTCCGAGAAATACTTCTGGTGCCATTCAGTTTCGAGAGGTCCGGCAGCCAAATCATCTTTTTCGATTACGAGTCATGAGAAGTAGAAGTATTCTGGTTACAGGGGCACACGGGTTTCTTGGCGAGTATTTTGCCAGGAGGATATCGGGCGAATCGGGTTATTCGATGACGATGACCGACAGGGAGCATCTCGACGTCCTGGATAAAGAGAAGCTGGCCGATACGCTGCGGGAATTGAAGCCGGATGCGGTGATTCATCTTGCGGCGCTTTGCGGGGCGATCCCGAGTGTGCAGGAGCCCCATCGCTTTTTCGAAACAAACTTTACCGGGACATTGAATGTGCTCGAGGCCTGCAGGGTGGCGGGGGTAAGCCGCGTACTCTTCACCTCGAGCATGACTGTTTTTGGAAAATCGGAAGAGGCGGTCGATGAGGAATCACCATTCCGGCCGCGCCATCCCTACGCGGCCTCGAAGGCGGCTGCGGAAATCTTGCTGTCCAATTACTGTCAGAATTTTGGGATGAGCGCGGTGGTGTCGCGGCCGGCGCTGGTTGTAGGCGAGGGATGCAGGGAGAAACATGCGATTGCGGACTTCCTGGAAACAGCGCAAGCCGGGAAGATCATTGAGATTTATGGGCCGGGATCGCACGTGCGGGATTTTATCCATCCCGAAGATGTGGCGGAAAGCATGGTCAGTTGCCTGAATCATCTGATGGCGCTCCCGGCGGGATCGCTGGAAAGTTTCAATTTCAGCACGGGGGAGAGATATACGATGCTGGAGCTGGCCGGGATCGTCTGCGAAGCGGCTGGCCGCCGGCCGGAGGAGACCATCCGGCACGTCCCGACGACGCAGCAGGCATTCAGCCTTTTTACATCCATCGATAAGGCCCGAATGATTCTCAACTGGGCGCCGAAGATCTTGATAGGAGATATCGCCAGGCGGCTGGCGAATCACTGAGTTATGTCCAAGCTCGGTATCGTCATGCCCGTCGCGAACGAGGAAGGCTCCATTGGGGAATTTCTTACCGCGCTGGTCGCCAAAACGGCGCCATGGGACACGACTGTGTATCTGATCATGGATAATTATTCGAAGGATCGGACAGCAGACATCATCGACGAAATGGCGAAGACACATCCCTCCCTGCGGCGTGTCTATTTTCCGGAATCAAACGGCCCGGTGAGTTGCAGGCTCCATGGATTCAAGCTGGCGCTGCAGGATGGGTGCGACTACATCCTGGAAATGGACAGCGGATTCAGTCATCCGCCGGATAAGATCCCGGAGATCATGCATGCGCTTGAATCCGAGGGATACGAAGTGGTGTTTATGAGCCGCTTTATGCGGGGGGGAGGAGTTGCCAATTTTCCGGTTTATCGAAGGATTATCAGCCAGGGGGGCTCAGTGGTATCGAATATCTGGCTGGGAATGCATCTCTCCGACGCGACCGGGGGCTATCAGGCATTCGCCGCGCATGTGCTGCGCGCGATGAACCTGGATGCGTTTATATCTTCGGGCGGGATATATTCCACGGAGATGAAATTTTATTGCAGAAAGACCCGGTGCAAGGAACTTCCGTTTGTCTATGTCGGGTCCACATCCAATTTCAAAATGAAATGGGTCTGGGTCTCTTTTGACGTGCTGTTCCGGCTCCGTGGGAATGAAAAACGCGTCCTCCAGAAGACAACTTAGAATCACTTAATCCCGCTTAACCGCCTATGGACTCCATCGCCATCACCCTGACCACAATCAATCTGCCCACCGTACTCGAGGATTTTGTCGCGCTTCAGCGCGAGTATCCGCATCCCGAGGCACAGGTTGATTTCATCATAGCCGGGGACCGGAAGACGCCGGCGGAGACCGAGAGCTTTCTCCAGTCGCTGCGGGGAAAGACGAAGAGTGAGATCATTTACCTGGATCTTGCGCGGCAGGAAAAGGAGTTCTCAAAGTATGGCGGGATATGGAACCATATCCCGATCGATTCATTCGCGAGGCGCAATTATGCGGATCTCTTTGCGTATCTGAAGGGTTATTCGATGGTGATCCGGATCGATGACGACAACCTGCCAACCAAGGATGACTTTATCGGCGGGCATTCGATTGCCGGGGGAAAGGATCCGATAGTTCTCAAGACTATTGAGTCAAGCACGGGCTGGTATAATATCTGCGAGGCGCTGGAGGAGGAGCATGGCGTGGCTTTTTATCCGCGGGGCTACCCGTATGAAAGAAGATGGGAGGCGTCCGAGGTTACTATTGCGGAGGCGGAAGGGCGGGTGGTGATCAATGCGGGGCTTTGGCTGGGCGATCCTGATGTGGATGCGATCACGCGGCTTTGCCGACCGGTCAATGCGACACGGTATAAGGAGGAGAAATATTCGACGCACTTTGCTTTGGCCAAAGGAACATGGTCGCCAATCAATACCCAGAACACGGCGTTTGCGTGGGAGACGATTCCGGCGGCGTTTGTCAGTCCGCATGCGGAAAGATATGACGATATATTTAGCGGCTATTTTCTGCGTACCATTGTCGATCATTTGGGTGACGCGGTCGCATTCGGGCGGCCATTACTGAACCAGGTGAGGAATTATCATAACTTATGGAAGGACCTGCAAAAGGAAACCATTGGCGGGCAGACGACCAAGGCTGTTACGGATGAACTCAGGAAGCTTACATTTTCCTCGAAGGATTATCTGGGCTGCTATGGGGAATTGATCGCGGCGATGAAGGAAGCGATTCCCGTGGAGCGGGAGCATTTCAATCGAATACTGACTGGAATGGAATTGTGGCAACAACTGTTTGAGTCGATTTAGGGCAGTTTCTGTTTAATCTGTCGGAGAGCCGGCGGAAGAATAATGGCATCGAAAGGCGCTGCGCTTTTTCGATGTGGGCACGGCGGCCAATTGGCGACGATGCGCGGATCTAACTTGGGAGAGCCGGATTGATGGGGGATTTGGGGCCGCCGTGCTCTTTTTTTTAAGCCGGGGCGCCGCCCCACACCCCGCTCAGGGGACATGGTCCCCTGAGAACCCCGTGCGGTCGCTGGCGCGACAAATTGAAGCGGAAATGGACTCGGGCTGCCGCGGAAGGCGGTTACGGGGGAACTGAGGAACCCGGGTGCGCGGGCTCCGACCGCAACCCGCCGGCCGTGCTCGCGCCCATCGAAGCCGCCGCGCCGGCGAGCATCAGCGCCAAGCCGAGCGCGAGCACTCCGGTGTAGCACCCCGTGGCGTCTTGCGCCCATCGGGTCAGGGCGGGGCGAGTCGAGATGCTGGGTGCGGAAAATGCGGTCCAGGCAAATCCCGGCCACTGGGTGGCGTCAATGCCGAAGAGGGTAGTCCTGGGGTTGAGGTTAATCGAGATCGTCTCCCATTGAAGTCCGGGATTCAGCACCGGCGGGACGATTTCGCGATACGTGTGACCTTCCTTGACCTTGAGTTCGAAGCTGCGCGAACTCGGGCTGCCCGCGAGCTGCATTTCCACCTGCCTGGTTCCCTTTGGCACGGCAAACCAGAGTGCGATGCCGCGTTTGGTAAGTAACTTGTCTTTGTCATAAGAGCCGTACACAGGCAACCCCAAGTCCGGCAAGCCCGCGGGATAACCATCTCGCGCGAAACCGCCGCCGGAGTTATCCACGCGGACCGGCTGCAACGGGGGATCGGGATAGAAGACGCCGGGAGCGAGTATGTTGCGGATAGTGGCAGAGTTGAGCAACGCGACGAGCGCGTCACGTCGTTGAATGGGAATCTCGCCGTTGAGATATGCGCCATCTCCCGTGCGAAGATATCCGCGCACATTATATTCCATGGTCAAACGATGTGCGTGTTCGTCCATTATTTCGCGAGGCAAGAGATTAAACGCACTGTTCAGAACTCCGCCCGCGAAGACGAAACCCCAGAGCATGACGAACGCAAGAAACAGGACACGCCGTCTGCCCGTGCTTTTGCCAAGAAAATAGAGGCAAGCCGCGAGCGTAATCGATAGCAGGGTCCAGGAATCGCGATACCTTGAATTGTCCCATACATTGAACCGCCGCGCCGCGGTTGCTACGGCCTGGATCCAGAATGCGGCGCCGATCAGGACCGGGAACCATCGGTCATCCGACAGCGGAGCACCCTGGATGAGCAAAAGGAGCGCCAAAAGGATCAATGGAGCCTGGACGATGCACCAAGCCCAATGGAAAGTGCATGGCCATGAGAGGAGATGGGTCAAGGCATTCAGAAACTCGGAATGATTCGGCTGGGGCATGTCCCGTTTTTCGACCGTGACGATTGGCATCGCCAGTCCGCAGGCGACAATTGCCGAGAGGATGCCGAGACCCGCAATCGCCCGCCATTGGCGGCGAGCGGGTTCTCTCACCAGCCCCAATATGAGAAAGCAGACGGTGGCGGCCGTGAAGAATACCCCCGAGGCCATTGTAAATAGATTTGCAACGGCGAGCAGCGCCCCGAGCCACCAGCGCGGGCTGAGCGCCTCGTATCGCCAGCAGAGCCAGGTCACCAATATCCCGAAGAGCGGGAATAGGTAAAAATGGATTTCGCATCCCATCAGCGCGTTCTGCCATCCGAATGGAATGATTCCAACGGCCGCGGCGAACGCCGCAAGGACGGCGCGGCCGTGAAGGCTCATGAGTTTTCCCATCCTGGAGACCAGAAGGGCGATGCCCAATGCGTTGAAGGGAGCCTGGGCCACCATGAACAGGACAGGGTCCCATTGTTTGTTGGCGCAAAACAACCCCAGCAGAAAGACGCGCGAAAAAACGATGTGGTGCTCGTTCAGGTTTTGGAAGAGCAGACTGATACCAAACTTATGCTCGAGATATGCCTTGAATAATTTGCCCTCGACAATCCATTCGTCAAAATAAGGCATGGATACTCCGAAGTTATGGATGAGCCACAGCCGTGCGCCGCAGATCATGAAAAACAATCCCGCGAGCAGGCACCACGAGGGAATTTGCGTGGGCCGAACGTCGGATCCGCCCAGGCCGGCGGTTATTATTCCGGATTTCCCGGAAAGATCGTTGTTCATAGGCCGGAGAGGCTGGATGTAACCTCGGAACCGTGAAACTCCAGCTTCAAGCGGCCGTCAAAATCAACCCGCAAACCCTGTATTTGACTTTCACCCACTGGATTCCGCCGGCTTTTCGCCATCAGCATTGAATATCCGTTGTGTTCATACGGGCTCCATTATATCGAGCGGTCCCTTTTGTGAAGCCAATCTGGAAAATTCGGGGTTAGATCGCTGTCCCTCGTGGGGGCCCAGCTCACCGGGCTCGCGTGAAGCGAACGAGGAAGGGCTGAGGCGGATGCTGAAGTGGGTGGAGGGGATGGGGTAGGCAGATATGAGGTTGAACATCATTTAATGTTCATGTTTCAAATGGCGCCCTAATTCTTTTCGCGGCGCAGCCTTTCGCAGAGTCTCGAAGCCTGGACTATTTGACGCAGCGGCGGGAGGCGAGGAGGATGCCAGCGGAGCCGAGGACGAGGGAGAGGATGGCTGAAGGCTCCGGGACGGGCTGCGTGGCGGTCAGGGAAAAGTCGCCGACTGTGCCAGCCCCGTCGGCGAACTCCGAGAAACCGACGTAGTTGATACTGGGGGCGGATGTATAACTGGTGGGGCCGCTGATGAGGGTGCCGTTTGCAAACCACTCGGCGGTCCACTGGGCGCCGGTAGTGTTGAGCACCTCCGAAAGATCGACAGTGCCGGAGGGCATGGTAAAGGTTGCCGATCCGGCGGTATTGGCGCCGAGGAAGCGCTGGCCCTGGCCGGAGCCGCGGTTGCCGCGGATGAGCATCCAATCGTAGCCGGAGTTCCCGTTGAATGCGGAGCTGGTGTTATTGACTTGCTCGAATCCCAGAGCGATCCAGGTGCTGTCGCCATCGGTGTTATTAATATCCGCGGAAAGGGTGTAGATGTTGCCGGCTTGCGGCTGGAAAGGCAGAACCGCGGAGTTGTAGCCGCCCGATGCCTCAACGGAACCGTCGGCGTTAAAGTAACCCCCGGCGCTCCACGCGGCTGTGCCACTGCCGCCCAGGGAGCCGGATTCAATCACTGGGGTGGTTCCGTTGAGGGGATTCGAGGAACTGCCGGGAAAGTCGTCGGAGTAGATGGTGGTGGATTGGGCGCGCGCGATACCGGCCATCTGGATAAAAGCGATGAAACAGAATGCCCGAACGATGATGCTGGGAAGGCGGGAGCGCATGTTTTCTCTGAAGGAGTCGGTCCGAATTCCAGCAATTGGCGGGCCAGAGAAATGCAGCCGGGGGAAGATCCCGACGGACGGAGATGGACGAGAAATCCCGGTTCGGCGGACAAGCAAGTGATGCCGAGAGGCTAACGCGGCGGCGAACTGACCAGGAATTCGTTGTGGCGGATAATTCGAAGGCGGAGTGGCTGCCGGGGTGGAAGCCGCGAATCGGCAGGGAGGAAGGGCTGCGGCGGGTGCTGAAGTGGGTGGAGGGGATAGGGTGCCGGACGATGCCCTTCAAAAGGGAACGACTATCAGGCCTGCGACGCGCTGGAACTCGTTGATATTGCGGGTTACCACTCCCATTCCGTGCATCAGCGCGGTCGCAGCGATCCACATATCGTTTGCGCCGATGAGCGTGCCGGCGGATTGGAGCCGGCGGTAGATTTCACCGTACTGCCATGCAACGTCGATAGTCCACGGCAGAACCGGATAGGGCCGGCATAAACGCTGCCAATCGCGAAAGGCGGAAGCAGAGGCGCCGCAGGCCAATTCGCCCGCGACGGTGAAGGTGATGACGAACGTCTCCTGCGGCCGGGCGGTCAGGAAGGCGTAGGCTGCTCCAGGCGCGCCACGACGAGTCTCGCGCTCGGCGGCGACGACGAAATTTGTGTCGAGGATCAGGCCCACGGGTCGTCCGGTGGCCGGTCATTTTTCTCGGCTGCGTCCACGGCGTCGAGGTAACGCTCGCTCACGCCGCTGCCGCCATCGCGGAAGTATTGGAGCAGATCGGCACCGGTGGGCAGCGACTCCTCGAAGCGGGCACGGCGGACGACCTCCGTGAAGGATTCGCCGGGTCGCTTTGAGAGGCGAAGCTTCTCGTAGGCATCGAGCTCAAGCGTGATGGTCTTCGTAGCCATGCACGAAACATGCATGATTCCCCCTGAAAAGCAACCATTTTTCGATTTTCGTTGGGAGCGGAATCGCAGGAGTAAAGACCCTCCGGCCAGTCTTGCGCCGTGCAGGCCCACCGGGCTGGCTCTCTATCGGGTCTCTGGTTTGAGGAACACGAAGAAGCCAAAGCCCATGGTGGAGTGGCCCCAGCGGAGATAAGCGTCGTACCAGCGGCGGGATTTTGCGATGGCTCTTTCGCGTTCGGATCGGTCGGGGATCGATAATGCCCAGAGGTGCCGATTGAGCGCGAAGGAGCCTTCAAAATGGTCCCACTCGTCCTGGTTGCTTCGGCCGGAGTATAAGGGAATAATTTGCAAGCTATCGCCAGCACGGGCAAGGGCGGCGTGATCCGTGCCGGAGGATGGGAAGCCGGCACCTATTAGTTGCAGGTAATCGGGGTCGGGATCCTTTCGCCAATATAGATCGCCAACGATCATTAGCCCTCCGGCGCGAATGCGCTGACTTAGCTGTTGTAACATGGTGTGGTATCCTCCGAAGGCATGAGACGCCCCGATACATATTGCGGCGTCAAACAATTCTGCGGGCCACGTGAATGCGGAGACTTCGATCTGATGCAGCTTCAGATGCTCAGCGTCAACCCGGCCGGCACTACGTTTGCGACACTGGGCGAGCACCTCACCGTCAGGGTCAATACCAACGCCATGCGCTTTATAGCGCTCCAACACTCTGACGAGAAACTCGCCAGAGCCGCATCCGATATCGATCACTTGGGCTCCAGCGGAAAGCTCAAGCACGGAAATGATGCGGTCGGCTTTTTCTGAACTTAGTGGACTATTGAATAGACCCACAGATGGATCACGCTCTCAGGTACGGGCGCTGAGGGCGGGGAACTTTTTCGAGACTTCGGCGAACTGGCCGTAATTCTCGAAGCCGATGGTCATGGCGTCGATGCAATCGAGGCCAAGGGCGAAGCGGAGACAATCGTCGATTTTATCGGTCAACCTTCCGGCGCCGAAGATTTTCATTCCGATGACGGCTTTGCCCTTTGACTTCATATCGCGCAGGACTGGGATGACGTCGTTCGGACCGGCGTCCATGACGGCGCCGGCGGGGTTGATGCGCGCGAGATCGATCTGGACCCAGTCGCTCGCGGCGGCGGCCTTGAGGGCGCCCATGGTGTGGCAGGAGGTGCCGTGCATCTTGATGATGCCGGCTTCGCGCGCCTCTGAGAGTACGTCCATTGCGCCGCTTTTGATTTGGGGCCAATTCGGATCGGTCATGCAGTGGAGGAGGAGGATATCGATGTAATCGGTGCCGAGCTCGCGGCGGAAGCGATCGAGGTCGCTCTTCATTTCCGCGGCGGTGGTGGCGTGGGTCTTGGTGAGGACGGTGATTTTGTCGCGGCCGACGCGCTTGAAGCCTTCCTTGAGGTAAGGATGGGAGCCGTATTGATCGGCGGAATCCCAGAAGAAGACGCCGCTATCGAACGCGGCCTGCAGCATGTCGGGCAGGCCTTTGATGCCGAGCTGGCGGGTCTGATTGGAGCTGCCCCCCATGCCCTGCGTGCCGGTGCCCATGGCGAGGCGGCTGATCTTCACGCCCGGACCCAGGGTCACGATGTCCGAGACGGCCTTTTGCTTCGCCGTGTCGGCAAAAATGTCTGTGAAGGAGCAGGCACCGAGTGCGGCCAGAGAGGAGGCCTTGAGGAAATCGCGGCGATTCATACGGGGACATCTACCGCTTTTCCGGGCATATTACAAGCGTGCATCCGACGGGGCAGCTTGCTCGAACCGCAGTTTCCAGCTAGTCTCCGGCAATGCAAGCAATTCACCACCCAGTTTCCCTGGCCGAGCTGCAGGGGCGATTGCGTCCGTTTTGCAAGAGGCATCGCATCCGTCGCCTGGAGGTGTTCGGTTCCGCCGGGCGCGAACAGGCCGGACCCGACAGCGATGTGGATTTGCTCGTGACGTTCGATGAGTCGTCGCCCGTCTCGACGGCTGAACTTCTGGAGATGGCCGGCGAGGCCGAGGAACTCGTGGGCCGACCGGTGGATTTCGTGTTGCGCCACTCGCTGGAGAAATCGCCGAACCGTTTCGCTCGCGACCATATCCTGTCGACCGCGGTTTGTCTCTATGGAGGCTGACCAGCTCGGGCGGCTGCGCGATATCCTGGAGGCGTCGCGCCTGATCGCATCGCATCATGTGTCAAGGATACCTCTGAAGCGGAATTCCGGCTGGATACCCAAAAGCAGGATGCCGTAGTTCGGCGAATTGAAATCATCGGCGAAGCCACGGCGCATTTGAGCGACGAAACGCGGCGCGAAGTGACCGAACTGCCTTTCAGAAAGATGAGAGGGATGAGAAACATCGTCGCCCATGACTACGCGAATGTTGACCTTGGAATTGTTTGGGAAGTGGCCACCGTCCATATTCCCGAGGCGCTCCAGATATTGGAGAAGTTCTTTTCCGCGCGGGAAACGTCCCCGCCGCCTTCCGCCTAAGTTGGCATCGCCCAAACTCACATTTGCGCCCCGAGGGCCTGCATCCGGCGGGGCGAAACGAGGATCTTTGGCTTCGGAGGCCTGCGTTTTACAGAGTAAAGGTGTCAGTGTTGCTATTTTGTTGCACTTTTTTCGAGGTGAGTAGCGCGGGAATGCCCCCCTCACCAAATCGGATTCTCTCACGGCCTCAAACTCCGCCAACCGTAAAATCCCTGCGAAAACTCCCTCCGAATGAAAACTTTGAACGCATTCTGGGGACGTTAATCGGCCCTCCTTCCAAAGGACCAATGCTGCACCCCATCCCGATCAAACATAACTTGAAGCCAGTCGCCCAATGTAATAAAACATTTGTTTTCACCATTCCATGTGGCGTTGACCTTTCCTGCCGCAATAGACTCCGGCCACGTATCGCAAGTCTGTAGAACCCCGAATGAATAGAATTCAAAGCGGTAATAATGATTAGGTTCTGATGGAGGACTTTTGATTTGTACGTCTCGAACGACAATTTTTCCGCCACTACCATTTGGTGCATCCACTAAGATCGCACTGGAGGCTATTTTACTGGGGGCCTGATCCAACTGTTCGGCAAACGTCGTATGTTCCACTGGATGATAAGGCTTGCTGAAATCGAAATCGGTATTTCCAAGGGATGCCGCCTTATATTGAAACCTCGCTTCATCCAACAACTGCGTATCTTCTGACTTACCAACGACTGTAATCGCCGGCTTCTCTCGCGGAGAGTATTGAGTGCAATAAATGATACACGTCAAAAGGCCACCAACCACTTCGTCCTTTTTTACTTTTATGTACGGGGGAATTTGCATCCCAGAAAAGTCAATCTTCAGACGAGCAGGGTTCTGCTCAGGTGTTTCTGTTGTGATTTTTATTCCACACAACGAGAACAGATTAACATCATGAGCCTTCGATTCATCTTCACTCTTTGCGTAATACGGCTCGGTTATACACTCCCACATTCGTCTACCACCTACACCTGTCGTACCTGAGAAGGGGATGACAAAGCGCATCCCAAGTCCATCAGGTCTCACAGCAATGATGTCGATCCCAATCAGGGCTGGATGAATTTCAGTCGCCGGTGCTCCCGAACAGCAAACCACCAGCGTGACGGCAATAAGCGTTTTCATGCTTGTAAATGGGCACTGCGTTGAATTCGTAGAGAGAATGGACACCAAGGCAACACTATCGCTTTTTCTGTTCCATAGAAAGGAATTCCGCGAGTGGATGGCTACGAAAAAGTCTCCACGAAACTTGAATCCCCCCGCAAGCTCCGACGCTCCAACCTTCCCGAAAGCCACCACGTCTTGCCGACCCACAAACCGCGCCGCGCTTCGCCCGTCACCCGGCTTCGTCCCGCAATGGCGGGGCTACGCCGGGGTAAGCCCGGCTTCGCGAGGCTACGCCGAGGCAAGGGAGGCGGCGGGTAAAAGATGGCCGGTGGCTCGCATCCTGCATGCTTTGGGAGCAATGAAGGATCCATTACAGCCGGCTGGAGATCGCAGTCACGCTCACTTCGTCGCGATTTTCCTTTGGGCTATTGTGGCTCTGTCGTTGCTCGGTGGCTGCTCGAAGGCGGCGCCATCGGTGGATGAGAGAGCGGTGATGGGTGACGAAATATCGCTTGGCATGTACCAGCGGTTCGGATGGGAACTGGTCACCTCCCATCGCGAAGATGAGAATACGACAGCGTATCTGTTCAAGAGGCCGGAGAACTTTCCCCAGAGCGTTCAAGATATCGTTGCCGAGGAGACGGCGGAAACGAAGGATAGGACCCGGCTGGCCGACAAGGAGCTCTCGGAGGCAGAAAATGCCAACGGGACGAAATGAGATTATTTTAAGTAATCCGATTAATCCAATCGCCATGTGATTTACTCGCGATAAGTCACATAATAATATAGGTGCTGTGATATTATTATGTGAGTCAATTTAGTGTAACATTGCAGCGATTTGTCTCGTGTAGTGTGGACTTGCGCAATTAATTGCATTATACCTTCGGAGGGTGCGCCCCGAAAAGAGATCGCCTTTTTCATTTCGCTCCGCCTTCACAATAAAACTCAAACAAGGAAAGCGTATGAAAATCGATGCCAAGTCTCCGATCCTGCTCATCTTGTCAGTCATCCTTGGATCATTGGCCGCGGCCACCCACGCAGCGAGCGTCGACACATGGGGCAATAATGGCGATGGAGAGCTTGGTGATAACAGTGAGACCGCCCGCACCAGCCCGGTTGCCGCGGCCGGCCTGAGCACTGGCGCGACCGAAGTCGCGGCCGGCAGCGATGATAGCTTCGCGGTGGCGAACGGTGCCGCCTATGCCTGGGGTGACAACGGTAACGGCCAGCTTGGGAACGGCGGCAATGCAGAATCCGAAGTGCCCATCGTCGTTCCAGGCCTCAGCAGCGGCGTCACGGCGGTGGCCGGGGGCGCATTTGACGGCTTCGCCGTCAAGAATGGAGCCCTTTACTCCTGGGGTTACAACATTACCGGCCAGCTTGGCGATGGCGACGAGGTGCAGACCTCCGCGCCCGGGCTGGTCACCGGCCTCGGTACCGGCGTCACCGCGGTCGCGGCAGGCCTGCTCGATAGCGCGGCCATCCAGAATGGCGCTCTCTATGCCTGGGGATCAAATAACACCGGGCAGGTCGGCATCGGCACTGTCAGCACTACCGTGCTGACTCCGGCGGCCGTTACCGGCATGAGCAGTGGCGTCACCGCCGTTGCAATCGGAAACCGGGACATCATGGCAATCCAAAACGGCGGGCTCTACGCCTGGGGCTATAATTCCTTCGGCGAACTCGGCGACGGCACGTATTATCTGGAGGAATCGCCGGAGGCGATCAGCCTCTCGACCGGCGTCACCTCCATCGCCGCCGGTTCCTTTTTCAATCTGGCGGTGCAGAATGGCCACGTATTCAGTTGGGGGCACAACCCCGAAGGAGAGCTTGGCAACGGGACTTACAACGACGTCATCACACCCACCGAGGTTGATCCCACCGACTTGTTGAACATTGTCTCCGTCGCCGCCGGCCAAAAGAGCAGCTATGCCCTCTGCGCCGATGGCAGCCTCTGGGTCTGGGGCGATAACACCGATGGCGAACTCGGCCTGGGCACGGCCACCACCGACTACCTCACCCCGCAACATCTCCTTCCCCCCGCGGGCTACCTATATACTGGCATCGACGCCGATCCAGGCGGCCTGCAAGCCGTCGCCATGCTGGTCAGCGTCCCCGAAGGTTCAACGACGGCAATGCTTCTCCTTGGTGCGCTGGTGATATTCGTCTCCCGTAGAAAATACTTCCTCGCGCTCGCGGCGCGATAGTTTCGACGGGAGATTCTGTGGAATAAAACCGGTTTTGTGTTCGGCTGCTCGATAATCCCAGAGATCGAGCGCGAGGCTACGTTTGGGGTGCGTTTCCTTTTACCAACTCGCCGGTATATAGATCGATATAGGGCAAGCCGCGGGATTTGCGCCAGGCAAGCAGGTGCTGCTGGAGGCGGCTGCCCTTCCATGTGGTAAGGCTCCAGTCTATATTTGGCTCTTCTTTACCGGTCATAATACGACGATGAAGCTGACTTCGGCGCTATTGAGGGCGGGGACGATGGCTTCGAAGCTGGCGAGTTTCATTTGGGAGCAGAGTGCATCCGGCGGGGGTCGAACCCACAACCTTCGGCTTCGGAGGCCCGCGTTCTACAGAGTAGATGGTGGGTCGTTGCTATTTTGTTGCACTTTTAGGCGATGGTGCGCGGGCGGGCAGCGACTATTTGGCCTCGTAGGTGAAGTCGAGACCACTCGTTGAGGGAACTCCGTAAACCCGCTGAAGAATATTCTTACAGAGCTCTGTGAGAGAGGCCCTGTCGTCCGTAACGGGATAAAGTAGACAGCGAGTCGCATCGGAGACGCCTCCGTTGCCAGCCAGGTAGTCTTGAATAGGAGTCGTCCCTAGCCGCTCGAATGCTTCCCGAATGGTACGCTCAATATCAGGATGTCTGCGCCAATCGATCAATAGACTCATCTGGGGGTGACCGTCGCGGCTATACAATCCAAATGCGCGATCCTGCTCGAATGCGTGGATAAGGAGCGACGCGGAACCGGAACGCGACGCCAAAAGGCGAGAAACATAACCGCCGATCTGCTGAAAACCATCCGTTGCGAAGTGGTCCGGTTCGGGAATCTGAACCCACTCCCCTTCGCCGATTTGGTTGCCATCGCTGTCAACCGTCCTGACGTGCATTCGCTTTATAATCCGGTTGGGCATCGAGTCCAAGGATACCGTGACGGGCACACACTGCAACCAGAACCCCCGACGCCGCACGGGGGCGTGAGAGAACAAAACCAACCATGACTCGCCAGAGAAAATGCCATTTTTCCGCATATAATTACCCCATGTTCCTTCCCCAAAACCACCCGCACCGACCCTGCCAGGCTCTGGCCCGTCATGCTCGGTGCTCCCCCCCCCCAAACCCGTTTCGTGTTCGGCTGCTCGGCAGCCTCAGCGGTAATGAGACCCGGCTTCGCTGAGCTACGCCGGGGCGGCGGCGGCCTCGCAGCCTCACGTTTTGGAAGAGATCAGCGCAATGCGGAAAGAAACTCATCCACGGAAACCCCGGCTTGTCGCAAGGCTCCCGCAAGCGTCCCGGCCTTTAGCTCGCGATGATTGGGAACGATACAGCCCGAAGCGCCGCGACGCATGACAATGTGACTGCCTTTCTGGCGCGCAATCTCGAAGCCAAGGCGTTGGAGTGTTCGGACCGCTTCGGCGCCGGAAATGCGAGGCAGTTTAGGCATTAACCGAAACTTCGAACGTGGTCACGAATGGCTGACCCGCGCTCTCCATGGGAAACTCTTCGAGATAAAGCGCCGTGGCGTCGCGCAAATTGCTGACAGCTTCCGGAATTGTCTCGCCTTGAGTGGTGGTGCCGGTCTCGGGATTGACGGCCACGAAGCCGCCTTCTTCAGCCGGAATCAGCACAGCGGTAAGAAACATGAAGGTACAATGCCTGCCAGCGAAGGATCCGTCAACCAAGCGGCAAGAATGCATCCGGCGGGGGTCGAACCCACAACCTTTGGCTTCGGAGGCCACAGATTTACAGAGTAGGCTTGCAAAAAGTGCCAATAGAGTGACAATAATTGCATGGCCCCACCCGGTTCGCAGGATACCGCAAAGCGCAGGAAAGCACAGCGCTGGCCGTACATCAAGAAGCGCATATATCCCAACGGCGCGGTTGGTTGGACCGTTGACGCCCGCACAAAGCTCGGCGGCGAGCGCAAAACCTTCAAAACGCTGGCGGAAGCTGAAACCTACGCCGGCCAGTGCCGCACCCGGCGCGGCAACGAGGGGCTGTCCTCGTTCACGATGCCCGAAGATCTACGCGTCGAAGCCGCCAAATGCATGGAGCGGCTGGCACCGTTCGGAAAGACTCTCACCCAGGCCGTAGATTACTTCATCCCCTACCTGGAGCGAAATTCGCGGCCGAAGCTTCTCGCCGACCTCATTCAGGAGGCAATTTCGGAAAAGCAAAAGAAGGGGATGAAAAAGCCGACGATTGCCGAATTCAAAAGCCGCTGCAAGCAACTGACCGCAGCCTTCCCCGGCCGGGAATCCGGGAGCATATCAAACGGATGAAATCGAGACGTGGCTGGCGCAGTTCGAACATCCGGTCACCTTCAATAATTGCCGCAAAGCCGTCCTGAACTTGTTCAATTTCGCCGTCCGGGAAGAATACCTGCCAAGTAATCCGGCGGCGGAGATTGACCGACGGGATGAAGGAGACAACGAGATCGAGATTTTGACGCCGAAGCAGATGGCGGCACTTCTGCTCCATTCAACTTTCGAGATTTTACCCTACTTTGCGCTCGCCGGTTTCGCGGGAATTCGACCGGAGGAGCTTCAAAAACTTGAATGGGAGGACATCAAGTGGAAGGCGGGCATCATTCGCATCCGAGAAACGGTCAGCAACAAGACTGGCGCACGAAACGTGACGATCCAACCAAACCTCGCGCTGTGGCTGGAGCCCTATCGGAACTGCACCGGAAGGATTTGCATGCCCGCATGGAGACGCCTTTTTCGCGAAACGCGCATCGCTGCGGGAATCACGCGGTGGCCCGACGACTGTTTGCGCCATTCTTTTGCGACCTACCTTCTGGAAATCCAGAAGGACGCGCCGGCCTTGGCGCTCGAAATGGGCAATAGTGTGGAGGTGATACTTGACCGCTACGCCAAGCCACTTGACGAGCCGGATGACGCAGCGGAGTTCTGGACGATGGCGCCGGGCGTGACGCCAGAACCACAGAATCCCCTCCCCCAAAACACCCTGGTCTCGCCAAGGAATCTGGCCCGAGCGCCCCATTCACCGTCGCTATGAATCCTTCCGAGGAAAGGGGCCGTGTAGACTGGCCCCACACGGCGCTCTGTGAGCCGTCTGAGGCCACAAAGCGTTTTTCACAAAAAGCACGATTTTGTAATCGTTTTTCATGGATTGTAAGCGTTTTTCATGGTAGTCTGCGAATAACAGCAAATTGGAATGTAGAAAAATGACCTCTGAAAATCCTTTTTCACAGGCCGTAAGCAGTTTTCACGGAATAGCCCTGCCAGAGACGGGAATGACGCTGGCTGGCTACAGCGCCGTCATTCAGCATTTCAATCTGCGTCTTCCGCTGCCGGACCGCCTCGCGGCCATTAGCGCAAAACATCACCGGTACGAGAGAGAACCCTGGATCGTCTTCACGCCGAAGCACAGGCCCGACGATACGCTGGCGGGGCATTTGACATTCGCCTTCAAAAACGAAGGCGTGGACCTCGCGGTACTCAAGGCGTTGTTCGCAACGGTTCCGGCTTCGGATATCGTTGAGATAGTCAAAGCCGAGCCGACAGGCGGCTATTCCCGACGGCTCTGGTTTTTGTACGAATGGTTGACGGACCAAAAACTCGATATTTCCGACGCGACGGCGGGCAACTACGCCGATGTCCTGGATTCGAAGTTTCAGTATGTGGGTTCGCCCACAGTTTCGAAGCGTCACCGCGTCCGCAATAACCTGCCGGGCACGCGCAATTTTTGCCCGCTAATCCGGCGCACGGAGAAACTCGAAGCGCTCATCGGGGTCCGTCTCGATCTCAAAGCCAAGAAATCCTTGGGAAACGTTCACGCCGACATATTGTCGCGCGCCGCCGCATTTCTGCTCCTGAAAGACTCGAAAGCGTCCTACGCCATTGAAGGGGAAAGGCCTCCATACAATCGCGCTGAGCGATGGGGCCGCGCCATTGGAGAAGCGGGCCAGCGGAAGCTCTCCGCCGACGAATTGCTGCGATTGCAGGAAATCGTCATCGGCGACAAGCGGTTCATTTCCATGGGTTGGCGCAAAGAAGGCGGCTTTATCGGCGTTCACGACCATTCGACGAATGCCCCTATTCCCGATCACATTTCAGCCCGGTGGGAGGACATTCCCTCATTGATCGACGGGCTAATAGAAGCGAATAAAATTCTGACAGACGGTTCATACGACGCGGTCCTGGCTGCGACACTCATCGCCTTCGGATTTGTGTTCATTCATCCGTTTGAAGACGGCAATGGCCGCATCCATCGTTACCTCATTCATCACGTCCTGGCGGAAAAGGGCTTCGCCCCGCGCGGCATCGTCTTCCCCGTTTCCGCCGTGATCCTGGAGCACATCGATGAGTATCGGCGGACGCTGGAGATTTACTCAAAGCCCAGGCTTAGTTTCATCGAGTGGGAGCCCACACAATCGGG
>Ga0206833_1126_pt1 | contig 19552 bp, 15 predicted proteins | sample Alteio_BWOrgCont_32_FD_152891 | JGI IMG/M metagenome (GOLD analysis project Ga0206833, IMG submission 152891) | Enriched cells from forest soil in Barre Woods Harvard Forest LTER site, Petersham, Massachusetts, United States -... | ecosystem: Environmental > Terrestrial > Soil > Temperate forest >... | reverse complement strand
TGCTTTAAAGCAGGCAACAGCTGCTTTGGAATACTTACTTCAAGTATATAAAACAGGTGGAAATTTTGTGCTTCTTATATCCCCCGTAGTTGGTATATTATTGGCTACTGCATACACCTGGATTTTTCGTAAAGGTAAATTAGGACGTGGAATAAGCAATGTGGTTGAAAATATTGATACGAAAGGTGGTTATATGGAAAAAGACAAAATGTACACCCACATGATCACCTCTTCATTAACCGTCGGGTTGGGTGGTTCTATGGGGTTGGAGGCTCCTATTGTTGTAACAGGTGCCGCGTTTGGTTCCAACATTGCCAGTTTATTTAAGCTTACTGACGAAGAACGGATATTACTTTTGGCATGTGGAGCTTCTGCAGGTATTTCAGCCATTTTCGGTGCACCCATTGCAGGGGTATTGTTTTCCATTGAAGTGCTTTAGCGAATAAACGTGTAGTATGAAAGCAGGAGGCTCGGTAACAGAAATAGTTTTTAGGAGAAATTGTATCGCAACAGCCATTCAGGTTGCATTGCATATTCTTTTCTTTCGATGCTGTCATAATATGCCTTTCAGGCAATCCATGATAACTAAAGAGGAAATAATCATACTCTTCAAAATTGTTATTCTTTTTCCAGACTTTTACGAAAGCATCAATAAACAATGGGTTATCATAAAAAGGACCTGTGAATGTGAATGGAGGTATCACATCCTGCTTTCTCAATAGCTCCACCGCTTTATCTACCGATGAAGAAGTTGCTGAAGCGGAATACTGAGGATAAAGAGGAACGATAATGATCTTTCCAATACCATCTGTCTTCAGTATTTTATTCAATGCCTCCGATACAGGAGGTTGCTGATAACGCATACCAAGCTCTACTACAAAATTATCACCCATCTTCTGCTGCAACTTTTTCGCCAGCTTTTGGCTATGGATAAGTAGAGGTGAACCTTCTTTGGTCCATATTTCTTTGTATTGTTTTGCAGACTTTGGCCCTCGAAATGGAGCAATAATGCATTTCACCAATAATTGCCGTTGCAACCAAGGTAAGTCAATTACTCTGGGGTCACAAAGGAATTCCCTTAGGTATTTTCTTACGTCAGCCGTCTCCGGGCTCAAGGGTGTACCTAGGTTTAAAAGAAGTATGCCTGTTTTTTGGGGTATGCTCATATTCAAAGGTGCGAAATTACAATTAACCATAGATATAAAAACCAAAAACGCTAATTCTACGTAGATAGTATCGATTTGATGACCTGAAAAGCATTGAATTACGTATGAAACTTATATATTTGGCCTTTATCCGAGGCAATAGCATGCTCGAAAAACAGAAATGAACAATTTAGAATCTTTTATAAATTCCGGTATCCTTGAAATGTATGTTTTAGGGATCAGTTCGCCTGAAGAGGTAGAGGAAGTGGAGGAAATGGCCAAGCTACATGAAGAGGTTAGGAAAGAAATTGAGGCCATATCTCAAGCATTAAAAGGGTATTCAGAATCTAATGCTACGATACCTAATAATACCGTCAAGGCTATGATAATGGCTTCTGTTGATTATGAAGAAAGACTAAAAAAAGGTGAGCAACCTACCTTCCCTCCTATATTGAATGATAATTCAACCATACAGGACTATAGTGAATGGTTGATTCGCAAGGATATGCTATTGCCAGCTGACTTCAACGAGATATATGCAAGAATTATAGGTTATACACCAGAAGCAATTTCTGCCATTGTATGGATAAAGAGTGAAACATCGTATGAGGTTCACACGGATGAGTATGAAAAATTCCTGATACTGGAAGGTACTTGCGATATAGACATTGATGGCGATATTCATCAACTCATTCCCGGAGACTATTTAAGCATCCCTTTGCATAAAGGGCATGTGGTAAAAGTTACCTCTCAAACTCCCTGCAAGGTAATTTTGCAAAGGGTAGCAGCATAAATCTATTTAGATTTTTTAAAAGCCTGTTCCAAGTCTTCTATTATATCCTCACTATTTTCTAGTCCTGCCGATATACGTATCAATCCAGGCAGTATGCCTGAAGCTAACCGTTCTTCTTCTGTAAGTTTTGCGTGCGTGGTAGAAGCAGGATGAGAAACAATGGTACGTGTATCGCCCAGATTAGCAGTCAATGATGCCATTTCAACTGCATCCAAAAATTTCTTACCCCGTTTCAATCCGCCCTTTATAATAAACGAAACCATTCCGCCACCTAATGTCATTTGTTTTTTAGCTATTTTATATTTAGGGTGAGATGGTAAGAACGGATACTTTACAGATTCTACCTCTTTATGCTTTTCCAGGTACTTAGCCACTCTCAGCGCATTTTCAGAATGCCTTTCCATTCGTAATGGAAGTGTCTCCAAGCTTTTAGAAAGTACCCATGCATTAAATGGGGAAAGAGCTGCTCCCGTTTGTCTTAAAAATGCCCGTATCTCTGTTATCAAATTCTTTTTTCCTACAGTAACACCACCCAACACCCTGCCTTGTCCGTCAATATATTTTGTAGCTGAATGAATAACCAGATCTGCTCCGAATTTAATGGGCTGCTGTAAAACAGGTGTTGCAAAACAATTATCCACCACCAAAATACAGTTATGCTTTTTGGCGAGTTTACCCAGCCATTCCAGGTCTATTATATCAAGCGCAGGATTAGAAGGGGTTTCTACAAAAATCATTTTGGTATTGGGATGGAAATATTTTTCCCATTCATTGGTCTTTTGAATATCCACATATGTATGCCCAATAGCCCAGCGCGATAATTGCTTTTCGAGGACTGTATGTGTGCTCCCAAAAACCGAATCGCAGCAAATAATATGATCGCCTGTTTTTAATAGAGCTGCAAAGGTCGCAAACACGGCAGCCATACCGGAAGCAAATGCAACACCAGATTCAGCACCTTCCAGTAAACAAATTTTATCAATAAATTCCGTGACATTCGGATTGGAAAAACGGCTGTAAATATTGCCCTCTACTTCATCCGAAAACATAGCACGCATTATTTCAGCATCATCAAACACAAAGCTGGAGGTGAGATAGAGCGGAACGGAATGTTCATTGAACTTGGTTCTTTCTACCTGGGTCCGTATTGCAATAGTTTCAGGGTGTTTTTTACGAGCCATATTTTATTTCGAATAAAAGCGTTGAATAATTTCGGTGAGCTTCGGAACTTCAATAAGAAAGCCATCATGGCCATATAAAGAATCAATTTCTTCATACGTAGCTCCCATTATATTATTAGCAATAAATTCAGATTCCGATGCAGGAAAAAGCATATCGGAACTTATCCCGATTGTAAGTGTTTTGGCTTTTATTTGAGAGAGTGCCTTGTCAACTCCTCCCCTATTACGGCCTGCGTTATGCGAATCCATAGTTTTGGAAAGTTTCCAATAGGAATACGCATTAAAAGCCCGATTAGCAAGTTTTTCGCCCTGATAACGCTGATATGAGGAAGCTTTAAAATCATCCACCTTATTATCGGAATCCTCACTTTGCGATTGTAAATATGTTACATAATTACGGTAACTCAATAAGGCGATGCTTCTTGCAACTTTTAATCCTTCCATACCTACTTCGGGGATTGATTGTTTCCAGGTAGGATCAGCTTCAATAGCCTGGCGCTGACTTTCGCGGAAAGCAATTCCCCAAGGGGAACTTTTTGCATTAGATGCCACCATTATCAAATGCTTTATCCTATCAGGACAAATGACAGACCACTCCAAAGCTTGTTGTCCGCCAAGTGAACCACCCATCACTGTGTGGATCTCTTCGATCCCCAAATGTTGCCGTAATAGATCGAGAGTACCTACAATATCCCGAACGGTAAGAAATGGAAACGTATGATAAAATGGTTTCCCGGTTTCGGGGCTTATGGAAAGTGGTCCTGTCGACCCGTAACATGAACCGGGAATATTAGCACAAACAATAAATTGCTTTTCAGGATCGAAAAGCTTGTCCTTACCAATTAAACCGGGCCACCAATTTTCAGCATCTGCATTGGCAGTGAGGGCATGACAGATCCAAATAACATTATTTTTTTCCTTATTAAGCTGGCCGTAAGTATGGTACGCAAGCTCAAAACTGGGAAGGTATCCCCCCGATTCAAGTTCATATTTTTGATTGTGTTTGAATGTATTCTGAATAGCCATGCGGCAAAAGTACTTATTTAGATATTAAGTTAATTGCCTACTTTTGCAATGAAGATTAAAGAATATCCACGCTATGAAAGAAATCACTCCAATAGAATTAAAGAAGATGATGGATGCCCATGAGGACTTCCAATTGATTGATGTTCGTGAAGAACATGAAGCTGAAGCTGCCAATATAGGCGGTCTCCTTATCCCGATGGGAACAGTAATGGATCATCTAGATGAAATTCCTAAAGACAAAAAAGTGGTGGTGCATTGCCGTAGTGGAAAACGCTCTGCAACCGTTATACAGGCATTAGAGCAACAACATGGCTACACCAATTTATACAACCTGAGAGGGGGTATATTGGCATATGCTGAAGATGTGGACCCTACATTGGCAAAGTCTTAAAAAGCATTTATTCATCTTGAACTATCCAATTAGCCTATAATCCATACATTATTATCTGTTCTTTATGCCTATCTTTGGGCAAATAGCAGCGTAACAACATGGCAGAAATAGGGAAGTGGAACAATTTAATAGTTCTCAAGGAATTAGATTTTGGAGTGTACCTAGATGGACAGGAACAAGGAGAAATACTTATGCCCATTCGCTATGTACCAAAAGATTTAAAAATTGGTGACTCTGTAGATGTTTTTATATATCTCGATTCGGAAGACCGAATTATTGCCACCACTGAAAAACCTTTTGCTCAGGTGGGTGATTTTGCTTTACTGGAAGCAGTATCTGTAAGTGGTATAGGCGCTTTCCTCGACTGGGGCTTAATGAAAGACCTATTCGTCCCTTTCCGGGAACAAAAGCAAAAAATGGAGGTGGGCTACTCCTACGTAGTATACATTTATTTAGATGAGCAAAGTGGACGTATAGTAGGTTCTGCCAAAGTGGAGAATTTTCTGGATAAAACTCCCCCCACTTTTGAAATAGGTCAGGAAGTCGATCTTATTATCTACACACAAACCGATATTGGATATAAAGCCATCATTAATAATACACATACTGGAGTGCTTTTCGATAGCGATGTGTTCCGTACCTTGCACCGAGGTGAACACACAAAAGGATACATAAAAAAGACCCGTCCTGATCAAAAGATCGATCTTCTATTAGATAAACCCGGCTATGAAAAGGTGGATGATATTTCAAAAAAGATTTTAGACAAACTGAAAGAAGAGAATGGTTTTATAGGCTTGACGGATAAAAGCCCAGTTAATGATATTTACGACATGTTCGGCATAAGCAAAAAGAATTTTAAAAAGGCCATTGGTGCTTTATATAAGGCCAGAATGATAAGCCTGGAAGAAAACGGGATTAAGCTTAATTCATAATTTTTCGTGCCCAAACTAACCAAAAAGGCATTATTAAAGCATCTTACTAAATCTGATAAAGAAGATATTATCGGTGAGGTAATGACGTTGTTCGATAAATTCAAAAATGTAAAAGAGTTTTATGGGGCAGAACTCTCAGGCGAAGTGAACCCTCTGCTAGAAAAATACAAGAAAAAAATAACGCAAGCCTATTCATCTGCGAATCCAAAAGAACGACGCACCAATCTGAACATTAACAGGCTAATTACTGAGTTCAAGAAAATAACTATTTACGATCGTGAGCTTTCCGATTTACTATTGCACAGAGTAGAGTGTGGGGTAGCGGCATTCAACAGAAACACCAATCGCTCTAATACTTTTTATAATTGTATTCTGAATTCTTTTGGAGAAGCCATTAATACAATTTCATCAGATAGTTCTGAGAGTGAATTCACGGAGAGAATCGAGCAAATTATAAAATCATCTGCCTCTGGTAAATTTGAATTCCAGAAGCGGATAAATGAGCTTGCTAAAGGAATTTGATCCCTACAAATTCTTATGGAAGCCATCACAGAATGGCTTTTTGGCTGACTGCTTGCAACCGCAAAGCTTTACTATTTTGGGTTCTGTAATTTCAAACTCTACAGGAGTAAAAGAAGTTGTTTTGTGTGAACCATCACAAAAGGGTTGATTCTTGCTTAATCCGCAAGCACACCACCAGTATTTTCCGGGTTGAAGTTCTACAGGGTAATTGGCTTTTTGTGCGATGTGTGGTGTATCCATTATATGTTTTTGTCTATTGACTCGCAATATACATGTTATTTCTCGAGCAAGACAAAGAGACTAACATAAAAAATTTAATATGGATGCAGCACTATATGCATCAAGTGCATCTTACCTATTAAATACAAACTATTATGACTATAAAAAGATTACTTGCCCCTGTTGCGCTAAGTTTTATCCTTAGCGGTGTAATTATCACCAGCGCATTTATTTCTACTCCTCCCGATACTTCATCTTGTGAATTCTCAGGGCATAAAAACATGAAAGACCGTGGTGGTATTGCTAATTCCTGCGGTAGTCCGGGTGAACCAGGCACCTGCTCACGTGCAGGGTGCCATGCCTCCGGTGCTGTTATACCAGGGTTACCTGATAATGCAGGGCCGGGCAGCGTAACAATTACACCTAATCCAGCTTTCATTGGAGGAAATCAATACATCCCGGGTCAGTTATATAATATGACGGTAACTGTAAGCCAGGCCGGAAAACCGCGCTTTGGTTTTGCTTGTGAGATCCTTGATAATAGTGGAAATACAAACGCCCATATAAATAACACAGCAGGCACTATCACTGTTACCGATCATATTAATACAAGAACATGGCAACCGTTTCTCACCGGAAAAATTGCTATTACCCAGGATACTTTAGGTGGCTTCACGGCTAACTCATATAGTTTTCATTTTGATTGGACAGCTCCGGGTGCCGGATATGCATATGATAGCGTACATATATACCTCTGCGGAAATGCAGTAAATAATAACTTAATGTGCGATTCGGGAGATTATGTTTATTCCAAGCATATTATTCTTACCAAGCATATTGCCGGAGCAGGCATAAGCGGGATTGCCGAAGGGATATCTGAATTAAATGTTTATCCCATACCAACGAATAACAAACTAACAGTATCATTTAACCTGTCGGAAACTAATACACTAGTTACGCAGCTTTATTCCCTTGATGGCAGATTAGTAAAAGAACTTTCTAATAATACTATAAATGCCGGAAGCTATTCACAGTCTTATCTAATAAGCGATGTTGCTAAAGGGATATACTTTTTAAAAATAAGCATTGGGAATACAACTCAAACAAGGAAAATAATTATTGAATAGTTAGGATCATTAACGCCTATGAGAACAAAAAATTTTCAATTCAAGTAAATTTTCATATTAATAATCAATAGCTTATAGAAAAAAATAAGAAATAATTTCACATTCGTGCAGCGTAATTGCGCTACTTTGCATTATCCTAAATGATTGTGAGATTGACATCTGTAAATGAGATAGATATAATCGAGGGTTGCAAAACGGGCAAACGGGAGTTCCAAAAAACGCTATACATGCGGTTTTCTGCGAAGATGTTGGGGGTATGTTTGCGTTATAGCAAAAGTCGGGAAGAAGCCGAAGATCTTTTACAAGAAGGATTTATTAAAGTGTTTCGCAACATTCAGCATTACACCGCAACGGGTTCATTTGAGGGTTGGATCCGGAAGATCATGGTGAATACAGCGTTGGAAGCTATTCGAAAAAAAAAGATAGACTATCATGCATTTGATGTCAGCGATGCAGAAGAACCCCAGGAATTATTTCCGGATGTATTTGATAAAATTGCGGTGAAAGATCTTCTTAGAATTATTCAAGATTTACCTATTGGGTTTAAAACTGTTTTTAATTTATATGCTATAGAAGGTTACCAGCACAAGGAAATTTCTGATATGTTAGGAATATCAGAAAGCACCTCGCGATCCCAACTAACAAGAGCAAGGCAAATACTTCAGCAAAAAATTAAAAATCAATCGGGAGCTATTGAATCATTAAAACGAAAAACTGTTGAAAGTGGTAAATAAGGAAGAACATAATCCTTTGGATGAAAAATTCCACAATGCTTTCAGTGAACTGGAAGAAACACCTTCGCCGGAGGTATGGCGAAATGTGGAAATTGAATTAGATAAGGGAAATAAAAAAAGACCCGCCTACTGGATTTGGTTTACAGGAACGGGACTGTTACTGCTCTTAGCAGGATTGGGGGCATGGTATTTATTCAATACAAAGACAACCGGCAAAAATGCTATTGTTATTAAAACAAAATCTACCACTCAAAAACAAAAGACCGATACTGGTATTCACGCAACAAACTCAAACATTCCTACTGCTGCCTCTACTCAAGCAGATCTAAACATAAAAAAAGACTCCTCTAAAGAAATATTAAGCAAACAAAATATTATTGCAATTAATGCCCGGAAGAAAGAGAAGCACATAAATATTGCAAACAAACCCATAAATAAAAAAACAGATAAGGTCACTAAAAGCACTATTGTTAAAACTATAAGTTCGCCAACAGCCTTAAGTAAGGATAATAATATCCAAGTAAAAGAAGTTGCACAGACGCAAAACAATCCACTAAGAAAAGAAGAGGAAACAAAAAAAGCTTTAGTAACTCCGACTGTAAATATTCCTATTCCTGCAAGTAAAAAAGAAGCCACAACAGAGTCAACCAATGTTCCGGCTATTGCTGCCAACCCCAATGGGCAAAAAGTACGCGATAGTTCTATGAGTAAAGTTTCTGTAAAAAAAACAGACAGTATTAAAAAAACTGTTTCAAATACTATTCAAGCAAAAACTGATACCCCTGTGGTTAAAATGAAGGTGCATCATATATTTAATATAGCCGGTTTTTATGGACCCCAAATAGAAAAAAATGAAATTCTTTCAAACAACGGGAATCTAAACTTAAATAATGACAAACCCGGAACAAGCTTTAATGCCGGAATAAAAGCAGGCTTAACTTTAGGAAGTAGAATAGAAGTATCTGCCGGAATAAGTTATTCCAGGTTTAGTTTAAGCTCCTCTTCCGGTTCCAAATTCTATTTCTCCAGATATCTTACCCAACCATACACATTCAGCGGAGCATATGGAGATATGGTAGTCCCCGTATCTACGATGGATCAAGGCTTCAGTCTGAATGCCCCTCCTTCAGTAACCGCATTTATAATGCAATACCAATATAGCCAAACCTTAAGCTATGTTAACGTACCAATTGATTTTCGTCTGAATTTCAATTTACATAAATTCAAATTCTATATCAGTACAGGCGTAATTGTTCAGGATGCCGTTACTACAAATGCAACCCTTTATCTTATCAAGGAAAACGAAACCGACCAGATCAATTATTCAAGCCTGAATATCTCTAAACTAAATTTTTCCATTAAAGGGTCCATAGGAATTGAATACGATATCACACATCATTTTGGGGTTTACCTAGAGCCCGATGCAAGTCGTGATATAACATCCTACAGCACATCTGAAGTAAAGTCCATTACCTATTTTATCGGTTGTAACGGCGGAGTTAAACTCTACTTTTAAAAAATAGATATCCGATCTTTACTTTCGGGAGCAGATTAAAAGGATGCTACTTATTTCTTATCAGTTGCAAATACCCATCCAACTTTTGTGAAGCATTTTTGTAATCACAATAGTTTATCATATAATAATAAACACCATCGGCAGCCAACTCACCGCTCTGCCGGATCTTTCCATCCCAGCCACTATTAATATCATTCAATTGATACACTAATGTACCCCAGCGATTATATATATTGCAATGGAAACATTGTGCTCCCCGTATGGTAAAATAAAATTCGTCATTCTTCCCATCCCCATTAGGGGTAAATACATTCGGAATAATAACTTCTGCAGCTACATAAACATCACCTTTTGCAGTATCAGGACAGCCGTTAGAAGTAAATCCGGTAAGAATAACCACATATGTACCCGGAATAGGATAAGTGTGTGACGGATCAACATCTGTGGAATTACTGCCATCGCCAAAATTCCAGTAATAGGTTGTATTGTTATGGCTGGTATTATTGAAGGTTACAGTTTGTCCACCCGTAATAGTATCAGGTGTTGCATTAAATGATGCGGATCCTATGGGGAATACTTTCACCTTGATAGAATCGGTCGCTGTATAATTGCACGCATCTGTTATCAATACACTATAGGTAGTTGAAACGGCAGGAAAAACAACAATAGGTCCGGGGCCATTTGTTGCAATTCCATTATCCCAAGAGTAAGTATAGGGCGGTTTACCTCCCGAAACAGTTATTTTAAAGCTTACCGGGTTCCCCGGGCAAATCGAATCGTTTACAAGTCTACTAACTGTTAATGGTCTGTATACACCTATTTTATAGGGAATAGAATCGGAGCAAACCCCGGTAGTAGCAACTACCCAATAATTACTTGTGCTTACCGGACTTACTGTAATATCTGAAGCAGTGCTACCGGTAGACCATAAATACTTAACAGCCCCTGAAGCGGTAAGTATTACATTTTGTCCCTTGCAAACAGAATCAGGTCCGGCTACAGAAACTGAAAATGTCATATCAATCGGTACGTTAACTGACGCAGTTTCACTGCAGCCGTTGGCATCAGTAATGGTTATACTATAAGTGCCGGAACTTAACCCGCTAATATTAGCGCTGCTTGCTCCCCCTGGAGTCCAGGCATAGGTATATGGTATAGTTCCTCCAGTAATGGAAGCACTTGCGGACCCATCATTATTAGCACATGTAGCAGTTGTTGAAGTAAGTGTGTTACTTAAAGCTGCCGGCTGAGTAATGGTAACTGTGGCAGTTGTTGTAGTGCTATTACATCCATTTATATCGTGAACAGTTACCGTGTAAGTTCCGGCAGATAATCCGGTGGCAGTGGCGGTAGTTTGACCTGATGGAATCCAGGTATATGTATAGGGAGTAGTTCCGTTTGTTGCTGTTATAGTAGCGCTACCGGTATTATCTCCATTGCATAATATATTTGTAGGTGCACCCATTGTAATTTTAGGTATGGGGTATACAGTTATTGTTACACTGTCTTTACTGATCAATCCACAGTTATTTTTTACTGAAACAGTATAGGTAGTGGTAGTGTCAGGCATTGCATAAACAGACGAACCGGTATCCTTATTTAAACCGGAAGCAGGTCCCCATGTATATGAAACTCCCCCTGAAGCACTTAATTGAACAGAATCGCCTGCACATAATGCCGTATCACGAAGATTATTAAGATAGGAATGAGTAACACACACTTCCTGCTTATTGTCGCTACCGCCGGTCCCGGCAGTAAATCCCCAATAAACATTGGGGTTACCTCCAAAAATAGTATTGATCACATCTCCCTGATATCCTATGCGGTATACACAATCAAAATACATACTTAAGGAATCATATACCGGGTTCCAAATAATTTCTACATTATGCCAGGCTCCATCGGGCAAGTTGGGATTGGTAGGTGACAATTGAACAGGGCCAGCCAGATTATTTCCGGAAGCATCGGTATGATCAACGTCTCCATTTTTTTCAATGGCGGTGTGGCAAAAGGCCGGATCCCATCCATTTTGATAAGTATCGAACTCTACAGCCAGTGAAGGAGTTATTCCCTGATACCCAAGCCCACCGCCCGAACTTCCTGCATTAGAGCTTTGTTGTTGAAATACAAAACAAATTCCATCTGCACCCACACTATAGGGCTTAGCCCCCAAATACATTTCATATTGAATATCAAATCGCTGGGTTAAACTAACTTGGGTTATGTACCAAATCTGCCCACCCTGATTAGTTGCATTAGGAGTTAGTTCGTATGTTGTAACAGCTGCAGAACATTGGGGTGTAATAGTTACAGCACTGCCGTTCAATACAAATTGAGCATTACTACTAAAAGTTTGAAATAAAAGAAATAAAAAACTCAGGTAAAGTATTTTCTTCATGCAATTACAGTTTTAGTAAGAGAACTATCCCGGACAAGGGACTCATAAACAAAAGTACTAAATAAAAAGATACCTGCAGGTATAATTATCAATACCTATTTATGCTTATGATTTAAACGCATCTGTTCGATCAAACGTCGGGCAAGATACTACAATACAAACAGGATATTAGAACGGGCTTATCTGGCGTTATGATATACAGCCACGACATCCTCATCTTCTTCCATTTTTTCAATCATGGCAAGCAGGTCTGCTTCTTCTGCATCTGACAAATGCTTGTAGGTGGTTGGTATAAATGTTTTTGAGCTTTCTTTAATTTCAATCTTTTTGTCCTCAAGCGCTTTTTGCATATGGCCAAATTCAGTAAAAGGGGTTTGAATGATCAAGTCATTATTTTCATCATCCCAGGTGAATTCTTCGGCACCGAAATCTATCAATTCAAATTCTGTTTCTTCTTTATTCAATCCCACCGAAGATATTTTAAATAAGGCCTTTCTTTCAAACATAAAACTTACAGAGCCATTGGTACCCAATGAACCTTCAGCACGCGAAAAATACATTCGGATATTAGCAACTGTTCGGGTAGGGTTATTGGTGGTACATTCTACTAATACAGGAACACCGTGTGGTGCGTACCCTTCATAAATGGCTTCTTCATAGTTAGCCATGTCTTTATCTGAAGCCCTTTTAATAGCTGCTTCCACATTTGTTTTAGGCATATTAACTGCCCGCGCATTTTGTATGCACATCCGCAAACGAGGATTGGTATCAGGATCCGGGCCACCTGCTTTTACAGCAATAGCTATATCTCTTCCAATTTTTGTAAATTGTTTTGCCATTTTGGCAAAACGGGCAAACATGGTATGTTTTCTCTTTTCAAATACGCGTCCCATATCTAACTATGAATTAATGTTTGGTAAATAATCAGGAAACAAAGGTAAAAAGAATACTACACTCTGCAATTCCACCTACTAATTAGTGTGAAAGTCTGCTTCAAACCAATACTATTAAACTTTTAAAAAAGCCAAAATGACAGCATCCATAAAAAAACATACCTTTATGCCACCAAAATAAAGCTATGTACGAGTATTTCCAGGGAAAAATTATTGAAAAGAATCCCGCTTATGTGGTATTAGACTGTAATGGAATAGGTTATCTTCTAAATATCTCGATAAATACCTTTGATAAGATACCCGGTTCGGGTGATTGTAAGCTCTTTGCGCATCAATCTATCCGGGAAGATGCACATGTTTTATATGGGTTTGCCGATCCGGATGAGCGATTGATGTTTCGCGATCTGATAAGTGTTTCAGGTGTTGGAGCGGCTACCGCCAGAGTGATGTTATCGTCTATTACCCCCGCTGATATTCAAAACTGTATTATTAACGGAGATGTAAACAGGTTAAAAGCGGTAAAAGGTATTGGGGAAAAAACAGCCCAACGGATCATTGTAGATCTTAAAAACAAGGTTGGGAAGGAAAATTTTGGTTCAACCAGCATATTATCGGGTGGACACAATAATTTAAGAAGCGAGGCGTTAAATGCACTTGAAACACTTGGATTTGCTAGAAATGCAGCCGAAAAAGCTATTGATAAGATCATGAGGGATGAAGGAAATTCCATTTCATTGGAAGAATTGGTTAAAAAGGTATTGAAAAATTTTTAATTTCGCCCCCTCTAATTTAAATAGTATTAACAACTTAACCCATCGCAATTGATGCAACAGCTTTCCTCCTATTGTTAAGTTTAGAACTAGTTGACCTGCCAGAAAAAATATACACTTTTTATCCTTGGGATAGCGTCTTTGCTCTGTTTTTCAGAAGCTAAAGGCAGCGTTTTTTCCAGGAATATTTTCGTTTATCACCTTGTGTGCAGGGCTGATAGCGATACCAATGCCCTACCCTACCCTTTTACCGATCAATCGGGCGAAGTGAATCCGCTATATGCCCCCGATGGAGGATTGATGATGTCAAACCCATCCAACATCAAGACTACTGTAGAGTATAATACCACCAATGGGCAATATGATATCTTCCAGAAAATAGGCAATCTTGATTACCGTCCGCCAACCGAAATGGATTCGGACCAGTATGAGGAGTACATGTGGCGGCAATCTGAAAAAAAATACTTCCAGCAAAAAGTCACGGCTGAATCACAAGCGGAGCAGCAGCGAAAAGCGCTTATTCCGCCCATTAAAATTGGGGGGAAGTTTTTCGAAGATGTGTTTGGCGGCAATACCATAAATATTACACCTCAGGGTTCTGCGGAACTTACATTCGGTTTTAATAACTCCAAAATGTTAAACCCTGCTTTACCGGTTGCACAGCAGAGTTTAACCACCTTTAACTTTGATGAGAATATACAGTTAAACGTAACAGGACAGATAGGAACAAAACTAAAACTAAGTACCAGTTATAATACTAAAGCAACATTTGATTTCCAAAATCAGATGAAGCTCCAATATCAGGGAAAAGAGGATGATATTATTAAAGAAATTGATGCAGGTAATGTCACTTTCGATTTACCGGGAACACTTATTACAGGCAGCCAGAGTTTATTTGGCGTGAAATTAAAAACACAATTCGGTAGGCTGACCTCCACCACCGTTTATGCCCAGGAAAAAGGAGACAAAAAAACCATCACAGTTCAGAATGGTTCACAAACCACTAACTTCAATATAAAGGCTGACCAGTACATGGTAAATCAGCACTATTTCTTAGCTCAGTATTTTAGAGATAATTATGACAGTGCACTGGAAAACCTGCCACTTATTACAGAAGGCGTAACTGTTACCCGTGTTGAGGTTTGGGTTACAAACACAACTGCAGCCACACAAAACACACGTTATATTCTTGCCTTTAGTGATTTAGGCGAAAGTAAACCACATTTTACTGAGAAAACAGGCGGCCCGGTAACATTGAATACACAATATGGATATACGTCTCCAACCACAAAATATCCTCCAACCGATTCAGTTAACTCGCTTGATCCTTATATATTAGAAAAGACTCCGGGAGTCTCAACCCCAACATCTGCCATCAGTGCCTTGCTTTCTAAAAACCTGCAACAGGTAACCGATTATGAAAAGGTAGATCTTGCCCGCATGTTGGGCCCTTCGGAATATACGCTTAATTCACGACTGGGATTTATTTCTTTAAAGCAACCGTTAAATTACAACCAGGTTCTGGCGGTAGCATTTCAATATACAAAAAACGGAAAATTATATCAGGTTGGTCAATTTTCAACAGATGGTGTTCCTACCACCAATGAAATGGTTGTAAAAATGCTTAAAAGCACAAATGTGACACCGGGTCAGCCTATATGGAACTTGATGATGAAAAATATTTATTCTTTAGGTTCATATCAGATCAACAATCAGAATTTCATGCTCAATGTTTGGTATAACAATGCGGCTACGGGGTATAATGTTCCTTATCTTCCTCAAGGTAATTTAGAAGGCAAACAACTTCTTCGTGTAATGGGTTTAGACCAATTAGATCAGGAAAACGATCGTGTTCCGGATGGATTATTCGATTTTGTGAATGGAGTTACCATCGATGCTACTAACGGGTATATCATTTTCCCTAGCGTTGAACCATTCGGTTACTACCTGCGCATGAAAATGCTTGCTGCCGGTGATAATGCCGCCCTGACCAATAATTACGTCTTCCAGCCATTATATGACTCCTTACTTATTGCTGCCCAGCAAATACCAACTCTTGACAGGTACTGGATAAAGGGTAGCTTTCAATCTTCCGCAAGTTCCGATATAAATCTGGGGGCATCTAATATCCCTCCGGGGTCTGTAACTGTTACCGCAGGGGGACAAAAACTTACCGAGAACGTGGATTATACGGTAGATTATACACTTGGAAGGCTGAAAGTAATTAACCAGGGCTTATTAAGCTCCGGAACCCCGATACAAGTTTCATTAGAGAACAATGCGTTGTTTAGTATCGAATCCAAAACATTTTTCGGACAGCATTTTGATTACATGGTATCAAAAGATTTTAATCTTGGGGCGACTGTGGTTAACTACACTGAACATCCCCTAACTCAAATTGTAAGTATTGGGCAGGAACCAGTATCTAACACCATGCTTGGTTTAAATGGCGATTTCAAAAAGCCGGCACCTTTCTTAACTGATATCATTGATAAACTTCCAATGATACATACCAAAGCCCCTTCGGAAATTACCGCCAGTTCTGAAGTAGCTGCTATGATCCCAGGGCATCCCAAGTTCATTGGAAGTACAGGTACTGCATATATTGATGACTTTGAAGGAACCGAAAGCTTTATTGATATATCTCCACCTACTACGTGGTCTATAGCAAGTATACCGGGTGGGCAGCCAACACAGTTTCCGGAAGCCTCCTACAACAATGATCTGCGGATAGGCATGAACAGGGCAAAAATGGCCTGGTATGTGGTCGATCCTTTATTTCAACAATCTACCAGTGGAGTTACACCTACAGGTGAAACAACAGCCGAAATGGCAGATGACCGGATACGTATGGTCCTCCAGACAGAAATATTCCCTGATGAACAATCGGCTACCGGTACTCCTATAAATCTGCCCGTGTTGAACGTAGGTTTCTATCCAAATATGAGAGGTCCATACAACTATGATCCACCTAAAGGAACCAATATATCTAAAGGTGTGGCTGATAATGCTGGGGATCTAGCGGACCCTCAATCACGCTGGGGTGGTATAATGAGGCCTATATCTGAAACTGATTTCATAACTAACAATATTCAATATATAGAGTTCTGGATGATGGACCCCTACAAATCAAAATATGATAGTGCTGGAACTACTAATAATACAGGTACATTATATTTTGATCTGGGTTCCATTTCGGAAGATGTATTGAAAGACGGACAAAAAAGTTTTGAAAACGGGTTGCCAACCAATGCATCCGATGCAGCTCTTGCCTCTAATACCAATGCACCCTGGACCGCAACCGCTTGGGGGCACGTACCTGTAAACCCTTCGTTGGTAAATGCATTTGATAATGATAATACCACTCGTCCATTTCAGGATATAGGACTTGATGGATTATCAGATGCACAAGAGCAGCAATTCTTTGCTAACTACATTAACCAAATGAATTCCAGTCTTGGTGGAACGGCGGCAGCAAAAGAAGCATTTGCCGACCCTTCTTCAGATGATTACCATTATTATCGTGGCGATGATTATGATGGAGCAAACTTAGGTGTGGTTCAGCGTTATTTAAAGTATAATGGATTGGAAGGTAACTCCCCCACTCAATTACAATATGCGGGACAAAATTCCGGAGGTTATCCAACTGATGAAACTACACTTCCCAATACTGAGGATATAAATCAAGATAATACACTGGAACAGGTAGAAGCATATTACGAATATGCTGTTCAAATTACTCCCACTGCACTTCAACCGGCTAATGTGGGAAACAACTATATCATTAGTGCTGAGCAGCCATCGGTACAAGTGGCAGATGGTACAACACACGTAACAACCTGGTACCAATTTAAAATTCCTATCAATGATTATATACGCAGGGTAGGACAGATATCCGATTTCAATTCTATACAGTACATCCGTATGTATTTTAAGGGTTTTGATAAACAGGTTTTATTACGTTTTGCAAAACTGGAACTTGTAAGCGATGCATGGCGTAAATATGCCGGCTCTTTGCTTGGACCCGGTGACTATGTTCCTAACGAAGCATACACTACCTTTAATGAGTATGGAGTTAACTTACAGGAAAACTCCAATACTACACCGGTTAACTATGTAATTCCACCGGGAATACAGCGCCAGTTGAACCTACAGTCTGCTAACCTGGTTCAGGAAAATGAGGGTTCTCTTTCTTTACAAGTATGCGAACTCCAGGATGGAGACGCCAGAGGGGTAGATAAAAATGTCCAGCTCGATCTTAGGGCCTATAAAACATTGAACATGTTTGTTCACTGTGAATCAGGGCAACCAAGCCAACCGCTCAAAGAAGGTGACGTTACAGCATTTATAAGGCTGGGAAGTGATTACACCGATAATTACTACGAATATGAAGTACCCTTAGCTGTTACTCCTCCCGGAAACTATAACACCAATAACAATAACGACCAGCTTACAGTATGGCCATTGTCAAATACTATGGATATTTCATTATCTACTCTTGAAAATGCCAAATTATCAAGAGATGCTGCTATGGAATCGAATAGCCATATAACATTACAAACCCCATATTCCGTTAAGGACGGGGCTAATAATGTTACGGTAGTAGGTAACCCAACTATCAGCAATGTTCAGGTAATTATGCTGGGAGTGCGAAACCCTAAAAAAACGGCTCAAACCGCAGCCACAGATGATGGAAAACCTAAATGTGCTGAAGTCTGGTTTGATGAATTACGCATGACTGACTTTAATGAAAAAGGTGGTGTGGCAACTGTGGACAGAGCAACCGCCAAACTGGCCGATCTGGGAACACTTTCAATAGCAGGTCATGCATCTACACCCGGATTCGGAACCCTTGAATCAAACGTAGGTAACCTAAGCCGCGAAACTGATTTAGGATATTCCGTAGCTACCAACCTGGAAATGGGTAAATTTTTGCCCCCCTTCCTGGAACGTGAGTGTGCCCACTTATATGTCCTATTCCGACCAATGGATCTTACCTGAATATAACCCCTTAGATCCGGATATTCTTTTAACAAATACCCTTAGCACCCTTGATAAACAAGGTCAGGATTCAATAAAAAGCATGGTAATAAGCAGAACGATTGCTAAGAGTTTGAACTTTACTAATGTGCATAAGAATAAAGGAAAAAATTCTAAAAAATCGCATTTTTATGACATTTCAAACTTTACCGGCTCCTATGCTTTTACAGAACAATCGAGTCATGATGTAAACTACGTTTTGAATTTCCAGAAAAGCTATAAAGGAGCATTAACCTACAACTACTCCTTCCATCCTAAACCGATACAACCACTTCAAAAAGTAGATTTTTTCAGGAAAAGAAAATATCTCGCGATAATTGGCGATTTCAATTTCTATCCGATGATCGATAAAATTTCTGTGAACAGCACACTTGACAGAGAGTATTCCGAATTCCAGATACGGAATATTATTCCGGGTACCGGAGATCTTCAATTGCCTATTGCAGTTAACAAGGTATTTAATGTGGCTCGGACCTATAATCTTACCTATCCGCTTACCAAATCACTACAGTTGGAATATACAGCTACCAATGATTCCCGTGTAGAAGAACCCGAAGGTCTTCCTGTAACTACGGCTCAACAACGTGATACTATACGTAATAATTTCTTTACCCACCAGATAAATACCGATTTCCATCAAACAGCCGGCATCAATTACAATGTTCCTCTGAAAGAAATACCCGGACTGGACTTCATGACTGTTACAGCACATTATTCCTCTTCCTACGAATGGATACATGCACCTTTTGGATATGATAGTTTAGGTGCAACCATCTCCAATTCGAATACGAAACAATTGAATGGAACCTTTAATATGGCTACCCTTTACAATAAAGTTCCTTTTCTGAAGGATATGCTAAAAGAT
>Ga0206833_1125_pt1 | contig 19614 bp, 19 predicted proteins | sample Alteio_BWOrgCont_32_FD_152891 | JGI IMG/M metagenome (GOLD analysis project Ga0206833, IMG submission 152891) | Enriched cells from forest soil in Barre Woods Harvard Forest LTER site, Petersham, Massachusetts, United States -... | ecosystem: Environmental > Terrestrial > Soil > Temperate forest >... | reverse complement strand
CCGAGCCGCCTCGCGCGACATCGCGAAGCAAGAATATTTTGCATAATTACGCGGCGTAGCGTGCAAGAGTCTCGCGGGCCATTCGTTCAAGAGAGAAATCCGCGCGCACGCTTTCTTCGAGCGTTTTTCCATACCGCGCACGGAGATCGGGGTCATCGATAAGGAGCGCAAGCGCGCGGGCAATTGCGGCAGAGGAACGTGGGGGCACGAGGAGTCCGGACACGCTACTTTCAATAATTTCCGGAATGCCGCCGACGCGAGTTCCGACGACCGGTAATGCGGCACAGCCCGCTTCGAGCACTGCGAGTCCGAGCGCTTCGCTCTGCGAGGCCTGTACGAAGATGTCGAATGCGGAGAGATAGCTCGGCGCATCTTCTACGAATCCGAGTAAAAAGACGCGATCGGCAAGCCCGTGCCGTGCAATACGTTCCTCAAGCGCCCTTCGCAATTCGCCCTCTCCGCAGACGACCAGGATCGCGTCAGGGTAACGCAGCGCAAGAATCGCCATCGCGTCGATAGCGTCTTCAATTCGCTTGATCGGATGCAGTTCTGAGACCATGCCGATCCAAAATTTCTCTTGTGCGCTCTCAAGCAGGGTCGCCCGCGCGTCCGCGCGCGGTCGGGGCAGTCGGCAGGCAATGCCGTTTTTTATAACGATCAATTTCTTCTGTGCGAAGGGCAGCCAGCGCAGGTCGCGCTTGATCGCGCCGGAGACGCAAATCGTTTCGTGCGAGAGATACACCGTCATGCCTGCGGCGATCCGGATCAATAATTTCGAAAACGCCGAACGCGATTCATTGAATGCCCATCCGTGCGCGGTGAAGATAATCCTCGGGACTCCCTCCAAGCGCCCGGCAAGCGCGCCTAGGCCCCCGGCCTTCGAGCTGTTAACGTGAAAAATTTCAGGCCTTTCGCGCGCGAGCAATGTTCGTATCGCGCCAAGCGCGCCCGCGTCGCTTGCCGTATGCATATCGCGCGCAAGCCCTGCGACCTCGATGGTTCGGATTCCTTGTTCGTGGAGTTTTGTGGCGAGGAGCCCGTGTTCCCCATAGGCGACCGCGACCTCATGGCCTGCATCCTTTGCAGCACAAGCAAGATCGAAGACATAGCGCTGCGCGCCGCCCCAGTTGGCCTTGGTAATTAGGTAGAGAATCTTTTTCCCGCGGGGCATGGTATTATAAGCATAACCCAAGGACGATGATCCTCAGTGGCACCAGAGCCTCCCTCCTTCTCTTTGTCGGCGACATCGCGACCTTTTTCCTCGCGCTCTTCTTGACACTCATCATTCGCTATGGCGGAGACTTGACCCCGCAAGTCGTGCACGAGCACCTGCTCCCGTTCTCGATCCTTTTCGCGCTCTGGGCAATCGTGTTCTATCTCTCCGGCCTCTATAGCAAACGCATCGTCTTCCTCAGGGCGAACCTCGCGAACGCGATCGTGAGGACGCAGGCGGCGAATATCGTCCTTGCGGCGCTCTTCTTCTTTCTCATTCCGGTCGGCATCGCGCCGAAAACGAACCTCATTATCTATCTCGTCGTCTCGCTCGTGCTCATCTTGCTCTGGCGCCTTTCGATTTATCCCCGCGTCTCGACACGCGCCGCGCTGCCTACCGCGCTCATCGCGAGCGGCGCGGAAGCTACAGAGCTTGTCGATGAGGCGCGCGCGAACCCGCGCTATGGCATCGACTTTTGCATCGTGCGCGCCGCGGCCGCGATTGAAGACCCTGCCACCTTTGAACGCCAGCTCCGTGAGAAGCATATTCGTCTCCTGATCGTCGATACATCCGACCAGATCGCGCCCGAGATCTCGGCTCTCATCTATCGCCTGACGCGCCTCGAGCATCAGGCGCAGTTCTCGAGCTTCGAGGATGCGTACGAAGAGATTTTCGACCGCATACCGCTCTCGCGGCTCGAGCATGTCTGGTTCCTTGAAAATGTGAAGCCGCACAACTCCCCGCTGTATGCGTTCCTCAAGCGCACGATCGATATTATCGGCGGCATCATCATGGGCCTCGTCACGCTTATCGCGCTCCCGTTTATCGCGTTCGCGGATGTGTTCGAAGGTCGCGGCCCCGTGTTTATCGAGCAGGAACGCTTGGGCCAAGGCGGCCGCCCCATCAAAGCGTATAAATTCCGCAGTATGCGTTTGAATAAAGCCGCATCGCAAGACTGGACGACGGAAGAAAAGCAGGAAAATCCCATTACGCGCGTCGGCGACTTCCTCCGCAAAACTTCGCTCGACGAGTTCCCGCAATTCGTGAGCATTATCAGCGGGGAACTTTCACTCATTGGGCCGAGGAACGACATCAAAGGCCTCGGCGAGCGCCTTTCCGAGGCGCTGCCGTATTACGAGGCGCGCTATCTCGTGAAGCCGGGCATTACCGGCTGGGCGCAGGTGAACCAGCAGTATGAGCAGGGCAATCTCTCGCCGCAATCGATCGAAGAAACCAAGGTGCGCCTCGCGTACGACTTCTATTATTTGAAACATCGCTCGCTCGGGCTCGACCTCGTGATCGCCCTCAAGACCATCAAGCGCATGTTCTTCCGCGTGAGCACTTGGTAAGCTGGGGGTATGAAGCACACGATTCTAATCACGGGCGCGTCGGGATACGTTGGCGCGATGCTCGCGGCGAAATTCGCCGCGCGCCCTGACGTCGAGCGCGTGGTCGGTCTCGATAAGGAGTCGGCTTCAGAACTTCTTGAAGGCGTTCCCAATTACACGCACCTCCAGCTCAATACCGCGGACGCATGGGAACAGCAAGCGGAACAATATAAGCCCGACATTGTTATTCACGCCGCCTGGCAAATCCGCGAAATTTACGGCGACCGCCCGCTCACGTGGCGTTGGAATATCGAAGGTTCGGACAAAGTCTTCGAGTACGCGTTCAATCATGAGGAAGTTGCACGCCTTATCCATTTCTCCACCGTCGCCTCATACGGCGCGTTTGCCTCCAATACCATCGAGCATCGCTACACCGAGGAGGAGCCGTTCCGCAAAACCGAGTATTTATATGCCGAAGAAAAGCGAATTGCGGAGGATCATCTCAAAGAGCGCTTCGAGGGCGCGAAGCATCCGGTGATGGTCGCGATCGTGCGTCCGGCAGCAATCACCGGGCCGCGCGGCCGCTTCATGCGCATCCGTTTTGGCTTGCAGGCGGCGCTCTCGGGCTCTCTCAAGGGCCAGAAGTCATTCATTTACGATCTGGTTTCCGCCATGACGGCCTGGGTGCCGATTACGCCGAAGTGGCTGCGCCAATATATCCACGAGGATGACGTCGTTGGGATCATCGAGCGGCTCGCGTTCGGCCCTGTGGTCGGCGAATATGAAGTCTTCAATATCTGCCCGCCGGGGCCGGTCGTGCTTGGCCCGGATATGGCGAAGGCAGTGGGGAAGCGCATGCTGCCGATTTATCCATGGATGGTTCGGCTACCGTTCTTCGTTTTCTGGCATGTGACGCGCGGGAAGATCCCGACCGCGCCTGGTAGTTGGAAGGGCTACTCCTATCCGATCGCGGTTGACGGCTCGAAGGTCGAGCGCGTACTCGGCTACCACTATCAGTATGATGGCCTCGACGCGTTCCAGTACACTGACGGGGCGTATGAGAACTTTGTTCCGCCTCAGTTACAAAAACATAAGGCATGATTGTCGACGGCAAAGCAATCTCCGCAGAAATTCTCGCGCGCACCAAAGTGCGTGTGGATGCTCTGGGGCGCGAGGTGGTTGTTCGCGCGATCTCGGTCGCGCCTTCTGCCGCGACCGAATCCTATCTGCGCATTAAGGAGCATCAGGCGCGCGCGGCGGGCATGTATCTTGAAGTCGTGCGGATGGAAAGCGACGAGTCGGCGAAGGACGTAATTCATAAAATTACGCTTGGAGGCTCCGATGCGATCATTGTCCAATTGCCGCTGCCATCGCATATCACTACGCAAGAAGTCTGCGATGCGATTCCTGTCGCGCAAGACGCCGACGTGCTCTCGACCGCCGCGCGGAAGAAGTTCGAAGCGGCGGAGATCGATGCGCTCCTGCCGCCTGTGGTCGGGGCGATCGCAGAGATTTTTGAAAGATATAACGTCGATTTGGAAGGGAAGAAGGCGGTCGTTATCGGCCGCGGCTGGCTCGTCGGCGCGCCCGCGGCAACCTGGCTTATGCAGCAAGGCGCCCGTGTCACCACGCTCGAGCTCGGCGCTAACTTGAGCCAAGAACTCCAAGACGCCGACATGATCATCTCGGGGGCGGGCGCCGCCCATATCATCAAGCCTTATATGATTAAGGATGATGTTGTCTTGATTGATGCGGGAACTTCAGAATCTTCCGGCGTTATCGCAGGCGACGCCGATCCTGCCTGCGCCACCAAGTGCGCGGTGTTCACCCCCGTCCCGGGCGGTGTCGGCCCTATCGTGGTCGCCAAGCTTTTCGAAAACGCCATGACTTTGGCAGAAAGGGAGGACTTGACAAGGTAGCTTATTTAGATATATACTATATAAGTCGCAGCAGAGGCGGGATAACCCCGAATCGCTGTACGACAGGCTCTTTGAAAGGAGAAAGAGAGATGTCGAAAGGCAGGCTCGACCCGATTCTTCGGGCACTTGTTGGCGTCGATACGAAATATCACGGCGTCATCGGCGATATCATCAACCGCTTCAATTCGCCCGATGCTCCGGCATGGGATGCTACATTCAAGCAATCCCTGAAGAACGGGGTCTCGGCGCAAAGCGTCACGTTGCTGTTGGAATTCGAGACTGACGTTTCGATTCCAGCCATCATAGGCTTCTCGGCTGTAAATGCCTTCCGCGTCGGAGAGACGTTGGACGGCATCAAGGTCGGCTGGCTCGGCGAACGCTTCAAGAAGCTCTTTCTCAAGAAGACGGAAACGGCAACACCTGCGGCCGAATTGCGCCAGCATGTCCTCAAGAAGCCGGCCCGCGATCCGGCAATCATCACGGAGCTCGGCGGCGAAGCGAAGGTCGAGATCACCCTCGGTCAATTCTGGAACTACCTGACAACGGCAGACCGGACCCTCTGGCACGTCGCCTATATCCGCGACGACGAAAGCGTGCTGTGGGCTGTGTACGCGTACTGGCGCAGCGGCGGACTCAGCGTCGAAGCCCTTCCGCTCGACCACCCGCTCGATTGGGATGTCGGCTATCGGTTTCTCTCTCGCTGATTCTCCAACACTTAGTACTTTCGCGTTCTTAGAACCCTTTGAGATTTTGCCTCGGCAAATATCAAAGGGTTCTTTTGTTATCATGCAAGGCGTAGCGTCTTGGATGTGGCGAGCACGCTCCCTACATAGCGCTGCGGGTATCGTCATCTCGGGATCGTGCCAAGCATGCTTTGCGCGAGTGCAGATGCCAGCTATCCAAAAAAGAAAAGAATCGGTATGCCCGGCTTGTGGACTTAGAGGTCCCAAAACATATTCAGCGGCTTAGAGCATTCGAACCGCAGTGACTACGGACGGTCGGGCGTACGTACGTGCTGTGGGCTGTGAACGCGAACTGGAACAGCGACGGACTCAACGTCGAAGCCAATCCGCTCGACAACCCGAACGATTGGAATGTCGGCAATCGGTTTCTCTCTCGCAACTCTCTTCTTTCCCGCCCCTTAGTGGTGCGGGTTTTTCGTAAGGATGCCCTTCTTCCACCCACCTGCCATGCGCCCCACCTCTTCAATATCTTTCCCGAGCAGGATAAAATGCGAATCAGCCATGAGTTTTGCTTCCCAGGCAACTTGGAGAAAGAATCGCACAGCATCTGCGCGCCGAAGCGCTTCGTCGAGCGCTGCTATTTTCTCTTGCGACCTGGCGTATGCCGCGATACGGAGAGCATCCAGCAGGTCAAGCCACAAGCCGTCGAGACGATCACCGATGCCGAATCGTTCGGAGCGCGCCATCTTCCTATGAGCGACAACCCAGATCAAATACCCTTGTTTGGCTCGCTCAACGACGGGGAGCAGCTTCGGGGGGGTTAGAAGCAGGAATAAGTTCACGCATCTCTATGAGGATATCATCTCGATGGAGAATTTGCTCGCGGCGTGGGAGGAATTTGAGCGCGGGAAACGCGCCAAGAGCGATGTACAAGAGTTTAAGCGCTACTTGCTTTATAGGATCTGCACATTGCAGCGCGAATTGGCTACGGGTACCTATCGCCATGGCGTATATGCCCATTTTAAGATCAGCGACCCGAAGCCGCGCGATATCCATAAGGCGGCCGTGCGTGACCGGCTGCTACATCACGCTATCTACCGCAGGCTCTACCCATCCTTCGACTCATTATTTATTGCCGACTCGTATTCGTGCAGAGATCGCAAGGGGTCGCACCGGGCTCTTAACCGATTTCGTACGTTTGCGCGGCGCGTCTCAGGTAATGGGAGAGGCACGTGCTGGGTGCTTAAGTGCGATATACGCAAGTTCTTTGCATCAGTTGACCAGGATACTCTCCGAGAGATCCTGCGCGCGCGAATAGAAGATTCGCGCATCTTGGATTTGCTGGAGAATATTATCGCCAGTTTCAACTCCGGTACGGTAGGAAAAGGCCTCCCACTCGGCAACCTCACGTCGCAACTGCTGGTGAATATTTATATGAACGAATTCGATCAGTTCGCTAAACATATACTCAAGGCAAGACAGTACATTCGCTATGCTGATGACTTCGTGTTCCTCTCCCAAGATCGTCTCTGGCTCGAATCGCTCTTGCCGCGAATACGCGATTTCTTGCGCGACCATCTCAATCTCGAACTGCATCCGAATAAAGTTTCTATCCAAACGCTCGCGTCGGGCGTCGATTTTCTCGGTTGGGTACATTTTCCCGATCATCGCGTGCTCCGTACCGCGACGAAAAAGCGCATGTTTCGCAGGTTGCGGGACCAGGCCGAGGCTCCGGAGACCGTTGCCTCATACCGGGGGCTGCTCTCGCATGGCAACACCCGCAAGTTGCAGGCTCGAATTGAGTCGCTTATACTGCCCCCATCATGACTCGATATCGAGTGTGGGGGGTCGTTGCGCTCGTGGTGGGGGTCTTACTCGCCTATTTTGTGTGGTCCACTGAGGCGAACCCGGCTTCCGCCTACCATTTCAAGCTCGGCCTTGATCTTGCCGGAGGCACCGAGCTTGTCTATAAGGCCGACATGAGCCAGACCCCGCCCGCACAGCGCTCAGGCGCGCTCGCCGCGCTCCAGCAGGTCATCGAGCGCCGCGTGAACCTCTTCGGCGTCGCTGAGCCATTGGTTGAGACCGAGCAGGCGAACGCGGCGCTTGGCACGACCGAGGATCGCCTCATCGTTGACCTCCCGGGCGTTACTAACATCAGTGCGGCCGTCGCGGCGCTCGGCCAGACACCCACGCTTAATTTCGAACTTGCTACCACGACGGGCGCCGGCGCATCCTCAACCGTTTCCTATATCCCAACCCCGCTCACCGGCGAATATTTGAAGAGCGCCTCGGTCCAATTTGCCTCCGGCGTTTCTGCGACGCTCTCCTCGCCGGAAGTGCAAATCACTTTCAACGACCAAGGCGCGAAGCTCTTCGACCAGATCACCTCGCAGAATGTCGGCCAGGTCCTCGCGATTTTCCTCGACGGCCAGCCGATCTCGACGCCGGTCATCCAGGAGGCGATCCCCAACGGTACGGCGGTAATCACGGGCAACTTCACCGCTACGCAGGCCAATGACCTCGCGCAGAACCTCAACTTCGGCGCGTTGCCGGTCCCCATCTCGCTCGAGAGCTCTTCCTCGATCGGCCCGACGCTCGGCGCTGCCGCGATTGCCTCAGGCGTCGTCGCAGGCATGGTCGGCTTCGCGATTATCGCGCTCTTCATGATCGCCTGGTATCGCTTGCCGGGTGTTATTGCGACGGTCGCGCTCGCGGAATATCTCGCGCTCATGCTCGCCGTGATCAAGGTCGTGCCGGTAACGCTCACCACCTCGGGCATCGCCGGACTTATCATCTCGCTCGGCATTGCGGTCGACGCCAACGTGCTTATTTTCGAACGGATGAAGGAAGAGTTGCGCAAGGGCGAATCGCCGCGCGAGGCGGTGCATATCGGCTTCGCACGCGCGTGGACTGCGATTCGCGACGGCCACCTCACCATGCTCATCGCGGGCGTGATTCTCTTCTGGCTCGGTACCTCGATCGTGCAAGGCTTCGCGCTTGTGTTCGTCCTTGGCGTGCTCGCGTCCTTCATCTCGGCGGTGTCGCTCTCGCGCGTCTTCCTGCTTGCAGTCGTGCCCGAACAAAAGACTTCCTTTTGGGCATGGGCGCTCGGTTCCGGATTTCGTAAAACTATAAATTGATATGTATATCGTCCGCCATCGTACGCTCTTCTTCTGGATCACCGGCCTTTTGCTCGTGGTCGCGCTTGCCGCGATTGTCATCTGGGGGCTCCCGCTCAGCATCGACTTCACGGGCGGCTCGATGGAGCAAGTTGCCTATCCTGCCGGCCGTCCCTCGCTTTCTGCTATCGAACAGCAGGTACAAAACGCCTCGGTCGGCCCAGCGACCGTTCGTCTCCAGGGCAGCAACCAGGTGAATATCGAGACCGGCACGCTTACCCCTCCCGAGCACGTCGCGCTCCTCAACGCGCTCAACGCATCCGCGAGCTCGACCGCGACCACCACCGCCATCGGCGCAACAGAGCTTTCCTTCACATCCGTCGGCCCCGCGCTCGGCGCGCAATTCACGAGCAAGGCGCTCTGGGCGCTTCTCGCGGTCATCCTCGCGATCATGATCTATATCGCGTTTGTCTTTCGCAAGGTGTCGAAGCCGGTACCCTCGTGGGGCTACGGCATTACGGTTGTCGCGATGCTCGCGATCGACATCATCGTCCCGACCGGTTTCTATGCAATCCTTTGCCACTTCACGGGCGCGCAAGTCGACTCGCTCTTCGTGGTCGCGCTCCTCGCACTGCTCGGCTACTGCGTGAACGACGTCATCGTCATCTTCGACCGCGTACGCGAGCACCTCAAGAACAACGAGAAGATGAACATCAAAGAGCCGTTTGAGGACACAATCGGCAAGTCGATCGACGAGACCATGACGCGCTCAATCAACACGGGCCTCACGGTCGTTCTCGCGCTCCTCGCGCTCATTATTCTCGGCGCGCCTTCGACGCAGAACTTCGCTATCGTGATACTCGTTGGTGTCGCCGCCGGCACCTTCTCCTCCATCGCGCGCTCCGCACCGCTCCTCATTCCGCTTGCGCATTGGATCGGCAAGGAATAATTCCATGATCATCGGCCTTGCCGGAACCTTCGGGTCAGGGAAAGGAACGGTCGTCGAGTATCTCAAAAACAAAGGCTTCGTTCAATACTCGAGCTCCAAACTGCTCGGCGAACTTGTCGAGAGAGAAGGGAACCCTAAAACTCGCGCTTATCTTTCGCCGATGGCGACGCGGCTCCAGCAGGAATATCCCGGGGGTGTAGTCGAGAAAAACTATCGGGAGAAATTTCTAGTGGAGAATCCTCACAACGCCGTATTCGAGTCGATCCATCGACAAAGTGAGGCGAACTTCTTACGAAACGTAGGCGGGTTCATTATCGGTATTGATGCAGATCTCGAGAGTCGATATGCGCGCACCGTCCTTCGCAATGAGGGCGAAAAGGATCGCCAAGGTTTCGAGGATTTCAAAAAGCAAATCAGGATTGAAGAAGAAGGTGGTGGCGATCATTCGCGCGACAATAATATACGCGCGGTTATCAATAGTGCAGATGCGATACTTTTTAACAATGGCACCCTCGAAGAACTGCACGCCCAGGTGGATACAGTTCTCGCTAGGCTAGGGAAGTAGCGGGCGATTACGAAATCACCGTCCCAATAAACGGTTTTGAATCGAGATATGCGGCGAAGCGGTCGAGGTGCTCGCCGTTCATGATCGCGACTTCGAGATGCAAGGATTCAGCTTCTTTCGCAGCAACGGGATCGAAGGGCGTATGGATGCCTGGGTCCCATTCGGCAGGGATCAATGTACGAAATTCTCCCCAGGAGATTTTTTCGATTGGTTTTGCGTTTTTATTGGTGCGTGGATCGGCAGTGTAGACGTAATCAATATTGGAGAGATTCGCGACACGTGTTGCGCTGAACATCTTTGCGGCCGTGACGGCGCAATAATCGGTCGACCAGCCCGGGCGCCAGCCCGCTTCGATTACGATCGCATCGTTGTACTCGGAATCTTGCGCCGGGTTCGTCACGACTTCGCGATGCGCCTCTTCGCGAAAGAGCGTGCGGAGTAAATGGCCATTCAAGCGCGTTGCGTGGATGCCGAGCCAGTCGAGATCCTCGCGCGGCAGACCAAGCTCTGAGCCTTGCGAAGGATCGCCGCGCACGATCTTGGCAGCGTCTTGATAGCGGCGCGCGGTCGCGCCGCCGCCCGCGATGATGGCAAAAGAAAATCCCTGCTCGATTTTCTCGAGAATCAGGGAGCGAAATGCCGTTAGAAATTTGGTATCAAGCTGGTCGGGGACAATAAGAGACCCTCCGACTGACACAATAACTCGCTCGTGCGGGGTTTGCATGAGTAAAGCAAGGCGTGACGGCTCCTCAAATCATATACCCAGGTCAGGGAAGCGCAATGTTGACATTCCCGTTTGCAATTTCAGTACGATGCTATAGTTCTGGTATGCCTCCAACACCATCTCCTACACCGGATTTGAATCCTGTTCCGCCACCAGCCCCGCAGCTTATTCATAAGCACGCACGCCTGCTTCTCCTTACCGGCATCCTCGCGGTTCTCGTGATCGGAGCTGGAGCATATTATCTCCACACACAAGGTCTATTTCCCTCGGGGCCCCTAACTCCTACTGCAACTTCAACACCTTCAGTAGCCACCACGATGTTGCCGACCAGCACATATTTCACTGCGACACCTAATTCTGGCACTGCGCCGCTCACGGTTCAGTTTTCGATGAGTGGAAAAGACTACCAGTTCGCTTCAATCGATTTTGGCAATGGCGATGTATATACCACCGGCACGGTAAGTGAGATTGGTAACGTGAATTGCACCGCAGCTGCCTTGGATACGGTCTGCCAGGCAACCGAAACTTATACGAATCCCGGTACCTACACGGCCCTGCTAAGAGATGAAAATAATGCGGTATTAGATAGCCTGACCCTCACGGTGACTGGTGCGGCGAGCACATCATCAACCCCCTCGGCCACAATCGACCAAAGCTCGCTCACCACAACGTCTACTACGCCGACGATAACAGGTACGGCATCCGGGCTTTCCGAAGTCTTCATTGACCTTTTTAAGAACGGCAACGACTTTTCCGGATGGGCTCAAGTTACTGATGGGAAGTGGTCATTTATGGTCTCCTCTTCCACTGCCAACGTAAATAATGATGCGAAACAACTGGCTCCAGGCACCTATGATGTAAACATCGATACTGATGGGTCAGTCAACGGAAACATTCTTTACTCAGGGACCTTGACCGTTCAATAGGTACTTGACGGCCATTTCCGCTTCCTATAGGATAGGGATATCACCTCGAAAGGGGTGGGATTCTTTTGCTCTGTAAAGAACGAGCATGCTCTCTGACAGATGAATAAGTTAATCCATTCCTGCAGCAAAAGGCTGCGGGAGGAAAGATATGTGAATTCTTTTGTTCCGCCTATTCTTAATGAGAGTTTGATCCTAGCTCAGGGTGAATGCTGGCGGCGTGGATAAGGCATGCAAGTCAAGGGGGCCCGCAAGGGCAACCGGCAGACGAGGTAGTAACGCGTAGGGAGATCCCCCGGAGTCAGGCATAGCCAGCCGAAAGGTTGGGTAATTCCTGATGGTCCCGCAAGGGTAAAGGTTTTTCGCTCCGGGAGTCACCTGCGTAATATCAGCTAGTTGGTGAGGTAATGGCTCACCAAGGCTACGACGTTTAGGGGAGCTGAGAGGCTGACCCCCACCGATGGGACTGCGACACGGCCCATACTCCTACGGGAGGCTGCAGCCGAGAATATTCGACAATGGACGAAAGTCTGATCGAGCGACGCCGCGTGAAGGATGAAGTGCTTCGGTACGTAAACTTCTTTTATCGGGGACGAAATTATTGACGGTACCCGATGAATAAGGGGCTGCTAACTCTGTGCCAGCAGCAGCGGTAATACAGAGGCCCCAAGCATTACCCGGAATCACTGGGCGTAAAGGGTGTCCAGGCGGCCCTGTTAGTCGTTTGTAAAATCCGTGGGCTCAACCTACGGTCCGCAAGCGAAACGGCAGGGCTCGAGGGCGCGAGAGGTGCACGGAACTCATGGTGGAGGGGTGAAATCCGTTGATATCATGGGGAACACCAAAGGCGAAGGCAGTGCACTGGCGCGTTCCTGACGCTCACACACGAAAGCCAGGGGAGCGAACGGGATTAGATACCCCGGTAGTCCTGGCCCTCAACGTTGTTCGCTCGTTCCGCGGAGTATCGACCCTCTGCGGGACTAAGGTAACCCGGTAAGCGAACCGCCTGGGTAGTACGATCGCAAGATTAAAACTCAAAGGAATAGACGGGGACTCGCACAAGCGGTGGATTATGTGGCTTAATTCGACGGTAAACGAAGAACCTTACCAAGGTTAGAAATGCTACTGCATCCCAGCAGAAACGTTGGGAGCCTTCGAGGGTGTAGCACAGGTGGTGCACGGCTGTCGTCAGTTCGTGGTTTGAACTGTTCCCTTCAGTGGGGTAACGAACGCAACCCACGTTGCCTGTTGCCTCTATGGTCAGGCGAGACTGCTCCCTCACGGGAGAGGAAGGTGTGGATGACGCCAAGTCAGCGTGCCCCTCTGATACCTTGGGCTGCACACATAATACAATGGTAGGCTACAACGGGACGCAATACCGCAAGGTGGAGCAAATCCTTAAAACCTACCTCAGTACGGATTGAGGTCTGCAACCGACCTCATGAAGCTGGAATCGCTAGTAATGGCAGGTCAGCTAAACTGCCGTGAATACGTTCTCGAGTCTTGTACTCACCGCCCGTCAAGTCAGGGGAGCTGGGGGTGCCCGAAGAACCGCCTTGCGCGGTGCTACGGCAAATTCAGTAACAAGGACTAAGTCGTAACAAGGCACGGCTAGCGGAAGCTGGTCGTGGAACAATTCCAATTGGAGTCGATTGAGCCCGAAAGGCCAATCAAGTCGATTATCTTCTTCGGAAGGTAGAGAGATGGTGTTTGTCTCTAAACAACACTCGGAAGTCGGATAACGTAACCCGATGGCGTTTGAAAGCCCCACGTGAGCTTTCAAGCGGAGCAGAATAGGCGGAACAAAAGAGCACACATCATCTTTCCATTTTCAATCAAACAACAGCCGCCCCAAGAGGGGCGGCTGTTGTTGGTTCGCAGGTGAGGTCGCGCTCGAGACGCTTCACGGCGCGGCGCCAGATGCGCGCTTTGTTGCGGTGGCGACGGTATTTATCTTCAAGAGAGGAGAACCTCCTCGGCTGGAGGTGCTTGGCTTCGCGGGGCTTGGAGCCTCGGTAGACCATCGGTACCTCCAATGTACCACCCTCCAAGGCTTAGGCAAGAAATAGAATGTGTATAAACACGAGGGGCGCGGCTTTTGTGCCGCGCCCGCAGGTCTTTCTTAGAAATGGTGTTGGAAGAAACGGTTCAGCAGATCGCGCCCAAGCAACTTCTGTCCCTTTCGGTCGAGAAATTGAGCCTGGGGCGGCATCGGCGGTGGCGGTGGCGCAGGCGGAGGGCGCGGTAGCGGTTCCGCATGGCTTCTCGATTCGCGAACCATCGGCCCATCGATTGCCGCTCGCTCGGTGCAGGTCTCGAGGAACGCGTCAATCATCGGTCGCAATTCCTTACCCTCCTCGAGCAGGAGCCCCTGCCAGTCGACCAGAGGCCCTTCTCCGAAAGGCACCGCCTCAAGATCCTCCCGCAACCACGGACAGAGGGTGAACGGCACTAGCGCCGTTGAGCTTTTGAGCGTGTTTTTGTACATGGCGAACTCCCGTCGGGTTCTCTGCAAGAAACTCTAGCAAAACGCGCATTTTTCTGCTACGATGCGCGAGTTCGTATCTGCACGCTTAGCTCAGTTGGTAGAGCACTCGACTGATACTCGAGCGGTCCTAGGTTCGAATCCTAGAGCGTGCACTAAAGACAGAAGACCTGCCCTGATTCGTGGCCACCATTCTTTAATTGAGTTAGGATGCGAACATGAATCCGACGCAGTATTTTAGGGGTAAGAAGATCACGGTCATGGGCCTGGGGCTTTTGGGGCGCGGCGTAGGCGATGCGGAATATCTTGCCGAGTGCGGTGCAGAACTGATCGTTACTGATCTCAAAAGCCGCGCAGATCTCGCGGAATCGGTCGCGCGGCTTGAGAAATTCTCAAACATCCAATTCGTTCTCGGGGAACATCGGCTCGAAGACTTTCGCGGTCGCGACCTCATTCTCAAGGCCGCGGGTGTGCCGCTTGACTCGCCCTATATTGCCGAAGCGAAGAAAAACGATATCCCTGTCCGCATGAGCGCAGACCTATTTATGGAATATTCCGGTATTCCGACGATCGGGATCACCGGCACGCGCGGAAAATCAACGGTGACGCATATGGTCGCGGCAATTCTCGAAGCAGCAGGGAAGAGGGTGTTGCTTGGCGGTAATGTTCGCGGCGTATCGACGCTTGCGTTGCTTAAGGAGGTAGACGATCCCTCAATGCCCGGGACAAGTGTTGCGGTGCTCGAACTCGATTCATGGCAGTGCCAAGGTCTTGGCGAAGCGAAGATTTCTCCGCACATCGCGGTCTTCACCACCTTCTATCCGGACCATTTGAATTATTATGGTTCGACTTCGCTCACCACAGGCCACGCGCTCGATGCGTACCTTGCCGACAAGGCGAATATTTTCCTCAACCAAATTGAGAGCGACACGTTCATCCTCGGCTCGCAGGCAGCCACGATCGTGCGCGAGAAGTATCAAGGCGAGATTCTTGCCGATCTCGTGATTGCAAGCGAGGATGACATTCCCGCAGCATGGCAGCTGCGTATCCCGGGCGAACATAATCGCTATGACGCGGGCCTCGCGCTCATGGCTGCGCGTACGCAAGGAGTTCCTGACGAAATTAGCCGCGCTGCGCTCGAGTCATTTGCAGGTGTGCCGGGGCGGCTTGAGCTTGTGCGCGAGATCAGTGGCGTCAAAATCTATAACGATACGAACTCGACGACGCCTGAGGCAACGCTCGCGGCACTCGAGGCGCTTGCGTCACCCGAAGACAAGAATCTTATTCTCATCATGGGCGGGAACGATAAGAGTCTCGATATGAATAAACTTCTACTTGAAATCAATAAACGCGCGAAGCGCGTGATTTTCCTTCCAGGAACCGGCACCGATCGCGTCCTCGAATTTCTCCCCGGTGCGTCGGTATTTGATTCACTCGAGAAAGCGGTCGCTGAGGCGTATCGCTCCGCTGGACCAGGCGACACTATCCTCTTTTCTCCCGCCTTCACCTCCTTCGGCATGTTCAAAAATGAGTACGATCGCGGCGATCAATTTAATGCGATTATAAAAGCACTATGAAAGAATTTACCCACGAAGATCAGCAGAGGATTTGGGATGCTGAACATATGCAGCCGCAGGTGCTTTTGCAAATGGATAGCGACAAGGCATCGTCAGGTGTCATTCTCTTCTACGATTTCTTACAGTCTCGTCCGGGAAATCAAGTAGGGATTGAGATGGGGTGCGGTAAGGGCCGGAACGTAATCTGGCTTGCGCTGCAGCCTCGCATTGCACACATGACCGGGCTTGATTTTTCTCCCGCTGCAATCAAAGAGGCGGAAGTGCGCGCGGAGAAAGCGGGAGCCACGCGCGCATCCTTTGCCGTGCAGGATATTACTGAACGTTGGCCTTTTGATGACGCAAGCGTCGATTTCGTTCTCGATTGCTTCGCAATTACCGATATCGAAACTCCTGAGGCGCGCCAACGTGCTGTTGATGAGGCGCGCCGCGTTTTAAAATCGGGCGGCTACTTGCTCACGTATGTGCTCTCTATCGATGATGAATTTCATAAAGAAATGATCGGTAAGAATCCTGCCGCTGAACGCAACGCGTTCCACCATCCCACTGGGAAATTTGAGAAAACGTTCGACGACCAAGATCTCGCGGAGCTTCATGCAGCGTTTACTCTAGTTGAATCGCGGCGCATCGAAAAGACAGCTGTTTTTAACGGAAAGGATTATTTCTGCAAGCATTTCTGGAACATCTACCAGAAGCCATGAACGAGGTCGATAAGAATGCAAAAATCATTTGGGACTACATGCTCCTGCATCAGGAGCTTGAGCATGCGGATGCGATCTTCGGACTCGGATCGAACGACACACGGGTCGCAGAACGCGCTGCCGAATTATATCGACAAGGATATGCGCCCATAGTGATTTTCTCTGGAAAGTCGGGGAAAGTTTCCGCACTCGACAAGCCAGAAGCAGATGTATTTGCGGAAGTTGCTATCGCGCACGGCGTTCCCGATGAGAAGATAATTCGCGAAGATCAGGCTACCAATACCGGTGAAAACGTTCTCTTCACTCGAAAGCTTCTTGAGGAGAAAGGTATCGATTGCAAGAGCTTCATTTTACTTCAAAAGCCCTACATGGAACGCCGCACGTACGCGACATTTAGGAAACAATGGCCTGAGGCAGAATGTGTCGTCACGTCACCGCAGCTTTCATTTGAGGAATATATTGACCCTTCTCATTTTTCAGATAAAGATCACGTTATAAACGGGATGGTAGGGGACTTGTTGCGAATCAAAGAGTATCCGGCGCAAGGATTCCAAGTCCCCCAGGAAATTCCTCCTGTAGTCTGGGAAGCGTATCAAAAACTCGTTACGCTTGGATATACTAAACGCGCTTAAACTACCGTACGACGCAAGTGCGCGGGGATATGTACGCGCAGTTCGTAGGGCAGCACTCCAGTGAGCTTTGCAATACTTGCGAGGGAGTTTGGAGCGCCCGAATCTTTGCTTATTACAATCACTTCTTCGTCTAAAGCGACATCGGGCACACCCGATACGTCAATGGATGTCATATTCATGCTTATGCGACCAACGATTGGACACGGGAAGCCTCGCACGAGGAAGGATCCTTTATTCGAAAGTCCCCGATCGACCCCCTCATAATAGCCCACAGCAACTGTGGCAATTTTCATATCATGGGGAGCGGTGAATGTGAGGTTGTAACCAATCGGTTCACCTTTTTTCAGGATGCGCAATGAGGTTATACGGGAGGACAACTCAAGCGCAGGTTTCAGGTCAAGTGGTGTGAGGCTCGTATTGAATCCATACAAGCCGATCCCGATTCGGAGTGTTGTGAGGTCAAGTTCATGTATGTAAGAACTGACTTGCGTGCCGCCGCAATGGAAGAACTTGACACCCGGTATTTCATTGCGGACGAGAGGGACAAGTCGATTCCAGTTAGCCACTTGCGATTGTGCATGAAGGGAGCCGAGCGTATCAGCGTCTGCAAAATGCGTGAAAAGGCCTTCAAGGCGGAGGTTCGGACTCGTCTTGATCAAAACAATCGCCTCAGGTAAGTCTTCCGGCAGAATACCGTGCCGGCGCATGCCCGTATCGATTTCAAGTTGCAAAGAGACTGGTTTCTTCGCGGCGTGCGCAATCCGCCGCAGCTCCTCAAGCGAAAATATACCGAATGCGATATCCGTAAGCCCCGCAGTAATGTTAGCGAGTGGTGTGTAGCCGATAATGAGTAATGGTGTAGGGATCCCCTCGTTTCTTAGTATTACTGCTTCAAAGTACGAATCAACGCACATAAATGGTACCCTTTGGGCGGCAAATATACGCCCGACTTCAACGAGTGCGTGGCCATATGCATTGCTCTTGAGGACAGGAGCTATTGAGACCCCTGGTTTTAATCTTTCGAATACTTGCAAGTTATGCAGCAAGTCAGCTTCGCTTATACGTACTTCGACCAGAGTCTCATAGTAAAAATACTTCTCCAGGATCGGAACAACCTTCTCATGGGATCAATATAGCAATTTCATTCTCTTTTCGCTCGATGGTAGAGTAGCGCCATGCGCAAGGTATATTTTGTCGGGATCGGGGGGATCGGCATGAGCGCGCTCGCGCAGATGTTGAAGGACAGAGGAGATGAGGTGAGCGGTTCAGATCGCGAGGCGAGTCCGGTCACTGACATGCTTGAGGCGAAGGGGATCAAGGTTTTAATTGGCCAGAAGGCAGAAAATGTCCCTAAAGATGCCAATGTGGTGATTTATAGCGACGCGGTACCACCGGAGAATCCCGAACGCGCCGAGGCGCTCAATCTCGCGATACCGCAACTCTCGTATTTCGCGATGCTGGGAGAGATTTCTGCTGGGATGCGCACGATTGCGGTCGCGGGTACGCACGGAAAGACGACCACGACCGGGATGCTGGCGAAGATTTTGAAGGACTCAGGAGGAAACCCGACGGCGGTTATCGGTTCAATCGTGAAAGATTTTGAAAGCAATTATGTGAGCCCTTCGAAGGTCCTTGGGACGAATGATGTGTTTGTCGTGGAGGCCTGCGAATATCGTGATCATGTGCTCGAACTCATGCCGGAGATTCTGGTGATCACCAATATTGAATGGGATCACACTGATTATTTCGCCTCGCTTGCGGATGTGCAAAAGACCTTTCGCACAGCGATCGAGAAGGTGCCGGAGCATGGCGCGATTGTCACGGACTCTATGCATCCGAATATTGCGCCACTCCTCGAAAATGTCCGAGCGCGCGTGATTGATTACACGAGCGAGCCGCGCTTCGCGCCTATGCTCCCCGGAGAATTTAATGAAATGAATGCCCGCGCGGCCGCAGCGGCCGCGCGGGCGGTCGCCCCACGTCTCACCGACACCACGATTGCTGCAGCACTTGGCGACTTTCATGGCACCTGGCGTCGCTTCGAATACAAAGGCACAACGAAAAATGGCGCAGAAGTATACGACGATTACGCCCATCACCCGACCGCTATTAAAGAAACCCTTCGCGCCTTGCGCGCAAAAGCAAAAGGCCCGTCTGGCGCCGAGGCAGGTCGCATCTTCATCGCGTTTCATCCACACCTCTACTCGCGCACCCGCGATCTCCTTGATGGTTTCGCGCGCGCCTTCACCGATGCCGACGAGGTTCTCATCGCACCAATCTATGCTGCGCGCGAGGTCGATGACGGCAGCGTCTCTAATGCCATCCTCGCCAAGCACATTAGCGAAAACGGCGTCTCCGTCCGCGCCGCGACTTTCGAAGAAATCGAACGCATCCTCAACTCTGAACCTACTTCAGGCGACGTCATCATGACCATGGGCGCGGGAGATATTTATAAGGTTGCAGATACGCTCGTGGGGCACTAGAGTGCCTGCATGAGAGAACAAGGAACGCTTTCCATCGTCGCAACGCCAATCGGGAATTTGGGCGATATTACCTTACGTGCCTTGGAAACGCTGAAGCAAGCGGACGCGATCGCCTGCGAGGATACGCGCGTGTCCGCGAAGCTGCTCGCGCGATTTGAAATCTCTAAGCCACTCCTTATTTATCACGCGCGGAGCGGTCGCATAAACGCCGAGCGCGTACTTGCACTCCTTGCGCACGGGAAGCGGGTTGCGCTCATCACCGATGCGGGCACGCCTGGAATTTCTGACCCAGGAGGAGAACTTGTCGCGCTGG
>Ga0206833_1123_pt1 | contig 20054 bp, 20 predicted proteins | sample Alteio_BWOrgCont_32_FD_152891 | JGI IMG/M metagenome (GOLD analysis project Ga0206833, IMG submission 152891) | Enriched cells from forest soil in Barre Woods Harvard Forest LTER site, Petersham, Massachusetts, United States -... | ecosystem: Environmental > Terrestrial > Soil > Temperate forest >... | reverse complement strand
TAACTATAAAATCAAAGTTGTTCATCATAAAAGCTTTGAAATCCTCCTTCAAAATTCCAAAATCTGTAAGCTTCATAACAAGCTGATGATTATTACCTGAACAATCTCCTATAATTGTTGTATTCGGATTAATCATAACTGAATCTTGCACATTGTTATATGGAAGGTGTTGATCAACAGTACTAATAACCACATCTTTCCAACAAGCTTTTACCGGATAATTATTATGGTTGGTAATTTCCAACAAAATAATTTCATTGTTATTACATGTTGTAAGTGCATAATGTGCATCCACTCCATTGAACCCATTGGTACCATTAATATTCAAAGTAAGTGGCTGCCAGTTTTCAGCAGTTTGTGCTTTTGCTAAACTTCCTAAAAATAGGAAAGCAATAAATAGGGATAGGAATTGTCTTTTCATCTTTTTTCTTTAAATCAGGGTTTAAAATTTTAGCATGAGGTTTATAGTCATAAACGATACAAAATACCATAACGTTGGGTGCAAGTTAATAATTTTAATTTAAAGATAATGAGACTTAAGGCCGCATTTTTTAAACAATTTGTTATTAATATAACAAACCATAGAAAGTTAAAACATAATTGTAAATCAATATCCCTTTATCTGGAAATATTAATGTTACCACTTTGTATTCACGCCCTAATAAGGTTGCTTATAATAATTCAAAACAATGTATTCTGCCTGTATCCTTCCTCTAATTCAGGATAATTAACTTCTGTTTGTATTTCAGGATAATTACTGTCTAAATTATGATTCGATATCTTTCTTGATATTGTATGAAAACTTAATGCTTCACTTGCCGCCGGCTTCAATAATGCTTGAATTTCTGATTGAGAAGCTGTAGGATCTAACCAACGTCTCCAATCTTCGTCATTTAATTGTAAGGGCATTCGTTTTTTAGAATTGATCATAGCCATTACCTCATTTGCTTCCGTTGTAATTATGCTGAATGAAGAAATTAGTTCTCCCGTTACTGTGTTTGGCCAGATATCATATACACACCCCAATGAAAAAAGGTCTTTATCCTTTGGATATATATAATATGGATAATTAACTTTTGCGCTTTTTCTCCATTCATAAAAGCCATCTACCGGTAAAATACAACGCCTGCTTGCTATTGAATTACGGAACATAGGTTTATCGAATATGGTTTCGGCCCTTGCATTCAAGGCTATGTTACTAAGCTCTATTGCTTTTTCTTCCCCTTTTGCCCATGCAGGAATTAATCCCCATTGCATCATGCTAAATTCACTGGGTTGCTCTTGTGCCAACACCGGCAATTTAGGGTGCGCAAAACCGGAAACCTGATAAAAGGTTTGTATGGTCATTTGAATGTCGATCTTAATACCGTACTTTTTTTGCAAGGCCTTAATACTTGACTTTGCAGCAATATTATAACACATTAAACGTTGATTGTAAGTAATTCATTCTTTCGTTTATTGCCATACATCTTTATATATTTCATACTTTAGGGCTCTAATATAATACACTATACTCATTTTAAATCATTTTTTGATGAAAACTAATGCAAAATTAGCTTTGTTATTTTTGGCTTCCGTTCTTGCACTTACCTCCTGTCAATCTTATAAAGTAATGCATTATAACCGTGATGAGATCACCAATATTAGTGGCAATGTTGTTAAGTATAGGGTATTTATACATGATAAAAGCGCTGTTTATAAGGTTGACCAGCCAAATCTTTCCTCATCAGGTGTTAAAGGAGACCTTACACCAGTATTAAATCCGGATACGATAAAAGAAATTAAAAACCCTCGTACACGCAAACAATTAAAAAGGCATGTGCACGACTTGAATATTTACACAAAGACTGAGGTTAAAACTACCTCCAACGATATAGTTCTGAAAAAAGCAGATATAACTGATGTCTCGCATATAGTTACAAAAGTTGACATTGCTAATGATATTGGAACGGCAGCAATACTAGGCTTGGGAGTTGTAGTTTGGGTTGTAATTATTCAATCCTTCCAAGGCTTACTGTAAGTGTTTTTATAATCTCTTCTTTCATCAGCTGAAAGTATTTCTTACTTTATCCGGATATATTGAGTATATTGCATCATTAGGCAATTATGCCTGATTACAAACTCCACCCCAAATTATGAATATTCCTATTAATACTGGCCATACCGGTACGTTTAACCATAAATCCAGAAAAGATTTTTTGGAGGATCTGCCAAAAAAGATCAGAAATACAGTTAGAGGTGTTGATCTTGCACTAATCAATGAGGCTATTACGGTAATTTCGGAAGGAAATGCAACAATTAATGGCAAGGCACCTAATACCAGGGTAGAAACTTATATTGTAATTGCATCCTATTTTAAAACTGCACGTACCCCTTTACACATGTTCTTTGATGGAGCTTTAAATGTTGAAAACAAGTATATAGTTGAACTGAAATACAAATACCTGCCTTATGTTATCAAGTTTCCAGAAGAGCAGGTAGAAAACTAATCGATCCTCCAAAGAAAGAGTCGTCGAACTATTTACTTTTATTTCCATTAAAATTCCCCGCTTTTTCGTAACTTTGTCCTTATTAATCCATCCAAGGTGAAATTATTAAGAGTTTTTTGTATTGCAGTATTAATGGGATGTTTATTGGGATGCAATAAAAGCACAACATCAACTCCTTCATCCACTATGAGTGCAAGTATAAATGGTGGCGGTACTATAAATTTCACTTCCAGCTTTACGAATAGTAATGGAGTTATGGTTCTGCAAGGATCTAGCAATACATATACTATTCAGCTTTACATGCAAATTTCAGGTCCGGGGATACAATACTTTCAAACTTCACCCGCCTATCCTTATGCAGTTGTTACAAATGTATCGGGAAGCTATTCAACCAGTACTGCTAATCAAAACCAGGTAACTATTACTTCGGGTTCTTCTGCAGGACTCTATAATGGATCATTTAGTTTTACAGCCTCCGGCAGTGTTGGCAGTATATCTGTAAGTGGGCAGTTTACCAATATGTAATATTCCGGATTTATCTCGTAGATTTGTTTTTATGAAACGGGCACAAAATACGCTGCTTACAATATTCTATTTAGGCTTGGCTATTTGCACCAGTTGTCAGGACAATCCCCCCCATCCAAGCTCTTTACAATATCCAAAAGGATATCCCTCAAATGAAGCAACAGCATTAGCGCAACTAAAGAGTTACCCCTTACCACGGTATTTACCCAAAAATCACTTATTAAGGTTGTTCGACTGGATGGATCCTTCTTACATGGGTGGAAGAGGGCAAGTTAATACCTCCAAAAACTATGCTACAACATCTTATTTATTGATGTCTGAACTTGCGCATAACTGGAATTATGGAATAGTAAGTTCAATACCTAATGGCACTATAGATGGAAATACCGTTATTGATACTTCCGGATATAACATGATAAAACTTGCAAATGAAAATCCCCAAATTCCATTTGATGTTATTACTTTTTGGCAGGGATATAAGCCCATAGATATGGGATATAAAACAAGAGTGGCTGAGGTTTTAAAAAGAAATCTGGATTCCACTTTATATGCAAAATTCGATTTATACGGAACCCCAAAAAGAGAAATTGATTTTAACTTTCCCGATTCTTTAATACAAATTGATGGTAAGGCTATTGCCTTTACTCTTAGGAAAATGGAGAAGTTTTTAAAACGCCCCATAAGCAGAATTAATGAAAACGGAGAAGAACCTCCGGGTGCATACAGAATAAGAAGTATTGCCAACGACCCGCTTATGATAAAAATGAAAGAGTCCATGAAAATTGACTCCTGGGAAGATTTTATTGCTTTGCGCAAATTAGAAATGCGAAATACATACTCATCACAATTTCTAAAAGGAGTCCCACAGCTTAATAATACCTTTTTTAGTTTTTATACCGTGGAAGGAGGTCCGATTGATCGCTTCAAATGGTCTATTATGAAAAAATGTATGACCCCGGTAAATGGTATATATTATTCTACTCCCGATTTTTATCCCCGCTGGCCAAAAAATTGGAAAGACTGGACAGGCGCCTGGCATGGATGGAAGTGGATTGAAATAGGAAGAACTATAGAAATGAAAGATGGAGATTATTTATTTAGCCCTTTTGTAGCAGCTGGCTGGTCGCATAAAAATGAAGAGAATATAACCCCTGGCCAATGGCTGGGATTGCTAAAATGCTTATCTGTTATTGGTGCAGAATTCTACTATGTAGGGTATTTTAACCTTAACCCTCCATTCAATAACCCTGCAGATTATGCTTGGCAAGCTGCTATGCCCGCTTATGCGCAAGCCATCACAAGCCGTTTTGAAGATGTATTAAAAGATGGTAATGTGCTTTTTGATTCAAACAAACAACCCATTATAAGTTATCCAACAGATGACAGACATGTTTTACTGGTTGCCAGAAAACAAAACAACAAAGAAAAATATGTTATTGGAGGCACCTATCAACCTTTTTCAAATGACTCAGATGAAATAGTAGAAAAACGAAATGTGACAGTATCCATCAATGGCCATACTCTTTCTTTTGAAATAAGAAGACAGGGAAGCATTTACATTTATGAAAAAACACTCGATAGCAGAACGATCTTTTACCAGCTAGATAAATGGCATGAAGATGCCCACCCTGATAACTGGTCAAAAGATTTTTACTTTGACGCTGAGGTAGCAGATTCTGGCCTAACTTCCTCGGATATTTATACCACTAACACAGGTGATGAAGGAGACTATACTAGCTACGTAACCTATGTTCAAATGAAAAAAAACAAGAACTACTTATATACTTTTACAGATAGAGACACCATAAACCACACGCATTATTTATGGATGCGGTATAAAGGAGCAGGAACCTTATCAGTAAGCATTACCGGTTACTTTAACTTAGGACTTTTTCAAAAAACAAATTTCGCTAAAACGGATGAGTGGAAATGGGCCAAGATATCACTACCAGATGGATATGATTACGGAAGCCCGAATACGTTAAATATATCTTTATTAGATGGCGGAATTGACCTGGATAAGTTTGTAATAACAACCAAAGGCGATAAAGCACCCCCCTATTGATTACTAGAACCATTTCGAGAATTCAAATTATCACACGTCAGCTCCTCTAAATTCACTACTTTTGTTTCTCACGATTTAAACAATTCATATGCCAGCAATGCTTGCTCCTTCCATTTTATCGGCCGATTTTAGCAACCTAAAAGAGGCCATTGATATGATCAATGATAGTGAGGCCGATTGGTTTCATGTGGATGTAATGGATGGCGTATTTGTCCCGAATATTTCATTTGGATTCCCGGTCATGAAGGCTCTTCAGAAACATGCTAAAAAAATGCTGGATGTACATTTGATGATCATCGATCCGGATAAATATATTGAGGATTTTAAAAAAGCAGGCGCCGGTTCTCTTTCTGTTCATTATGAAGTATGCCGCAATTTACACCGTACCATACAGAACATTAAGCATCATGGTATGAAAGCTAGTGTAGCAATAAACCCGCACACACCTGTAAGCGCTTTAGCAGATATTATCAATGATGTAGATATAGTATTGGTAATGTCCGTAAACCCCGGGTTTGGAGGACAAAAATTTATTCAGCATACATTCGATAAGGTGTTACGGTTAAAACAACTGATTATTGACAGCAGTTCTAAAGCGAAGATTGAAATTGACGGTGGCGTTGATCTTGATAATGCTTTACCATTGATACGTGCAGGAGCAGATATTTTAGTGGCAGGTAATACCGTTTTCTCTTCCCCTAACCCTCGCGAAGCAATCAAATTCCTGAAAGATCCACTTTAGAAAACTATCAGCTGATGGTTAATTACTAAAAAGAACATTCAAAATTTCAACAATATGGCACTCGAAGAAAAAATAAACGCAGAAATAAAAACAGCTATGTTATCTAAGGATAGCAAAAGACTAGAAGCATTACGTGGTATTAAAGCTGAAATACTTTTACTCAAATCTTCTGAAAAAGGCAGTAGTGAAGAAGCGGAAAACAAAGCCATGCTAAAAATGGTTAAACAACGTAAAGAAGCTGCTGAAATATATGTAACTCAAAACCGTCCGGAGTTGGCCGAGGCTGAACTCTTTCAGGCGGGAGTAATTGAAAGTTTTTTACCTAAACAAATGAGCTCCGATGAACTACAAGCCGCTGTAAAAGAAATTTTAGCAAGTGTGGGCACTACTTCCATGGCGGATATGGGAAAAGCCATGGGTGTTGCTACTAAACAATTGGCAGGAAAGGCAGAAGGAAAAGCTATTTCGGAAATGGTGAAGAAATTGCTGAGTGGCAATTAGTTTTTATCTATACTCTCCACATTATTTACTACTTCCATCTTTCCATTTACCAGTTTCTTGATGGTGATGGTTGTTTTTTTGCCATCATCCCGTGTCTCTTCTTCTTCTATAAGGGTTAGCTTTCCTTCAATGTATTTAAAGGTTTCTGTACCTTTGTTAGTATACCCTTGCCAATTTACATATACGAGTTGTTCGTTGGGGTCAAATTGAGGGTTAACAAGTTTATTAAGTACTGTATCCTGAACAAATTGCTTTGTTGCAGGCTGATATACCCAGCAGTAATAGGTAAAATTGTCAGCGCTATTAAGAAGCCTGATGTCGTTTTTACCATCAAAATTCATATCCTGTATAATAAACTTTTCAGCTTTGTTAGCTTCCGTCCAAGGCCAGGAAGTTTCATTTTCACCCGGAATGATCACCTGTTTTTCTGTGGTATCCTTCAAATTTATAATTGTAATCGTCTTAACTGTTCCCACAGTGAAACCGATTTGTTTCTTTCCCTTAGATTCAGCAGGCTCATTAATATAATGCCTGTAATGGGTTCCGTGTAGTTGTTCAACAGTCAGTCGATATATGAATTTACCATCTGAAAGGCTAACAACAGTTTGCGCAGAAATTAGATTTGTCAGAACCAGCAATACAGCTGTCAACCCAAAACGTTTATGTATTTTCCTTACTTCACACCTGATAAACTGCATTTCTTAAATATATGATAGTGACAAACTTAACTATTTTTTAGTTGTAAAAACCATTTATCCACCATTGCATTTCTTTCAAGTTCCCGATTATATATACCTTTGAACTATAAATAAACCATCCTATGAAAAATTATAAATCTTTACTTCTCGGAACTATTATCGGGCTTACAAGTCTGAATGCATATGCACAAAGTCCTACCTACCCTGCAGCTAGTCCTGCAGCCAGTGTAAGTCAAACTTTTGGCTTAACTAAAGTTGAAATAAACTATTCATCTCCGGCCGTAAAAGGCAGACAAATATGGGGCTCATTAGTGCCCTATGATTCTGTTTGGCGTACCGGTGCAAACAAATGTACTGACATTAGTTTTAGCACGGATGTTATGCTTAACGGACAAAAAGTGAAGAAAGGTAAATACGCTTTGTTTACTATTCCCGGAAGAAACAGCTGGACAATCATCATTAACTCAGATGCTGACCAATGGGGTGCTTATGGGTATAAGAAATCGTTAGATATTACCCGCTTTATGGTTACTCCAATGATGGGAGATATGAAAGAAAGAATGTCATTTATGATAGATGCAACCTCAGACACTACCGCAACCGTGAATTTATGCTGGGAAAAGGTTAAAGTAAGCTTTGTTGTGATGGCTGATACCAAAGCTATGGTTGAGAAAAGCATTGATGGCTATGCTGACAATAACTGGCGCACGTATGCTAATGCAGCCAATTACAATGTCGACAATAATGTTGATTTGAAAAAGGCAGAAGATTGGGCCCAATTATCAATTTCTATGAAAAAGGACAACTTCTATAACCAGTATATAATGGCCCGTGTTTTACACGCTGAAGGCAATGACAAAGAAGCGTTGAAGTATGCCAACGAATCTAAAAGATTAGGAGACATGACCAAAGATGATGAGTCTTACCAAAACAACAAAGCCAAGATTGAAAAGCTTATCGCTGATCTAAGTGCAGCTGCTCCTGCCGATAAGAAAAAGAAGAAATAAGACTTTGTTGCCTCGTCATTGCGAGGAACGAAGCAATCTTACTTAAATGGAATTACTAATTTAATTATAAATACTTCATGCCTGGAACAAAGCAACCTCACTCAATAAATGGGTAAGATTGCTTCGTTCCTCGCAATGACGATAGTGTTAACAGTATGACGAAAAGGTTTTCAAAATTTAGCTTCGTTGTTTTATATGTTTTTAGTCTCATTCCATTTTCTTCCGCCCAAAAAGCTCCTGAGAAAAACTGGAGCTCGTCCCGTATTCTCCATGAGATAGAAAAATTGAAACATGTTGGAAGGGTACTTTATATTGCCGCCCACCCCGATGATGAGAATACACAACTGATTGCTTACTTAGCCAATGTAAAGGGTATTGATGTGGCTTATATGTCGCTTACACGGGGCGATGGGGGGCAAGATCTTCTTGGCCCGGAAGTACGGGAAGAGCTCGGAGTAATCCGTACACAGGAGTTATTGATGGCACGTGCCACCGATGGAGGACAACAGTTCTTCAGCCGTGCAAATGATTTTGGTTTCTCAAAAACAGCTAAGGAAACTATGCATATATGGGACAGCAATGAAGTCCTTTCAGATATAGTTTGGGAGATACGCCGCTTTAAACCAGATATCATTATCACCCGCTTCTCCCCTACCTATACCAAAACACATGGGCATCACCAGGCCTCGGCCATACTAGCTCAACGGGCTTTTGATGCTGCAGCTGATCCTGCTATGTTTCCCGAACAATTGAAGTATGTAAGTGTATGGCAATCCAAATCATTGTTTTGGAATACTTCACTTCGCTTTTTTTCGGATGCTAATCCGGATACTTCGAAGATGTACCACACCAACATAGGAGTTTACATGCCCCTGCTCGGTAAATCAGTAGGTGAAATGGCCGCAGAGAGCCGTTCCATGCACAAATCCCAGGGAATGGGCTCATCTCCATACTGGGGAGATAATATGGATTACTATGTTTACATGAAAGGGGAAAAGCCTGCAGGTAAAGATATATTCAACGACTATAATTGGGACTGGAGCAGGATTAAAGGTTATGAAAACATTTCAGCAGAAGTAGATAAGATCATCAATAGTTTTGATATGAATCATCCAGAAAAGTCAGTGGATGATTTAATTCGATTGCGTGGCATGATCCATTTAAGCGGTGATAATTTCCAAGAAGAGGAATTCTCAAAACTTCATCAAATAGACCATATCATTTTACAATGTGAAGGGATATACACTGAAGCTTTATCGACCAAGAAATTCATTGCCGTCGGTGACAGTATTAATGTGAGCTTAAATTCAATCGTAGAGAATACCAACAATGTAAAAATCGCTTCTGCCACACTCAAGCTAGAGCGGCACAGACAGACTCTCGCATTGCTTACAAAAGATACAGGGTTGAAGAGAAACACTCTGGAAACATTTAAAACCGGAGCAATTATTCCTGATACAACTCCTGTTTCAGGGCCATATTGGTTGGAAGAAGACCATACCGTGGGTATGTATAAAGTAGATGACCAAAAAATGAGAGGCATGCCTGAGAATGCCCCACAGTTATATGCTGATATTGTTTATTCCATTAAAACAAGTACCGGCAACTTTAACATTTATGATGATGAACCCGTATTTTACAAATTCACCGACCCCACAAAAGCTGATGTTTATTCATTGGCAAGAATTGTGCCTCCCGCGGTAATTATCCCTGAAGAAAACTCCTTAGTATTTACCGATTATAGCCCGAAAAAAATTCACATTAAAATCAAGTCCTTTAAAAAAGGGACAGCAACATTAACCGTCCACCCACCAATGGGCTATACAATGACAACCGAGGCAACCGATAGGTCAATGTCAATAGAGGAAGATAGTATTCGATTAAAAGGGAATGGGATAGAATACATTGATACTTTAGACATAAGGCCAATAATTAGTCCGGGAAAAATCCCACCACTATATAACCATATTGGCAATATTGATATTTCTATAGAGATGAATGGTCATGCATTTAATCGTTCTATGGAGGATATTACTTATGAGCATATACCCGAACAAATTCTTCTCCCTAAAAGCACAATAAAAGTTATTGAAATAAATATGGTAACCCACCCAAAACTTATTGGTTATATACCTGGTGCAGGAGATGATATTCCTCAATGCTTAACTGAAATGGGTTATAAAGTGGAGAAAATCTCCCCTGATAAATTAGCGACAACTGATTTAAGCAAATACGATGCTATTATTGCCGGCATACGAGCCTATAATACGGATGACAGACTTAAATACGACAATGCTAAACTGATGAATTACGTAAAAAATGGTGGCAATTACATTGTGCAATACAATACCAATTCCCGTTTGGTTACGGATAGCATAGGGCCTTATTACTTGCATCCGGCTAATGTCAGAACTACGGAAGAAGATTGCAAAATAACCTTTTTAAATCCAAGTAATTCTGCTTTAAATACACCTAACAAGATCACCCAAAAAGATTTTGACGGATGGGTGCAGGAACGTGGTTTGTATTATCCGGATAAATGGGATACTGCACATTATACACCGTTATTGGAAATGAATGATGCAGGCGAAGCCCCGACAAAAGGTGCACTACTTGTTGCCCAATATGGCAAAGGCAATTTTGTTTATACGGGACTGGTATTTTTCCGTGAGTTGCCCGCCGGAGTGCCCGGAGCCTACCGTTTACTAGCAAACCTGATTGAGCTTGAGAAGCACTAATGCAAAGGAACGCAGATAACACAGATTGCTTATGATAAAAGAGGATAATACAGAAAAAATCTTAACTAATCATACAAATCCGCGTCATCAGCGTTCCATGGAGAATTGGAGCCCTTACTACATCACACTTGCTGTATGGTTAGTGGTTCAAATTGCGTTCTATTTGTGGTTGAGTAATCATTACGCCTAATCTTATTATGCATCCGCTTGACCTCATAGTCTTACTTGGCACCCTTGCATTTATTATCATTTATGGTATTTCGAAAAACAATAAGCATAAGGATATCCACAGCTATATGCGCAGCAGTGGAGAGAAAAAGGGTTGGATGATAATGTTATCCATTATAGCTACACAAGCCAGCGCTATCACGTTTATGTCGACTCCCGGACAGGCCTATGAATCGGGTATGGGTTTCTTACAGATCTATTTTGGTCTGCCTATTGCTATGATCGTAATTGCAGCCGTCTTTATCCCGGTCTTCTATAAACAGAATGTATACACCGCTTATGAATACCTGGAAGGACGCTTTAATCTTGCCACCCGGCAATTTGTAGCATTCCTCTTTCTTATTTCTCGTGGGTTGGGTGTGGGACTTACGCTTTATGCACCTGCAATTATCCTGTCAACTATTCTTGGTTGGAACCTAAACCTGCTGTGCTTATTGATAGGCTTATTAGTAATGTTTTACATTTATATAGGTGGAGAAAAAGCCGTGAGTCAAACTCAGACCCTGCAAATGATTGTGATCCTTTCAGGAATGGCAGTGGCTTTAATTGTATTAATAAACTATCTGCCAAAGGGGGTATCTTTAAAAGATGCAGTTTATGTCGCTGGCAAAATGGGTAAAATGAAAGCGGTTGATACCAAACTATCCTTAGATGGAAGATACAATATCTGGTCTGGTATATTGGGGGGATTTTTTCTATCGCTCTCCTATTTTGGAACCGATCAATCACAAGTATCGCGATACCTGGGCGGGGCATCAGTAAAGGAAAGCAAGCTGGGACTGTTCTATAATGGGATAGTTAAAATACCTATGCAGTTCTTTATTCTTTTCGTCGGGGTAATGACCTATATATTCTTCATGTTCCACTCCTCCCCTGTTTTCTTCAATAATAAAGCGCTTGAAAAAGTACAACTGACAACAGAAGTAAAACAACAACTGGCCGACAAAGAAAAGCAACATGAACTGATAGAAACCCACAGGAACAATGCTGCTCTTGACTTAGTCCGTTCCCGTAATACAACCCAGGAAATGGCCAGTATGGATTCTTTGAAAAAGTTTGAACAAGAGGATACAGCCGTTCGTGCTGATGTAAAACGCATCATCAAAAAGAATGCACCGACTGTTGAAACGAGAGACACGGATTATGTTTTCCTAACCTTCGTACTGAACCATATGCCGGTTGGATTGATTGGCCTACTATTAGCGGTAATGTTCTGTGCTGCCATGTCATCTACTGCGGGGCAGATAAGCTCCCTGGCAAGTACCACCGTTATTGATTATTATAAGCGCTCCATTAACAAAAACGGATCTGACAAACACTATGTAAATGCCAGTAAAGTATCCACTCTTATTTGGGGCGGAATTACTATTGCGTTCGCTGTTTCTGCTCCATTGTTCGATAACCTGGTGCAGGCAGTGAACATACTTGGTTCTTTATTTTATGGGACTATATTGGGTGTATTTATAGTAGCTTTCTTTTTTAAGTTTGTAAAAGGCAGGGCCATATTTCTTGCTGCCATTATTTCTGAGTTGATCATACTCTTTCTATTTTCGGCAGATAAAGTCACTGCTTTTTTAGGTCTGCACCCGATTGGCCTCATTTCTAAAATAGCTTACTTGTGGTATAACCCTATAGGAGTAATATTAGTAGTGGGTTTTTCATCACTTTTTGCAGTTCTTTTCCCTGAAGAAAAGAAGGCTTAGTCTGATAAAAATCATCTCAGCATATAGCACCCAATTCGTACCTTTGCACTCCTTAAATACAACTTATATGGCTGTCTCCGGAAAAACCCTTACTATCAATATTGCTCTATTTGCACTTGCTTTTACAGCGCTTGGAATTGCTTTTATGCGTTCTACTAGTAAAAAGCCTCTGCGCAGCCTTCCATATGTGGGGGTAAATAAAGTCGACTCAACTTTGGTAGATGGAAAATATAAAGTAGATACCATTTACCATTCGGTATTGGGCTTCAAACTGCTCGATCAATTTGGACAAACCGTTACCCTGGATACCTTTAAGAATAAGGTATTCGTGGCTAATTTCTTTTTTGCCCAATGCCCGGGAATATGTAAAAGAATGAATAGCCTATTAGAAACTGCCACCCTAAAATTTAAGGGAAACCCCAACGTAAAGTTCGTGTCCTACACCGTAGATCCATTAAGGGATTCTGTACCTGTATTACTTGACTATGCCAAGATGCATGACGCTGTCCCCTATCAATGGTATTTCCTTACAGGAAACAAAAATGAGATATATAACCTGGCCCGTAAATCCTACTACGCTGCAGTAGATGACAGTGCAGGAAACAACTTTGTACATACTCAAAATATGGCTTTGGTCGATTACCAAGGGCATATACGGGGTATTTATAGCGGAACCGATTCTACCGAGATCAATAAAATGATAGTAGATATTAATCTGCTACTGCAAGAGGAAAACGAAAACAAGTAAAACTCCCGAATGAATTTTCAAGGGGAATTGCAAACACTTTTATCTCTACATGGGCTTATGAGCCTGTTAATACTCTCCTTGCTGGAACTCGTTTTAGGCGTGGATAATATCATTTTCATTTCTCTTTTAACCACCAAAATTCCCGAAGAGAAAAGATTCAAGGCAAGAGTGACCGGTCTTTCGCTAGCTTTCGTTATGCGGATAGTTATGCTATTCTGCCTGGTTTGGTTATCTCAAATCACAACTACTTTATTTGTCATTTCCGGTTTTCAGGTCAGCCTGAAAGATATCCTCTTTTTTATAGGTGGTGTGTATTTAACATACAGCACGATAAAAGAACTACTCGCACATCTAAAAAGGAAAGAGGACTCAAACTCCATTACACAAACCGCTACCAAGTCTATTATCCTGCAAATTGTTTTGGTAGATATGCTCTTCTCGTTCGATTCTATTTTCACTGCAATTGGCATCATCCCGAATTTTATCATCATGGCTTTGGCTGTTGGTATTGGTATGGTTTTTATGATCTATCTCTCGGGCCAAACCAGCAAGTTTATTGAAAAATACCCGACAGTTAAGACCCTTGCCCTATGCTTTATCATTTTTGTGGGGTTGATGCTGGTTACTCAGGCTCTTCATTTAGATATTCCCAAAAAGTATTTTTATTTTGCTTTTGTTATTGTCACCATTATTGAAGTAGTAAAAGGGCAGATTAAAAAGTCCCGGATTTAGTTTAAATTTTATTTTTTATTTTTCTCTTTTTGATATAAAATAGGTTTTGCTTATTAACAGGGAAATAACAGGACGGAACAGAGAAAATAACAGGGAAATAACAGTGAAAATTCAAAAACAAATTTTTGTTAAAATATTGATTTCCAGTACGATAAAAAGCAGCTCTCTTGTTATTTACAATAAAAAACAGTAAATTATAGCAAACATTATTAATATATTTTTGCTGCTTAGTAAAAATATTTTCCCGGTTTTTCATGAAGATTTTCAGTTAATTATTCCACAAAAATAGTGCAGAAAAAAGTGAGTTTAGTAAAAGTCAATGACTGGATTTATATGCCAGTCGGACTTCCGACAAAAAAACAACCCTCGGTTATTAAGCCGAGGGTTTCAACACATGACAACAAGATGTTATCTTGTTATCCCAAATAAGCCTTTAATAGTTTACTGCGGGAAGTATGGCGAAGCCTGCGAATGGCTTTTTCCTTAATCTGTCTTACTCTTTCACGGGTAAGGCTGAACTTGGCACCAATTTCTTCCAATGTCAAAGGATGTGGCACATCCAGGCCGAAGAATAATTTCACTACTTCCTTTTCTTTTTCATTTAAAGTAGAAAGTGAACGTTCAATTTCCCTTTTTAAAGATTCCTTGATCAGCATACTGTCCGCACGTGGAGAATCATGATTCACCAACACATCGAGCAAGCTGTTATTATCGTCACCATTGGCAAAAGGCGCATCTACCGATACGTGTTTGCCGGAGAGTTGCATGGTATCTTTCACCTTATCCATGGGCAATTCCAGAATTTCTGAAAGTTCCTCCGGAAGAGGTTCCCTTTCAAATTGTTGTTCCAGACGGGAAAAGGTTTTATTTAATTTATTGAGAGAACCTACCTGATTTAAAGGTAAGCGTACAATACGAGATTGTTCGGCCAAAGCCTGTAGAATAGATTGACGGATCCACCACACTGCATATGAGATAAATTTAAAACCTCTTGTATGATCAAAACGCTTAGCAGCTTTAATAAGACCTAAATTACCTTCATTGATCAAATCGGGTAGACTTAACCCCTGATTTTGATATTGCTTTGCAACAGATACAACGAAACGCAGGTTGGCCCTGGTGAGTTTTTCAAGAGCCCTTTCAGAGTCTCTATCACCCTTTTGGATTTCCTGGGCTAATTTTACTTCTTCTTCCGCGGTAATAAGCTCTTCGCGACCAATTTCCTGTAAATACTTGTCGAGCGAAGCACTTTCCCGGTTAGTAATTGATTTAGTGATTTTTAGCTGTCTCATCTATTTGTTATAGAGGTTGCGTTTATAGGGGCTTTTTTGAAGTTTTGCAAAGATATGAAAAAAAATACCTTTTTGCAGCCGCTTTATCAAAAAAAATCTATAAAATATTGACAAACAGACAATTAAATAGTTGTCAATTGTCAGTAATCAGTGGTTGGTTATACTGAATATATAACTTGCCAACCATTCTTTTTTACTGACAACTGACCACTTACAACTGTTTACTGAATATTACATTCCGAAGGCATAGTATGCCCGCATTCCATTCGGATAAACTCCTTCCACCAAAACTCCGCCCGATTTTTCATCCAGCATGTTCTTTACCTCTTCTGGCGATCTCACTTTTTGGTGGTCTATTTTAGTTATAATGAATCCTCTTTTCATTCCTACATCGCTCAATGCCCCTTGGTTCAATTGTGCAACTTTAGCCCCACCTTCTATATTCAGGCGTTGCTTTTCATCATCTGATAATGGAGCCAATGATGCACCCAATTTTGATAAAGCAACCATACTAGTTGCTTTGGCAGGCATAACTACAGCTGTGGTTCCATCCAGGTTACGCAAGGTAACCGGAATGTTCATTTGCTGACCACTGCGACTAATTGTAACGTTTATTTTATCTCCGGGACGATAAGTGCCGACCAATTCTAATAAGGAAGAAACATCATTAACATTCTGGTCTCCTATCTTTAAAATAATATCACCTTGCATTATACCGGCATTTTTTGCAGCACCTTCAGGAAGAACCGACTCTACATAAGCACCATTAAGATCATTCAGACCGGCATTTTTTGCCATATCTTCATCTACTTCTTTCGGGTTGATCCCTAAGAAAGCGCGTTGCACATTGCCATATTGCAACAGATCGGCTACCACTTTACGAACCAGGTTTACAGGAATTGCAAATGAATAGCCAGTATAAGAACCTGTTGTAGATGCTATGGCAGAGTTAATGCCCACCAATTGTCCGGCAGTGTTTACCAATGCACCTCCACTATTACCCGGGTTCACTGCCGCATCAGTCTGTATGTACGATTCTATAGGATAGATACGGTGCGATGCTACCTCACGGGGAAGTATATCAATGTTTCTTCCTTTAGCACTTACAATACCTGCCGTAACGGTAGAAGTAAGATTATAGGGGTTTCCCACAGCAAGCACCCACTGCCCTATTTGCAGGTCATCAGAATTACCATATTCTATATATGGAAGATTGGTTGCTTCGATCTTAAGAAGAGCCAGGTCTGTCTCCGGATCTTTGCCGATTATTTTGGCTGTGTAACTCTTTTTATTGCTTAGCGTGACTTGTACTTTACCTGCTTCATCCACCACGTGGTTATTGGTAACGATATAGCCATCGGCAGAAACAATAACACCCGATCCGCTCACTTGGCCTTCCACTATATTAGGTTGTGATTGTCCGTAAAAGTAATCCCAAATAGAATTATAGGTTCTTTCGCCTTCCATCCTAACCTTCGATTCTATATAGACAACAGCAGGAACACCTTTTTGAGCAGCACTTACAAAATCTGCATTGGTTTCCGGCATCAACCCTTTAAATCCGGTCAACTGAATGGGCACCGGATTTCGGATATTTGCCTCCGCATAATAGCGGGCACTTTCTTTTAAATAATAATGATCAATTGTTAATGCAGCACCGGCGCCTAATAGCGCAATTGTGAATACTGATAAAATTTTTACTATTGTTTTCATATATCTATTTATATTAATTGTTTACAATGCAAATATCAGTCCAAAGCCTATAAACACTCATTTCTTTAACAATAATTAACTGTAAAAAAATGTTAACTTTGCACCCTGTTTTGCGCGACAGCAATCTCAACTAATGAAAAACAAGATCTTTATTTTTACCGGAGGCCTTTTGGCAGGTTTGGTTATTGGGGTTCTGTTTAGCGTAGCTATTAAGGAATTATTGATTCAGTTTAAAGAACTCCACCTCAGCCTGAATAAAATTGATCTGAAACAAAGTCAATTATCGCAACGGCTGGATAGCATACAAGGCAAACTGATTCCGGATAATAAGAAACCTGTGATTACTGCAGTTACTACACCTACAAAAACAACTATTCCGAGTACAACTAAACCTGAAGTTCAGCCTGGAGACGTAAAATCGCAAATGCCGAATGCCAATACCATTACTACTGATCCTGCAGAAGATGACAGTGATGTAGTAGTAATGACAAATCAACTAATAGTGGCTACTTCTGTTTCTGTTCAATCGAGAGATACTGCAAAAGGGAATAAAAAGACTGAAAAAATGGATTCCACCATTGCTGCGATGAGTGAAGTAAGTGAATCAAAGGAACCGCAAAGCTATAGGCTTGAGTTCTGGAAATCACCTCTCAATTACAAGGGGTACAAAATGTCTAGAAATACGATAATTGTATACGGGTTGCAGCCCTCAGGCGGAGAAATATGGCTTTCCAAGGAAGAAGGGAAATTCTATTTGATAAATGGTTTGACTCCATATAGATTAGACTATACCGACGATTATAAACCCCTGGAACAAGTGACTGATAAAGCTCTGCTAAAAAAATTGAGATTATGAAAATTAAGTTTTACAAATACGAAGGCACCGGAAACGACTTCATTTTAATTGATAATCGGGATAAAAAGCTAAAGGTGAAGAACCCGGAACTATGGAAAAGACTCTGCGACCGCCATTTTGGAATTGGTGCAGACGGCCTGATGCTGATACAAAATAAAAAGGGCTATGACTTTGAAATGGTTTATTTTAATGCCGATGGTAATGAAAGCACCATGTGTGGCAATGGAGGAAGATGCATAGCTCACTTGGCAAAAAAACTGGATATCGTAAAAGGTAAATCAACCAGTTTTATTGCCATTGACGGCAAGCATGAAGCTGAGTTTGGCAATAAACATACTGTCAAATTAAAAATGAACGACGTTAAAAATATTGTTGAGCATACAGGATTTTATACGTTGAACACCGGTTCGCCTCACTATGTTACCCTGGTAAAAGATATAATGGAAATAGATGTAAGATCAGATGGCAGAAGCATCCGCAATTGCAATGCTTATAAGAAGGAAGGCATAAATGTAAATTTTGTGGAAGTGTTGGGTAAAAAGATAATGCTCAGAACTTATGAGCGCGGCGTAGAAGATGAAACCCTTTCCTGTGGTACAGGTACAGTAGCTGCTGCACTGGTACTAGCCGGCAAAGGATTGGCAACAGCAAAAGACCATTGTGATATACAAACCATGGGTGGAACTTTACGGGTTTGGTTTACCAAAGAAAAAGACGGTTTTAAAAATATCTGGCTGGAGGGTCCGGCTACCTATGTGTTCAGCGGAAGTTATAAAATATGATCTTTTCGGAAGACAACACCAGTTTTTCATTAATTGCAAATCCACTAATCTCATTAGAGAACATTAAAAGCGGATTGTGGTTGGCATTGGTCGGGGTAAACGAAACTCCGCCCCATATTTCACTTATTTCAGATGGAAAGTATTACTCACTTTCTACCCGCAAGGTAGATTGTGGAAGCCCATTAACCAAGTTTCTGAATGCGGTTGAGCGCAAGCGCATACCTAGCCTATTTGTAAGAATAGAAAGCCAGCCCCAAATACATAACCTAGATAGCCATTACGAAAACCTGCAACCTCTTAATAATACTGAAAACACCTGCCTCTCCCCTATTAAAGCCTTTTTTGCAGAAAACTTTTCTTCTGAATTTAGCGAAGTAAAATTCGTTTTTGAATTGCTTGCATTAGCGGAGAAAAAAGACCTGCTAAAAGAGTGTGTTTCCCTTTTTTCAGACAATACTAACTCAAAGATTATAACTTTGCCTAAGTATACCATGCTTCAAATAAAAAATAGGATTCAGGAAATCTCACCTAAACTTACCTCCATAAAATAATACATTCATGTTGCTGTTCAACCCCGTATCCTTTGCATTTTTATTTTTATTTGCTCCGGTTACCGTCCTTATCCTGATTGGCATAGTTGGTCTTATCCGGTTAATAATTAAGGAATACTCTAAGAAAGACGAAGAAAACAAGCCGGAGTGAATAGAAAAGCATCCAGAATAAGAATACTCTTTATTTTTTGTCTCTCAGGACTGGTAGCTCTATCTGTTATTCGTTGTCACAATCCGGCCAAGCCTCAAAAAGCCTCCCTCCTCTCTATACTCGATACCGCACATTCATATTTAAATATAAATGATACTGTAAAATATGTGGGTGCGCATACGTGCATGCTTTGCCATCAGGGCATCTATAATTCCTTTATGCATACCGGCATGGGCAAATCCTTCGATGTAGCCAGCAGGGAAAAGAGTTCCGCCAAATTTGGCCCGCATATAGTGGTACATGATACGGCAAAAGATTTTTACTATCACCCTTTCTGGAAAAAAGACAGCCTTTATGTATTGGAGTTTCGCCTGAAAGGCAAAGACACTATTTATAAGCATGAGCAGCAGATAAATTATATTATTGGTTCGGGACAGCACACCAATTCACACATGTATCAGGTAAATGGATTCTTTTACCAGGTACCTATTACCTTTTATACACAGGAAGGCAAGTGGGATCTGGCTCCCGGT
>Ga0206833_1122_pt1 | contig 20303 bp, 19 predicted proteins | sample Alteio_BWOrgCont_32_FD_152891 | JGI IMG/M metagenome (GOLD analysis project Ga0206833, IMG submission 152891) | Enriched cells from forest soil in Barre Woods Harvard Forest LTER site, Petersham, Massachusetts, United States -... | ecosystem: Environmental > Terrestrial > Soil > Temperate forest >... | reverse complement strand
AATTTTTGAAATTTATAAGGTTTGTGTATTGTGTCCTTTGCTAAATTCTACTGTTTTAATACAAAAAAATCAAAAAAAGATACAAGCTAATGATGAATCGCCTTTTCGGAATTTCAAAAGAAATGTTATAGCATTCTTTTTTGTAGTCATGTTTTTTACTGGTTGTTTTACAATGATGACGAGAAAAAGAATTGGTTGCGATTGTAATGATGGAACAGATAGTTATGCAACCGGTTCTGGAGCTTGTTCACACCATGATGGCGTTAGAAGTTGGACATATGAATATTGGTGGGACAAATAATAGCAACAATCTACGCTTCAATAAAAGCTCAATAAAGGTATACTGTACAAGTGAGTGACACAACGATGCTGAATAAAGTTCAACTGCTTGTCACAAAATCTTTGTTTCCTTTTCGGCTGTTATTTTGGCAAGCCTGTTTACATGCTTTTTTGGGTTATAAAATAATCTTGCCAATATCAGCATCGGGAGCTTTGTAAAAAGTATGGCGAATGCAATGCCTGGTTTAAAAAATGAAATAACGATAGCCAATATTGCATTGATCATTTCCAGGTTGCAAAAAAGCCGTATGTGGAAAACGGTTTCTTTTTTAATAGTGTCCTGTTTAATAAAATCGGGTTTAGCGGAAGCATAATCCCAGATATAATTTTGAAACAGCGATATCAATAACATGTTCAGGCTGTAAATAAACATGGCAGGCGGATCAAAAAAATAAGCGCTTACCAACGAAGTACTAAAAGGCAACAGTACAATAAACATCAACCACCATACATTGTACCAGAGCAGCCTTTCATCCATTTTTTTAATGTGGGCATAAAAAGTGTGATGCGCTTTCCAGAAATTAGCTATGTTAATGAACGAAAGAAAAAAAGCCAACACCGTTTTCCATTGCCTGAAAATATCGGCAAAGCCAAGATGGCCGTTTGTTACATGGTCTATCTTTAAATTAAATGCCAGCAATGTAATGGCGATCGCTACTACCGCATCACAAAAAAATACGGTGCGCTCTAATTGCAGGTTTTTTTCTTCCATTGATTGTTATTAAATCCTCATAAAAATACAATGAAAAATGAAAGATTAAACAGCAATAATAGTTGTAGCCATTATCACTTAACTTTAGTAAATGACAACGGCTATCATCATCACGCTATGTTCGCTATTATTAATTGCTTATGTATTTGACCTTACTTCATCCAAAACAAAAATACCTTCGGTTATTTTATTGTTGTTGCTGGGTTGGATCGTGCGGCAGTTATCTGTATTCTTTGGAGTTAGCATTCCTGATCTTTCTGCTCTTTTACCAATACTCGGTACTGTTGGGTTGATATTAATTGTGCTGGAAGGTTCTTTAGAGCTGGAACTGAACAGTTCAAAAACAACGATCATCATCAAATCCTTTGTGGTAGCATTTCTTCCTATGTTGGCGTTGGCTTTTTCACTGGCTGCTTTGTTTCATTATTTTGGCGGTTTTCCATTTAAGAATTGTTTGGCAAATGCAATCCCGCTTTGTGTTATCAGCAGTGCAGTTGCTATTCCAAGCGTTAAAAATTTAAATCCTTTTAATAAAGAGTTCATTATTTACGAAAGCAGTTTATCGGATATACTTGGTGTACTCTTTTTTAATTTCATTACCATGAATGATACTATTGATGCTCATTCATTCGGCGGCTTCACATTGGAACTATTGATTATGATAGCGATATCATTTATTGCAACAATCGCATTGGCATTTTTATTAAGCAAGATTGAGCATCATATAAAATTTGTACCGATAATTTTATTGATCATTCTTATTTATGCCATCGCCAAACAATATCATTTGCCGGCGCTTATTTTTATTATGGTGTTAGGATTATTCCTCGGCAATCTGGATGAGCTGAAACATATTAAATGGATAAAAAAATTCAAGCCGGATGAACTTAATAAAGAAATACACAAATTCCGCGAGCTTACTATTGAAATAACTTTTTTAATACGCACTTTATTCTTCTTGTTATTTGGCTATCTTATTGAAACATCCGAAATATTAAATCTTGATACATTAGCATGGGCAGTTACAACTGTTGCCATAATTTTTATTATCCGCTGGCTGCAATTAAAATTATTAAAACTACCAATAAAACCTTTGTTATTCATAGCTCCAAGAGGATTAATTACGATATTGCTTTTCTTTTCTATACCTGTAATACAAAACATTTCACTCGTAAATAAATCATATGTTATACAAGTCATTATCCTTACCGCGTTGGTAATGATGGCCGGCTTTATGCTTACAAAAGAAACAGTTGTTACTGAAGCTACAGTAGAATCCATAGATGAAAATAATTTAGATGCGGCTGTGTTTGATTAATTTTTTTTGAGACAGACTTTTGTTTTTCAATTAAACATCGTTGTGTCACTCACTTGTACTACATATCATTTGGCAACATTAAAGCCTTTATATTTCTTACACTATAACCAATCATTAGTACTTAATTTTGCAGTAATAACCTTACTATTCATTACTACCGGATAGTTATCTAACTCAATACGAATGTCAGTTATATTCAAACCAAGAGAATACCTAAAACAAAAATTTGAAGAAATAAAAAACCCACGATTAAGGTTAAGCATTTTGCAGGCAATACCTTTTTGGATAGCTTCTATTTTAGTCGGCCTTTTTACTGTACTATATGCAAAACTATTTGCACTTGCCGAAACAGCCATGCACATTATTTACAACTGGCATAACTGGATCATCTTTATACAAGTGCCAATATTCATGCTAATTGCATGGTGGATAGTACAGAAATATGCGCCTTATGCACGTGGCAGCGGCATTCCGCAAGTAATGGCAGCCACAGCATTAATAGAAGAAAAACCGAATGCTGTAATTGATAAATTATTAAGTATTAAAGTTGCTATAATAAAAGTTATCTCATCATTATTTATGGCAGTTGGCGGAGCAGCCATCGGCCGCGAAGGGCCAACTATACAAATAGCTGCATCTATATTTAATTACGTAAATAGTTTAATACCTAAAAGCTGGCCAAAGCTTAAACGCTCTAATATGATAGTAGCGGGTGCAGCAGCAGGATTAGCTGCAGCGTTCAACACACCACTCGGCGGAATTGTATTTGCCGTAGAAGAATTATCCAAAACACATGTAAGCTTTTACCGCACGGCATTGTTTTCAGGAGTTATAATAGCAGGCTTAACCGCACAAGGATTACTTGGTCCATATTTATACCTTGGTTATCCTGATGTCAGCGGAACATCGTGGCATATATTATTTTCTGTATTATTGGTAGCTGTTATTGGCGGCATTGCGGGAAGTTATTTATGCAGTGGCATATTAAAAATATTACGCTGGAAAGCAAGCACATTTACAAAAAAATCCCAGCACATATTTTTTATACTTTTTTGCGCTTCTATACTTTCGTTCATCACCTTTTTTATAAGTCCATCCGTTACAGGATCCGGTAAAGAGATAATGCAACATTTATTATTTACCAGCGATAAAACCATGCCGTGGTATAATTTCCCTTTGCGTTTGATAGGCCCGTTGGTAAGTTTTACATCTGGTGGTGCTGGTGGCGTTTTTGCGCCAGGTTTAGCCGCAGGTGCATCATTAGGCGCTATCGTTGGCAACTGGTTTCATTTATCCCCTGCAGATATTAATTTATTGATATTGGCAGGAATGGTAGCATTCTTAACCGGCATCACGCGCACGCCATTTACAGCCGCCATTTTAGTATTGGAAATGACCGACAGGCATTCTGTTATTTTTTATTTAATGCTTGCAGGCATGGTGGCGGGCCTTGCTTCTTTACTGGTTGATAAGGAATCATTTTATGATCATCTTAAGCATGATTATTTACACGACATCAAACAAAAAGAAACAGAAGAAGCAGTATCGATCGAAAATATAAGCCAAACGTCCTAAACTAATTCTTCTCAATATTTGGTTTGGCTTATTTTGTTATGATAATTTATGAGCCGGACTTTTGTAATACTATTTAGCTTCATTGGCGTCGCACTCTTCAACCAATCAACAATATTGAGCATTTATCTGTAAATGCTATAAAAAAGCAGTCTTTATCAAATTTTTGTTTTGATTTTTATTATTTCCATTAAATATTTTAAACTTTTCATCAGTTTTTGCCATTTAAAAATCATTTCATTTGTTAAAAATTTGTTAAAATAACTTATTTTTTAACTTATCTTTTTGAAATATTTGGTTGTGCGAGTGCTAAAAAAACTCATATAAAATGTAGCTCTTATTTCGGCATTTAATACAGCGTTAAAAAAAAGTCAACTATTTTAATACCTCTATTTTGATTTTAAATCAGGCCCCAAAAATAAATTAGATGATATTTAATTTATATACAACAGCCCCAAACCGACCTAATTGGTTGAAGCACACAGAGCTGTATTTTTTAATGATTATTCGCTATACCTTGCACTCAAGTTTAACAACTTTATACAAAAAATAAAAAAATAAAAAAATGAAAAAAGTATTTGCAACCTTGATGACTTTGGCTTCTTCAGCCGCTGTATTTGCAGCTGGTAACAACACCGCTGACAATTCTTCTTCTAATAACGGTTTAGCTGTTGTTGGATTTTTCGTAGTATTGGTAGGTGCATTGGTAATCCCTGCAATCAGGAGTAACAAAAAAGCAAACAAAGCTGCTTAATCTGATCAAAGCATTAAAAAAAGGCTGGCCTTACGGTCAGCTTTTTTTATATGTACAGGTCTCTGGTTATTGCTAATACTATTATTCTGTAAAAATCATTTCAGGTACATCATTTTCAATAATTAGTTTGCCGGCAGTTTTACTCCGTATTTCATCTATAGATACTCCCGGAGCCCTTTCCAGCAGTTTAAATCCATTGGGTGTTATATCCAGTACTGCCAGTTCCGTAACTATTTTTTTTACACAACGAACACCTGTAAGTGGTAATGTGCATTGTGGCAATAATTTACTTTCCCCTTTAGGATTGGTGTGCAGCATTGCTACAATAATATTTTTAGCACTCGCCACCAGATCCATGGCACCGCCCATACCTTTCACCATTTTGCCAGGTATTTTCCAGTTTGCAATATCTCCGGTTTCGCTTACCTCCATTGCCCCTAAAACAGTAAGGTCTACCCTGCCTGCACGTATCATTCCAAAACTCATGGCGCTATCAAAAAAAGATGAGCCGGGTATTGTTGTAATTGTTTGCTTGCCGGCATTTATCAGGTCTGCATCTTCATCGCCTGCAAATGGGAAAGGCCCTATTCCCAGCAAGCCGTTTTCGCTTTGCAACACCACATTTATTCCCGCAGGGATATAATTAGCCACCAGCGTAGGAATACCAATACCAAGATTGACATAATAGCCATCCTTTAATTCTTTTGCAATCCTTTGCGCTATCTGGTTTTTATTAAGCATGATTTGCTTTGCTAATCAATAGACAATTGCTGGTTACTTTAATTCTCTTATAGTCTTCTGCTCTATTCTTTTTTGATAATTTTCCCCTTTAAAAATGCGATGTACATAAATACCCGGCGTGTGTATATAATTGGGGTCAAGTGCTCCTTCAGGTACAAGTTCTTCCACTTCTGCAATTGTGATTTTGCCTGCCATCGCCATCAGGGGGTTAAAATTCCGTGCTGTTTCTTTGTAGATAAGGTTTCCGCCTGTATCGCCTTTCCATGCTTTTACTATGGCAAAATCCGCTTCAAATGCATATTCCAGCAAATACTCTTTTTTATTAAATACTCTTGTTTCTTTTCCAATTGCCACTTCTGTGCCAATACCGGCCGGCGTGAAGATAGCAGGCATGCCATAGCCGGCTGCCATACAACGGGTGGCCAATGTTCCCTGAGGAATTAACTCTACTTCCAATTCGCCGCTTAATAGCTGACGCTCAAATTCTTCATTTTCTCCTACATAGGAAGATATCATTTTTCTTACCTGCTTTTTCTGCAACATCAATCCTATTCCAAAATCGTCTACGCCTGCATTATTTGAAATGCAGGTAAGATTTTTCACTCCTTTCTTAACCAATGCAGCAATACAGTTTTCAGGAATCCCACATAAGCCAAAGCCGCCAAGCAATAATGTTGCTTCATCATGAATATCAGCTATTGCCTGTTCAGCATTAGTATATACCTTATTCATAACCGTTATTAATGTTTAATGATATGAACTTTTGCTTTCAGATGTTTATTTTTTTTTTCTTTATCACTACAGGCTTAGGACTGACTATGGGAGTTTGATTTATTTTTCCTTTTAATTGAATATTTTGATTTCTGATAGCTTTCATTTTAATACTATCCGGAATTGCAGCGTGATTAATTATGCTTTTTGTACGTATTGCTTCATCCCTGACTTCTTTTGCAGTTATACTATCAAGCACTGCTAACATAAGTCCCGGATGTTCTTTATAATAATTATAACTTGTATAAAAATCTTCTCTGGAAATACCGTGTATCAAAAATATTTGCTTTTGCAATTTTATATTTTCGCTGACAGCATTCTTAGAGGGATCTTTTTTTATAAATGCATTGGTAAAAGCATCTGCCTGCATCATATCCCATAACACATCCCGCATCTGATCTTTTTTTAAAATCCCTCCGGGTACTGAGTTTTTATCATGACATGCTTCCAAACCTATAGCAAAACATATAAATATTAATACTATCCTCATTGCAATTCGCTTTTAAACCGCTCAGCATCTGTAAGATCAAGTTTCTGTAATAATTCAGATGCCCTTGCCTTATCATCAGGCATAGCTTTTGAAAAAATACCGATCATTTCTGTGGCTTTTCCCTGAAAGAAAAACTGGTTAATCATCGTATTCGGGTTATCTGAATTAAAACTATTAAGCTCATTTAAAACATTCAATACGCCTGCTCTTCCTGCTTTATCGTCATCATACATTTTATCCAGTCCTGTCCTGTAATAATTGTAGTAAACATCGTGCATCACAGTATAACGATCGTTTAGCATATTCTCAACGAGCCAATAACGGTTACGGATACCGTCAAATGGTTTCCACCCTACTATGGTCCTATCGTCAGGAGCATTATTTACAACATTCTGTGCTTTTTGAAAATAAGCATCGCCGCCTTTTGGCGAATACGTATCATATTCAAAAGCCAGTACCATATAAGCGTAATAGGCAAAAATGGCTGTAAGATTAGATGCCTGGGCATCTGCCCCCGAAACATTATTATCATTAAAATCCAGTTCCTGATATTGTACATATTTAAATTCTATGTCTTTATCCTGAAAATTAATAAGTGGCGAAAGATAAGTAGAATTATAGACAGGCCTTGCCGCCTGTATCGTTAATGTAGCGCTGTAAACATTATCATCTGTAGTTGGCTGAAGAATAAGTAAAAAACTACATTCTATTTTTTCATTTGGTAAATAAGTATCTGTGGTCCATTTTCTGTTGCTCATGAAATTGTTGAGCGACGTTTGCAGCGTTTGAAAGACACTTTTATTTACATTGCTGCTAACGGCATTACTATTAACCGCAACCCTTGCATCCAACTCCTGTGCATTGACAAAATTTATACACATTAAAAAGAAAAGAACAAATATTAATTTATACATAAAATAGTTTAATGATAGTGTTTACAATATCAGTAGCAGCTTCTGCTTTTGATTTGGTATCAAAATAATACTCATGATTAGCTCTGTCAAAAATAGTTATTTTGTTAGTGTCGTATCCAAATCCTGCACCGCTATCATTTAGCGAATTAAGGACAATCATATCTGCATTTTTAGATTCAAGTTTTTTTAAAGCGTATTCCTTTTCATTATTTGTTTCCAATGCAAAACCTACTAAAAACTGTCTGTCTTTTTTAATCTCACCAAGATGCTGTAAAATATCTTTTGTTTTCTTTAATTCTATTGAAAAAGTATCCTGGCTTTTTTTTATTTTTTCTTCTGATATAATTACCGGTGTATAATCAGCCACTGCTGCATTCATGATTGCGATATCTGTTTGTTGAAATATCTCATCGCAGGCATTATACATTTGTTCTGCAGAAGTTACTTTTATTACTTTACCTAATAACGGTATTTGAATTTGTGTAGGGCCAATTATTAAAGTCACTTCTGCACCCCGTTTTTTCAATTCTTTTGCAATAGCTATTCCCATTTTACCTGAAGAATGGTTGCCAATAAAACGAACAGGGTCAATAGCTTCATAAGTGGGGCCTGCCGTTACCAAAGCTTTTTTACCTTTTAACTGATCGCTATTAAAAAAAAAATCATTCAGCCAGTTTATAATTGTTTCTGGTTCAGCCATCCGTCCTTCGCCTGTCAAACCACTTGCAAGTTCTCCATGCTCAACCGGTATTATATGATTACCAAAAGAAACAAGTCTTGAAATATTATTTTTTGTTGATGGATGATGCCACATATCTTCATCCATTGCCGGTGCAATAATAACCGGACAGGTTGCTGAAAGATAAATGGCAGTAAGTAAATTATCACAAATACCATTGGTAATTTTTGCCAGTGTATTACAACTCAAAGGTGCTATTAACATTACATCGGCCCAGCGCCCCAACATAACATGATTAGCCCATGAATCATTTGATGACAAATCAATAAGTACATTATTTTTTGAGAGAGTAGAAAGTACAAGTGGTGAAACAAATTCTTTAGCAGCGGGTGTCATAATTACTTTTACCTCTGCGCCTTCTTTAACCAGCAAGCGGACTAATATTGGTATTTTATAAGATGCAATACTACCTGTTACACCCAATAATATTTTTTTTCCTTTCAGCATAAAAAAAACCCATACTACTTTAAGCAATATGGGTTAAAATTATAACTTCTTATCTAAATATGTTCTTAAATATGCAGAAACAACTTAACTGAATAAATCTTCTTCATTTTTACGGAAGTAAATTTTATCTTCCATAAACTCTGCTGAAGCTAATAATGCAGGATTGGGCATCCTTTCATAAGCTTTAGAAATCTCGATCTGCTCTTTGTTTTCATGAATTTCTTCCAAACTATCTGTATGGCTTGCAAATTCTTCCAATTTATTGTGCAGCTCTTCTTTTATAGATATATTTATCTGGTTTGCGCGTTTAGCAATAATGGAAATGGATTCATACAAATTGCCTGTTTTCTGTTTAATTTCAAACAGGTTTTTAGGTTCAACCACATTGCTGGTATTAGCGCTTTGCTGACGTCTTAGTTTGCTCATTTTGTAATTCTTTAATGTTATTTTTACTTAAATCACTGTATTGTTCTGCATCTTTCAAAAGTTTACTATCAGGATAACGATCTACAAAATCCTGATACTCACTTATCACTTTTTCATAGCGTTCCTGTTTTTTACCAACAATGCTCAACCTTGCAAATTCGTAATACGATTTTACTATTTTTAGTTGATATTCATCCCCTTTTGCTGACTCAGGATAATCATTCAAAACATCTTCATAACTCAATGCAGCAGCCCGGTATTGCCCGATTTTATAATATAAATTTGCGGCATTGTATTCTTTCAACTCCAGCTTATCCTTGCATTTATCAATAATATCTGTTGCATCTTTTAAGCGGGAAGAACCAGGATGTGTATTAATAAACGTCTGCATCATCCCAATTGCTTTTACTGTAGTTGTTTGGTCCAACTCAACTTTAAGAGACTGTTCATAAGAACACAAAGCCTCCTGATAAGCAATTTCTTCGGCTTTTGAACTATTGGGAAATACCTCTAAAAAACCTTTAAAAAAATTCTCTGCATCTTTATATTCTTTCATATAATAGAAGCAGTAAGCGTCCTTATAATATATTTCTTCAAACTTATCAGTCCCTTTGAATATTGGATATAGCTCTTCGTATAATTGCTGAGCTTCGTGATATTTTTTCTGATCATACATCTGGTTTGCAACGGTCAGTTTATACTCATAATCTTTACTTTTAAGCACCTTGTTGAATTTATTGCAAGATGATAAAATAAATACTACAGAAATTACAGCCAGGAATGTATTACTTAAACGCATAAAAGAGTGCAAATTTAATGGTTTTAAGTCAAAAATCCTTTCTAAATATTTATAAGCAAAAAATAAGCAGTTAAGATTTTGATAAACTGCAATAAGATCAATTAATAATCCTCTAATTAAAAAAACCCTCCCGAATATTCGGAAGGGTTTATCATTGAGCAAAAAGTGAATAACTTAGTTTGATTTAATATCAACTGTATTTTTATCGCCACCACCCACAACACAATCAGTTGTGATTCTGTCTGCACTAATTCCTAATGTTTCAACAAGGAATTTAACGATAGCATCATTCCTGTCTTTACATACAGCCTGTTCTTTTTTAGAAGCTCCAGGGTAACCTGTGATAGCAATTTTGCAATCAGGGCTGCCTTTTAATTTAGAAGCTACAGTAGCTAATAAAGCTTTAGTGTCACCGCTTAATCCTTTACCATTCCCTTTGAAAGAAAGGCTAGGATAATCAGTTGCACATGCTGCACCACCAATACCACCTTTTAAATGGCTTAAAGAATCCAATACAGTTTTGCAACAAGCAGGATCAGGGCATTTACCAACACCATCCGCATCAACTGGTTGACATTCTGTAGGAGTAATTAATTGTTTATCCTTACAATCCGGAACACCATCACCATCTGTATCTCTGCTCACACCATGCGTATCAACAGGACAACCAGCAGGAGTATTTGGTTCTCTATCTAACTGATCAATTACACCATCGCCATCAGCATCATCAAATTTAGGTTTAGGGAATTTAGTATGAACCGGATTATTTAACTCGCTGTAAGCATAATCCAAAGGATTAAGCCACCATAATGGTTCAACAGCTTTAGAACCTAAATTAAAGTTAAGACCTAATGAAAGAACATTGTAAGAATCAAAATCGCCGGTGGTAACATTAACCGCAGTTCCGTTAGCTGCTGCTTCCTGCCATTGCTGTCCATCCAATAAATCTGTTTTTAAGAATGTTATACGGTCTTCTAAGGCTATGTTAACCCTCTTGCCTAACTTATAAGCCATACCAAATACAACTGTACCGGATGGTTTCAATGTATAGCCACTAAATATTCCAGGCCATCTACCACCAGCATCTGACTGAGCCGGTGTATTATAATTACTACCTTCGCCAGCTTGACCATCAATTCCATCTTCTAATGCTTTACGTATTTTGTTACGATTTGCATAGCTAGCACCATACGTTTGGTAAACATCCTGGAAAAGTGTTTCATATTGAGGAGTAGTACTAGTAGCATTAGAGCCAGTGTTCACCATTGTTTTAAAGGCTGTAAGGCCTATACCACCGCCTGCATATATGGTAAACCCGGTTTTTTGTTTATGAAAACGTATATTATTTAATGTAAATAACCCTTGCAAAGATAAATCCTGAATATTGGCTTTATAGTTATAGTACACTATATCACCGGCTTTATATCCGCTTTGAGTCCATGCAGAGTTAAACTGAAATCCTTCTGTTGAAGGCTGCCAGCTTTGCCCTTCGGCGTAACCATTAACGTACTGCAGGCGTAAAGAAAAAAGATAGCCAATTGCTTTTCTTACATGCGCTTCAAAACCAAGAGTAGGTATTTTTGCAGGTACATCGCTGCTTTCTGTTGGTGAAGTTATAGAAGCACCAACTTCCCACATGTTACGTGGTTTGGCCGGAAAATTATATTGATTATTCCAAAACTCATTATATTGAGGTAACCTTTTAGACGGTATAACTGATGAATCTTTGACATTGTAGCCTGGATCCATCTGAGCGAATACTGATGACCCCATTAACATCAATACGCCCAATAATAATTTGTACTTTTTGCTTAACATAACTAAATGATTGATTATAAAATTTCTGAAATTTCGAGCTGATCTAATGCAAAAATATCAATTGAGATTTAAAATCCAAATTTTTTTAGCAATTATTTAGATAAATCCACTTTTATTTCTGCCTTAGTTTGCGTATAACCCCCTTGACTTATTTTTATTCTTATACGCTGCATTGGTTTATATTTTTTTTTGAAAAAGAACCCTTTCTCATAAAAGATCACTACAATTTCTTTTGAAGAGGGCGCATCCTGCATTATATTGCTTCTTTTTACATGATGGATTTTGTTAAAGACATAATTGGCGATGAATTAAGCATTTTTGAAAAAAAATTTGCCGGGGCAGTAAAAAGCCAGGTCCCTTTGCTTGACAGGATCATGAAATATATCATCAAGCGAAAGGGCAAACAACTCAGGCCCATGTTCGTTTTCCTGAGTGCTAAATTACAGTCACCCATAAACGAAAGTACTTACCGGGCTGCCGCGATGGTAGAATTGTTGCATACGGCAACGTTAGTGCATGATGATGTGGTGGATGAATCATTTGAACGCCGCGGGGTTTTTTCTATCAATGCCGTGTGGAAAAATAAGATTGCCGTTTTGGTAGGCGATTATTTATTGTCTAAAGGATTATTGTTATCAACTGACAATAACGATTACGAGCAATTGCATATTTTATCACAGGCTGTAAAACAAATGAGCGAAGGCGAATTATTGCAAATTGAAAAAGCACGCAAATTGAATATTAATGAAGCCGTTTATTTTGAGATCATACGTAATAAAACAGCTTCATTACTTTCTTCCGCCTGCGCCGCCGGTGCATGGAGTACCAGCCAAAGCAAAGAAATTAGTACTAAAATGGGATTGTTTGGCGAAAAAATAGGTATTGCTTTTCAAATAAAAGATGACCTTTTTGATTATGGCAATGAAGATATTGGAAAGCCAACCGGCAATGACATTAAAGAAAAAAAACTTACACTGCCACTGATCTATACATTGAATAATGTTGACAAAGCAAAAAAAAGAGAGCTGATTTATATAATTAAAAATGAAAACCGCAACGCAGAAAAGATAAAAGAAGTCATTGATGTTGTGGTAAAGGCAGGCGGCATTAAATATGCTACCGGACAAATGAATAAGTATCGTGATGATGCATTGAAAATATTACATGAATTTCCGCAAACCGAAGTAAGAGATGCCCTGGAAAAATTAGTGTGGTATATTACTGAAAGAAAATATTAATCAATCCACCCTATAATGTTTGTTGAGTATGAAAAAAAGATGGAAGATTATAAAACCCGATGAAACTATTGTTGATTCACTTCAACAATCATTAAAGATAAACTCCACACTTTGCAAAATACTGGCAGCAAGAGGAATAGAAAACTATGAACAAGCTAAAGATTATTTCCGTCCGCAATTAACAGAACTTCACGATCCATATTTAATGAAAGATATGGATAAAGCCATAAGCCGCATCACATCAGCATTTGAGCAAAAAGAAAAAATACTGGTTTTTGGAGATTATGATGTAGATGGCACGACAAGCATTGCCGCGCTTTATCAATTTCTCCGCAAAGTTTATGAACCATCATTATTAGATTTTTATATCCCGCATCGCTACCGGGAAGGTTATGGCGTAAGCAAAATGGGAATTGATTTCGCAAAAGAAAATAATTTCTCTTTAATTATTTCTGTTGATTGCGGAATCAAGTCTGCTGATTTAATCGGGTATGCGAAGACGTTAGGTATTGATTTTATTGTTTGCGATCATCATTTGCCGGATGAAATATTGCCTGATGCAGTTGCCATCTTAAACCCAAAACAAAAAGATTGTAATTATCCTTACAAAGAATTATGCGGATGCGGAGTTGCTTTTAAATTGATAACAGCACTTGCACAACGGTATAGCATAGACGAAGAACATTATTATTGTTATTTCGATTTATTGGCTACTGCAATTGCCGCCGACATTGTGCCCATAACCGGCGAAAACCGTACCATGGCTTATTTTGGGCTGGAACGTATCAACACCAATCCTTGCAGTGGTATTAAAGCGCTGATTGAATTAGGTGGATTAAAAAAAAATAAATTAAGTATCAATAATGTAGTATTTGTTATTGCTCCAAGAGTAAATGCTGCCGGCAGGATGGATGATGCACGTAAAGCCGTACAGTTATTTATCGAACAGGATTACAATAAAGCATTGGAATATGCAGAGTTATTACATAATGATAATACAGACCGAAAAGAAGCAGATAGCACGATAACAGAAGATGCTTTATCAATAATAGAAAACAATGAAGAACTAATAAACAGAAAATCAACAGTTGTATTTAAAGAGCACTGGCATAAAGGCGTCGTTGGGATCGTTGCAAGCCGCCTGATTGAAACATACTACCGTCCAACAGTGGTGCTTACACGAAGCGGAGATGTTGTTGCAGGAAGTGCCAGGAGTGTGCCCGGCTTTAATTTATATGAAGCTATACATTCATGCCGTGAACATTTATTAGGATACGGCGGCCATTTTGCAGCAGCCGGATTATCGATGCTGCCAGAGAATGTGGATGCATTCAGCAATTCATTCGAAACAGTTGTTTCTTCTACTATTGAAGAACATTTATTAATACCAGAAATTATTATTGATGCCGAAGTACAATTCAATGAAATCAATAATTCATTTTATAGTATCATCTGTCAGATGGAACCTTTTGGCCCTGAAAATATGCGGCCGGTATTTATTGCAAAAAATGTAACCGATACAGGTTATTCAAAAATTGTAAAGGAACAACATATCCGTTTTGTTGTATCCCAACAAAATATAACGTTTACGGGTATTGGTTTTAATATGGCTTCCAGCTTTTATTTGCTGCAATTAAAAAAACCGGTTGATATTGTTTTTACATTAGATGAAAACGAATGGAATGGAAACAAAACGCTTCAATTAAAGATAATTGATATGAGGCCAGGCGAATAAATTTTATAAATTATTGCAGCACTTTTTTTATTGCTTCTGCTTTCAGCAAACACTCATTATATTCTTCCAAAGCATCACTGTAAAAAGTAATGGCGCCGCCTGTTTGAAACGAAAGGTATTTTGAAGTAGCATTATATAAAATACTTCTTATCACAACATTAAAATCAAAATCACTATCAGGATTAATGTAGCCAATGGAACCGGAAAATAAGCCCCGTTTTGTTTGCTCATATTGTTCAATTAATTCCATCACACGTTTCTTGGGAGCACCTGTCATTGATCCCATTGGAAAAGTATTTTTAACAGCATCTGTCCAATGCAAGCCATCTTTTATTTCTCCGCTAATCGTGCTTATCATTTGATGGACCTGCGGAAAACTATATATACCGAAAAGCTCATCTACTTTTACAGTTGCTTCTTTACATATTTTACTTAGATCATTCCTAACCAAATCAACCACCATCACATTTTCACTCTTTTCTTTATCACTATTTAAAAGATGTAATTTATTTTCTTCGTCCAGTTTTTCATCCTGAAGATTGCGCCTGGAAGTACCTTTAATAGGCTGAGAGAAAATTTTATTGCCGTTTTTTTTCAGGTACCGTTCAGGACTTGCACAAATACAATATTTATCTTCTACTTTATATAATGAAGAAAATGGATTAGGAGAAATTTGCGTCAGTTTTTGATAAACAGCTATTGGATTTATAGCAACTGGTTGTGCAAAAAACTCCTGGCAAAAATTAAGTTCGTAACAATCTCCGCGTAAAATATGTTGTTGTATTTTTTTTACGGTATTTATGTAATCCGTTTTTTCTATCCTGGTTTGTATCGCAAAAATTTCATGTTGTTTTTCTTCTTTAATTAAAGAAGATTCAATAGCATTAAAAATTGATTCAGCATCACCATCACAAAAAATAGTAATGTTTTTCTCGTTTAACTGCAATACAATTTCCGGTACAAAAAAATGCATGTCAGCAAAACCCATCCCATCAAAGTTTGATGAGCTTAATTGCTCTGTTTCATTTTTTAAATCATATCCAAAATGTCCAAACATCCATCCTTTGTGTTCATTGTAAAAGTCTTTTAATGCACTAAAAGCATTGCCCGCAGCTGCTTCCAGCCTTTGTTTACAACCCGCTGCCAGCAGGCATTCAAAAGCAGGCTGGTTAAAATTATATTGCTGGTTATCCAGTAAACAAAAAATGTTGAACGGTTTTACCCAGTCCAACATTTTTATTCTGAATTCGTTAAAATTATTTACAGGAAATGATTCGCCTTTTTTCACTTTATTATTTCTACCGTAACTACTTGCCGGTAGTTTATTAAAAATCATCATCATCATCAAATCCGCCACCACCGCCGCCTAAATCATCATCAAAGCCGAGGTCTTTAAATTCATCTAACTTTAAATCATCTTCCTCTTCGTCTTTGGTACCTTTTTTAGCAGCAGGTTTTTTTCCTTTTGATTTAGGCACATCAAATTCATCAAAATCAGGATCCCATTCTTCGTCATCTTCTGATTTTTCCCATTCATCCAATTCGTCTTCGCCTTCTACATCATCATCTTCGTCATCATCGTCGCCTTTCGCTTTTTTAGAAGATGCTTTTCCTTTAGCAGGTTTAACGGGAGTGTCCAGATCCTCATCTTCGTCATCATCATCTTCGTCCTTCTTAGGTTTAGAAGCCGCTTTAGCTGCAGGCTTTTTTTCAGGAGCTGCAGATTTTTTAGGAGTTGTCTTTTTTTCTTTGTCAGGTTTAGCCGCCATAATTAACCAGTTTGATTACTACTGTAAAATTTCTTATAGATTTTTAATTAGCCAAAAAAAATGGCCATTTTTTTTATATTATTTTTACGCTACTATTATTTGCTCCCTGTTAGGGCCGTTGCTAATGTATTTAACAGGTATTTTCAAAAATTGGTTCAGGTAATCAATATATTCTTTCATCCTGGCAGGTAAGGCCGCGTAAGATGTAATTCCTGTAATATCCTGTTCCCATCCGGCAAAATTTTTGTAGCCAGGTTCAATTGCAACACGATTCATTTGCATCGGTACCTGGTTTGTTTCTTTACCATTTATTTTAAAACTGTTGCATACTTTCAATTCTTTTAAATTATCCAGTACATCTGTTTTAGTAATAATAATTTTTGTTACGCCATTCAACATGCAGGCAAATTGTAATGATACCAGATCAATCCAGCCGCAACGGCGTGGCCTGCCCGTTGTACTGCCAAATTCATTGCCTGTTTTACGGATCAGTTCCCCGGTCTCGTCATGCAATTCTGTCGGGAATGGGCCGCTTCCAACACGCGTACAATACGCTTTCGTAACACCAAATACTTCTTTAATTTTTTGTGGCGCAATACCTAAACCTGTACAGACACCGGCGGATATTGTATTGCTGCTTGTAACAAACGGGAATGTGCCAAAATCCACATCCAGCATGCTTCCCTGCGCACCTTCAGCCAATACTTTTTTGCCTTGCTGTATTTTGTCGTTAATAAAATATTCGCCGTTAACAATTTTAAGCTGTTTCAAAAATTCTATCGATTCAAAAAAATCATCTTCCCACGTACTGATATCTTCCTGGAAATTATAACTATCCAAAATGCGCTGGTGTTTCATCCTCAATTTAATGTATTGCGATAAAAAACTTTTATCCAGCAAATCTCCCACACGTAAACCATTGCGGCCGGTTTTATCCATATAAGTAGGGCCAATGCCTTTTAAGGTAGACCCGATCTTATCATTGCCTTTCGATAATTCGCTTGCTTTATCCAATGCACGGTGCGTGGGCAAAATCAAATGCGCGCGTTCGCTGATAAAAAGGTTCTTCTTAAAATCAATACCATGTGTTGCCACCGTTTCACATTCCTTTTTTAAAGTAACGGCATCCAGCACAACTCCGTTGCCTATCAGGTTCGTTTTATCTTCATGAAAAATACCGCTGGGTATTTGATGCAGCACCACTTTTTTACCTTCTACATATAATGTGTGCCCTGCATTTGGCCCGCCCTGGAAACGTGCTATCAAATCGTAACCAGGAGCAAAATAGTCTACAATTTTCCCTTTGCCTTCATCACCCCATTGTAAACCCAGAATTACATCTACCATTTATTATTGTATATTTTAGATTGAATATTTAAGATTTTGTCACCAACATTTGTCCTTTATTCAACATCGTTGTGTCACTCACTTGTACTACATATCGCTATTCAGCAAATTTCAAAATCCAAATCCCAATAACTTGTATTTTGGGTTTTGCTATTTGTATTTTTTATTTACCAAAACGCCGTAAAAATAAATGTAAATAAAACATCTACCTAATAAACTAAAAGGCAAAAAATAAAAAGTGAAAATGTTGCCATTTTCACTCAATTATTCATTCCTTAATTTCTTCATTCTTTCATTAATAGTTATGCCACTTTCAGCATACTCATTTTGCTGTTGCTGAATTTACGTTGCGCATACTCAAGCGTTACATCAAACAATTTTACTTTTTGAGAGGGCAATTCATACATTGCATCAGTAAGTATACTTTCGCAAATGCTGCGCAAGCCGCGTGCGCCCAGTTTATATTCCAATGCTTTTTGAACCATGAAATCAAATACTGCCGGCTCAAATTTTAATTCAATGCCTTCCAGGTCAAACAAGCGAGTGAATTGTTTTATCAAACTATTCTTTGGCTCGGTTAATATGCTGCGCAATGTTTCCGCATCCAACGGATTGAGGTAAGTGATTACCGGCAGGCGGCCAAGTAATTCAGGTATCAACCCAAAATGTTTAAGGTCAACAGCATTTACAAACTGCAATAAATTCTTCTGTTGAAATTCCTGCAATTCTTTATTTACATTAAACCCGATTGAATGTGTATTCATTCGTTTGGCAATGATCCTATCCACACCATCAAAAGCTCCGCCACAAATAAATAATATATTTTGTGTATTTACTTTTATCAGTTTCTGCTCGGGGTGTTTGCGTCCGCCTTGTGGTGGTACCAATACTTCTGTGCCTTCCAAGAGTTTCAATAAACCTTGCTGCACACCTTCGCCGCTCACGTCCCGCGTGATAGATGGGTTATCACTTTTGCGCGCTATCTTATCTATTTCATCGATAAAAACAATTCCTTTTTCCGCGGCAGTTACATCATAATTGCATGCCTGCAATAAACGGCTTAACATGCTTTCTACATCTTCGCCAACATAACCAGCTTCGGTAAAAACTGTTGCATCTACAATGGCAAAAGGCACATTCAACATACGGGCAATTGTTTTTGCCAGCAATGTTTTACCAGTGCCAGTTTCGCCAACCATGATGATATTGCTTTTTTCTATCTCAACATCATTCTCTACTTTTTGTCCTAATCTTTTGTAATGATTATATACCGCAACTGAAAGTACTTTTTTCGCATCTTCCTGCCCTACCACATATTCATCCAAAAACTTTTTTATTTCCATTGGCTTTCTTACGGTAAGCTTATGCGCCGCGCCTGTACCTGTTTTTGAATCAGGATATATCATTAATTCCTGCCCGATTATTTCCTGTGCATGTTCTACGCAATTTTCACAGATATGGCCTTCCTGGCCAGCTATCAGGATCTTTACTTCATCGCGGCTTCTGCCGCAGAAAGAACAATGTAATGTTTGTTGTTTTGCCATTTTTATCAATCATCCTTCTTTTATTATTGGGAAGGATAAAAGTTTATGTTGATTTGTAGAATGCAAAATTAAGCAATGACTTGCATTATTGCTACTATAATGGACACATTCTTGCCTAATAACGTTGCTTGTATAAGTTTATGATATAAAAAAGCACCTTATGTTGGTGCTTATATAAAATTTGATACTCATTTTTGGAGTTATAACTTATCAACTACTCCATCTACAATGCCATACGCCACCGATTCTTTGGCATCCATCCAATAATCGCGGTCAAAATCTTTCATTATTTTTTCGAAGGTTTGTCCGCAATTTTCTGCTAATATCCTTGCTCCTAATTCTTTTGTTTTTTTGATTTGTTCTGCCATAATTTCCAAATCTGCACTAACGCCTTGTCCGCCGCCGCTTGGCTGATGTATCATTACTTCGCCATGCGGGAAAATGAAACGCCTGCCTTTTTTGCCGCCGCTTAATAAAATGCTTCCCATGCTCGCTGCCATGCCCATGCACACGGTGCTTACCGGTGAGCTTATCATTTGCATGGTATCATAAATAACCATGCCGCTGGTTACTATGCCGCCCGGGCTATTGATATAAAATGTAATTTCTTTTCCTGGATCCAATGCTTCGAGGTATAATAACCTTGAAGATATATCCCTGGCGCTTTTATCATCTACCACGCCCCACAAAAATATCTTGCGTTGTTCAATAAATTTTTTGTCGAACTGCCAGCCGCTCATCAGTTTCTCCATTGGGTTTTCGGGTGTTTCTTTTGATGGCTCTTCTTCGTCGAAACGTATGTTATTGTTTTTATAGAAAATCATATTCAT
>Ga0206833_1121_pt1 | contig 20550 bp, 14 predicted proteins | sample Alteio_BWOrgCont_32_FD_152891 | JGI IMG/M metagenome (GOLD analysis project Ga0206833, IMG submission 152891) | Enriched cells from forest soil in Barre Woods Harvard Forest LTER site, Petersham, Massachusetts, United States -... | ecosystem: Environmental > Terrestrial > Soil > Temperate forest >... | reverse complement strand
ATTACTAATTTTACCCTACCTTTGCCCCCCGAAAAGATAGAGCTTTAACAACATGAGTGGCGCATTAAAAGAGGTTCGTAACCGGATAAAATCAGTACAAAGTACACAGCAAATTACCAAAGCCATGAAAATGGTGAGCGCTGCCAAACTGCGCCGTGCGCAGGACGCTATTACGCAAATGCGCCCGTATGCACAAAAGCTGCAGGAAATGCTGAGCAATATTGTTAGCAATAACGATGGTGATGTAAATGTGTCGCTGGCTGACCATCGCCCCGTGGAAAACGTTTTAATTATCATTGTTACCAGCGACCGAGGGCTTTGTGGCGGCTACAACAGTAACCTGATTAAATTAGCCAAACAGGTCATTAAAGAAAAATATCAAACTCAGTTTGAAAAAGGGAATGTGCAGATATTGCCAATTGGTAAAAAAGGCTACGAGCATTTTAGTAAGAATAAATATAAAGTAATCGATAAATTCTGGGATATTTTTACAGGGCTCAGCTTTGAAAAAGTACAGGCTGCCGCGCAATATGCCATGAATGCATTTGCACATAAAGAATTTGATGCGATTGAATTGGTGTACAGCGAATTTAAAAATGCGGCAACACAAATGTTTGTCGACGAACCATTTTTACCGGTTCAAAAAATAGAACCAAAAGAAGGGCAGAAAAAAGCCGACTTTATTTTTGAACCAGGCAAGGATGTTTTGATAACTGAATTGATGCCAAAGATATTAAACACACAATTATTCAAAGCCGTATTGGATGCCAATGCCAGCGAGCACGGCGCAAGAATGACAGCGATGGATAAAGCAAGTGATAATGCCAATGAATTATTAAAAGCATTAAAAATCAGTTATAACCGTGCAAGGCAAGCAGCCATTACAACCGAGTTAACCGAAATTGTAAGTGGCGCAGCGGCTTTGCAAGGATAGTAAAGTTAATGGATGATAGTTGGTCGTTGGTCGTTGACCGAAAACGCCCAACAACAATGTTCAACGAACAACGATAATGGAACTCTCTCAAATTATACCACATATTGAAGCGTTGGTTTTTGCCAGTGATAAACCTTTGACTACATTGGAACTGGTAGAACTGTTGAATAATGCGTTGGCATTTATTGAAGACAGGGCTTCGCTTGAACAGGTGGAAGCGGCGATAGATGGTATTCGCGAAAAATATAGCGGCGAGTTTTATGCGTTTGAATTATTGCAAAGTGGTGGTGGCTGGCAGTTCCTGACTAAAAAAGAATATCATAAAACAGTTGCGCAGTTGAATGGCGATAAATTTTTAAAACGCCTTTCAACAGCTTCGCTGGAAACGCTGGCTATTATTGCGTATAAGCAACCAATTACTAAAAGCGAGATTGAATCTATACGTGGTGTTAACTGCGATTATGCTGTTCAGAAATTATTGGAAAAAGATTTAGTAATTATTTCCGGAAGAAATGAAGAAGCTGTTGGCAAGCCGCTTATTTATTCTACTTCAAAATCTTTTATGGATTATTTTGGCATCAACAGTCCGGATGATTTGCCGAAGATTAGTGAAGTGATGATGGAAGAACTCGTAAAGGCAACGGTGATAACGAATGGAGAAACTCCAGAAATTATTGAGGAAGAAGTTGTATCCGTAACCGTTAGTGAAGATGCAATCGAAGAAACAACTGGTAAGCAGTTTGAAACCTAACATAACTTATTACAATAAAAATATTTAATAAGGTATGAATTATTCATGCCTTTTTTATTAATTAAAAATGATTATGGTACCAGCTTTAGTTTTTCATAGCATCATTGTTGTGTCACTCACTTGTACTGAATATCATTATTCAACAAAATAAATTTACTTATAACTTACTACTTAATACTTACTACTTAAATAACATGTCACAAGTTTTAACGCACGAACAATTGATTGATATCGCCAACGAGTTTGGTACTCCTGTTTATGTATATCATGCAGAACGCATTACTGAGCAATATAAAAAACTGACAGATGCTTTTGCAAAAACAGATACACGATTTTTTTATGCGTGTAAAGCATTAACCAATATTAATATCTTAAAACATGTAAAAAGCATTGGTGCAAGTGTTGACTGTAGTTCTATCAATGAAGTGAAACTGGCAATGGTAGCTGGTTTTGAGCCAACGAATATTTTATATACATCCAATGGTATTGATTTTAGCGAGATAGAAGAAGCGGTAAGTTTAGGCGTACACATTAATATTGACAGTTTAAATAACCTTGAAAAATTCGGCAAAAAATTCGGGCATAGTTATCCTGTTGGAATCCGTTTGCGCCCTAATATTTTGGCTGGTGGAAATATAAAAATTTCGACAGGGCATGATAAAAGTAAATTCGGAATTCCGGTTGACCAGTTGGATAAGATATTACTATTAGTAAAAGAGCATAATATTTTTATCCGCAACCTGCATATTCATACGGGAAGCGAAATAACAGATGTAGATGTTTTTGTTAAAGGAATTGAAGTATTGTTTGATATCATTCCAAAATTCAATGAGCTGGAATCAATTGATTTGGGTGGCGGGTTTAAAGTGCCATATAAAATTGGCGACCATGAAACGGATATTCCTTTGCTGGCGCAAAAAGTAAATGAAGCTTTCGCTAATCATCCAAATCCAAACGGAAGGCACTTGCAGGTTTGGTTTGAGCCAGGCAAATTTTTAGTGAGCGCTGCCGGTTATTTGATTACGCAGGTGAATGTTATAAAAGAAACAGGGGCTACTACATTTGTCAGTGTTAACAGTGGTTTCAATCATTTGATACGCCCGATGTTTTATGATGCGTATCATCATATTGAAAACATAAGTAATCCGGATGGTGAAGAGAAAAAATATTCCATCGTCGGCAATATTTGTGAGACGGACACTTTTGCATGGGACAGAAAATTGCCTGCGACAAATGAAGGTGATTATTTAGTTTTCTACAATGCCGGCGCTTATGGATTTGAAATGTCTTCTAATTTTAATTCAAGATATAAACCTGCCGAGGTTTTGGTAAAAGATGGCAAAGCACAATTGATCCGTAAAAGAGATTCGTTTGATGATTTGCTTAAGAATCAAGTGATTTAAATCTCTCTTTCTTGTCATGTTGAGGTACGAAGCATCTTATTCTCAAAGTTAAATCCTGATTGTTGAGAAGCAGATTCTTCGCTGCGCTCAGAATGACAAATAAAAAATAAACAAGCCGACTAACGGTATGCCGTACAAGAGAGTGACACAACGATGTTGAACAAAGAACTAATGTTGGTCACAAAAGTATTTTATTATTATTTTTTGTGTGTTACACTTTATCCTTAATTTAGGATAACGATTCACTTTTTTGTCATATAAAAATCTCCACAATGAAAATAGCATTTCACGGCGCAGCCCGTACCGTTACCGGCTCTAAACATTTACTAACGTTAAAGAATGGACGAAAAATTTTGCTGGACTGTGGCATGTTCCAGGGAATGGGTGCGCAAACAGATGAACTAAACCGTGACTTTGGTTTTACAGCTTCGGAAGTTGATTATTTGATTTTATCACATGCGCATGTTGACCATAGCGGCTTGATCCCTAAATTAGTGAAGGAAGGTTTTAAAGGCAAAATTTATGCAACGCCTGCAACAAAAGATTTGTCGGCGATATTAATGGAAGACTCTGCCGGCATTCAGGAAAGCGATTTAAAATTTGAAAATAAACGCAGGGCAGAAAAAGGGCAGCCATATTTATTGCCCATATACACAATGGAAGATGCAAAAAATGCCGAGAGTTTTTTTGTAAATGTTGATTATGATACCTGGTTTAAAATTGAGGATGGCATTGAGTTTTGCTATACAGATACAGGCCATATCATTGGCGCTGCTGCGGTTCATTTAAAGATAACGGAAAATGGAAAATTAACACGGATCACATTCAGCGGTGATGTTGGGCGCTATCGTGATCTGATATTACAATCGCCCAAAGAATTTCCGCAAGCGGATTATATTTTAATTGAATCAACATATGGAAACAGTTTGCATGATGATGCCAATCCAACGCCGGAAGCTTTATTGCAATGGATAAAACATACTTGTTTGGATAAAAAAGGTAAACTAATTATTCCTGCATTCAGTGTTGGGCGCACGCAGGAATTATTATATTCATTGAACACGCTTGAGCTACAAAACCGGTTACCTCAATTAGAATATTTTGTTGATAGTCCGTTAAGTATGAAAGCGACCGCAATTGTAAAAAGTTACCCGCAATATTTTAATGCGCAGATACAAAAAGTTTTATTGACTGATAAAGACCCGTTTAATTTTAAGGGGTTAAAATTTATTGAAAGTGTGCAGGAATCCAAAGCACTCAATTATCATAACGGCCCTTGCGTAATTATTTCTGCGAGCGGCATGGCAGATGCAGGAAGAGTGAAACATCATATCAGCAATAATATTGAAAACAGCCGCAATACTATTTTACTTTGTGGTTATTGCGAGCCACATTCATTGGGTGGACGATTGGAAATGCATCCAAAAGAAACACATATTTTTGGCGTGATGCATGAAGTAAATGCAGAGATTGGTGAAATAAGAAGTTTAAGCGCACATGGCGATTATAATGACCTTAGCCAGTATTTATCCTGCCAGGATCCAAAGCAAGTGAAGAAATTATTTTTGGTACATGGGGAATATAAAGTACAACAGGATTTCAGGGACCGCTTATTAAAAAAAGGATTTACCGATATTGAAATTCCTGAAAGGCATTACGAAATTGGTTTAACTTAGAAGTATGATTGATTCTCCTTATTTGGATTTTATAAAAATTGCTATTGCTTTTGTATTAGGCGCTTTACTCGGCGTTGAAAGGCAATACCGCAACAAGCCCGCGGGTTTTCGTACATTGATCATGATAACGGTGGGGGCTACACTATTTACTATTTTATCTAACCGTGTAACAGCAAACCCTGATCGTATTGCCGCGAATATTATTACCGGTATTGGTTTTATAGGTGCCGGCGTAATTTTTAAAGATGGATTAAAAGTAAGCGGCATGACGACCGCAGCAACTATCTGGATCGCGGCAGCGGTTGGTATGGCTGTTGGTTATGGCGCTTTTTATCTTGCCGCTACTGTAACGGTGCTGATGTTAGCTACATTGGTTTTATTGGCAAAACCCGAAGATATTTTTCTTCGTTTTCATCAGGTAAAATTTTATAAAATAACTTATACAAGCGGAGAGTGTAGTTTTGAAGAGCTGCAAAAAAAATTCAGTGAATTAAATATTAAGTATAAAAAAGATGATGAATCAAAAGTAAATAACCAGGTAATCGTTTTCTACCAATTAACTGCCAGGGAAATTGAATTTGAGTCGTTAAATGACTACATGATGAAAAATAAATCCATCACAGGATTTGATATGGATATGTAATTTTTTTAACCGGCATTTGTTCTTTACTCATCATCGTTGTGTCACTCACTTGTACGGCATATCTACATTAAAAGATTTACTATATCCGTAACCGTTAGTTTTAAATTTATAAAATTAGGTATATCATCCCCCAACTATTTGCCATTTTTGATTATTCAATAATAATAATTGAATAAACTGCGTTAATTATTCACCTTATAACCTCATCTTCTGAAGGTGGGAAATTGCACAACTTCATTGTTGCAATATTAATCTTCACATATAATTATTAAAAGCTTGCTTGTTATTTAATAGCAAGAGTAATAATTTTTTATTTCAATAAAACGGAATTGTTTTATAAAATAATAAATCAATGATGAACTAAAACAAAATAACAAAAATTTGCAATGACAGGAGTTTGTAAGGAGAGATAGCTTTGTACAACACAAGAATACGGGTTTACCTTTCTTCCTTAGTTTTTAATTCCAGTATATCTTTTCACCAAACTATTTGTTTACCCGAAACTATTTAAATCTATAAGATTATGTTTTTGAAAACTACACCACGCATGGCTATATCCGGATTTTTTTTATTACCCGTAATGCGATTTATCAGGATGAAAAATTTCTTTTTCACCTTGATTTTGTTTTGTTCTTTTTTATTAATAAATAATAGTCTTAAGGCGCAAACGATTACTACTACAGAGTCCCGTTGCGTAAACACAGGTACAGCAATTATTAGCGGAACAGTTGGAGCGGGCGGCCCTTATCAGGTTTCAATAACTACAGCACCTGCAGATTATGTTAATACAGGAGTGCAGGAAGTAGCAAATTTGCCGGTAGAATTTGATGCGCTCTATCCTGGTTCATATACAATAAAAGTGCTGGACCAGAATGGTATTGCATTTACATATCCATTTACTATTGCCGGCAATTATGTATTGCCGGGCAATGCAGATTATAACCCTACAGCAACAGCAGTAACCAACTGCGCTTCTCCTAATGGTTCAATACAAGGTATTTTAACCAATGGAAGGGCACCTTACAATTATACAATTATTAGCGGCCCGGCCCGGGTTGGTACTACGAATAGCACAGGAACATTTACAGGCTTGCCGGCCGGCGACTACCAGGTACAGGCAGGGGATAGTTGCCAGAACTTACAAACGCGGGATGTAACCATCGCCGGCGCTTCATCAAATTTTATAATAAGCAATCCAATCATTAACAGGGTAAGTTGTGATAGTTTTGTTTTGTCTTCATTAACAACATCACCCGTTTTTCCTTCCGGGGGGCATTATGAGATTGTTGATTATGGACGTTCGGAAGATATCCGTAAAATTTACACAGGTACAACTTTGCCATTGGGTTTTTCAACATGGCTGCCGGATGATATACAGGCAGGATATGTCCAGATATTTGTTTATGATGCTTGTGGCGATTCAGTGGCAATTTATCCGGGAACTGTTGCTAATGACTGGAGCCTTTCAGATGTTGCAGTGGATTATTCTTGCGCAAATGGCTTTACCGTAGATAACCTGGTTACTACAGGTGACATTACAGCGCCTTATACAGTTACGGTAACTCCTTTTAATGCTAATTTATCAGATGGCCAGGCCTATGTTTATGGTACGCCGCAAACTATTACCAGTTTCCCTTATATAGTACAAGGTTATCCGGCTACTACCAATGGATTAGGATTAGACATCACTGTTACCGATGCCTGTGGCAGAAAGGATAGTATTATAAAAGACATGGCATTTCGTGTGGATGCTTCATCAGAAACCTTTGCAGGTTGCTCTGCTACTAATATACAATTGGAATACACTGGCTGGGCAACACAGCCTATCACTTACACTATTTCTAATGGTACTTATACGGCTTCTAATACAACAGGAACCTTTAATAATATACCCGACGGCACCTATACATTTGTAGGTGTGGATGCCTGTGGCAGAGTGTCGCATCACAGGCCAAATCTTACAGATACAACTATTAGCCATGTCTGGAATGTTTTTACCTGGGGCTCCGGTACTGCTATGAGTTGTACTGTAGGGGATGTAGGTGTAAATTTAAATATTCCTGTAAGAGCTATGGGGCCAATAACTTATAGCCTTTATGCAGGAGGGTTACCTGTTGCTACTGGTGCGACTCCCATTGCCACTCAAATTGCAAGCAACAATGCTACGCCCAGTCCGAATCCGGGTAATGGCACCGGTACCTATGTTGCATTTGATGGCCTGGTACCAGGTACTTACAGTGTGATAGCAGTAGATGCTTGTGGAAGAGCGGATACAGCATCTTTTACTGATCCAACAGGGCATGCGCCTATCACACATACTACTACAGTAAAGAATAAGTGTATCAACAAAGGGGATATTTATGCAACTTTTAATGATGACCAAACAATAATTACTGTAAATGTTTCAAATATAAATACGCCGGGAACTGTAATTTCAAGTGTTAGTACTCAGCTTGAATCTGCTACGGATGCTTTAGTTGCAAGTGATCTTCCGGTAGGTACATATATTGTACAATATAGCCCTTTATATTGCGCTGCAGCATTTGCAGTTTATGATACCGTAACGATAACCCCGTATGTCCAACCTTCTGTTTTAACGGCTCAAAGTTTTGTTCCATGTAGTGGTGGGGGCTCGCCGGTAATCGTTACAGGTACAGGTGGAGTTGGGCCATTTATGTACCAGATTATAAACTCTACACCAAGTGGATATTCTGATGCAGCACAAACCAGCCCTGTGTTCACGTTACCCACATCACAAAGTACAGTAACAGTACGTGTATTGGATGCCTGTTTAAATTCCACCACCAAAACAGTAGCCATAACAAAAGCAGCTCCGCCGATTATACGTTCAACCAATCTATCCTTGAGTACCTGTACATTGCCATTGAACTTTAGTTTATATGTAGATTCATTATATGATGGCTCTGTTTTTTCCTGGACAAAACTTACAGGAGCAAATGCAGGAACGACGGTATTAAGTGCGTCACCATCATTACCACTTTCTTATAATTCAATTGCAGATACAGGCTCTTATCAGGTAACAGTAACGGTACCGGGTACCTGCTTTAATGTAAGTTCTGTTTTTGATTTAAATGCGGTAACTATTACCTGTTCTCCGGTTCTGAGTGGTACTGTGTTTGATGATGCCAATGGATTAATAGATAATACGGTGAACGGAACAGGTACGAATGCGGGTGGAACATTAAATGCAATATTGGTTAATTCGTCTAATACGGTTGTTGCAACAACCGGGGTTAATGCAGATGGAACTTATAATTTCTTAAATGTACCTGCAGGTATTTATTCAATAATATTAAGTACAACAAGCGGAACAGCGGGTAATACGCCGCCAGCTGCATCTTTGCCCAATAACTGGGTAAACACGGGCGAGAATTTAGGAACCGGTGTGGGTAATGACGGCACAGTAAATGGTATCCTGCCAAACATAGCGGTAAGTACAACACAAATAACCGGCGCTGATTTTGGCATTGACCAACTCCCGATAGCTAATACAACAAATGATACAACTCAGGTAAACCCGGGTGGCTCTGTAAAGGTGCAGGTTCCTGCATTAACAGGAAGTGATGCAGAAGATGGCACCTACGATGGAATCAGTGATATCAACACGGTTATAATAAACACATTACCAATAAATGGTACACTATATTATAATGGAGTTGTAGTAGCAGCAAATGATACTATTATAAATTACAATCCATCTTTATTAACGGTTGACCCGGATAATGGTAATGTGACGATAAGTTTTTCATACAGCGAGGCAGATGCAGCTGGCAAAGCAAGTACACCTGCAACGGTAACAATGCCTTTTATTACATTAACATTAAGCGGCAATGTGTATGATGATGCCAATGGTTTAACAGACAATACGATAAACGGCACAGGTACCAATGCTAACGGTAAGCTGTATGCGCAGTTAGTAAACAGCAGTAATGCAGTAATTGCTACGGTACCTGTTGCCGGCAATGGAACATATAGTTTCTCTTCATTAATACCAGGTACGTACAGCATAATACTGGATACTTTACCGGCTGCCTCAACAGTAGCTGATCTTCCTGTCAATTGGGTAAATACCGGCGAAAACCTCGGTGCGGGCGCTGGTAGTGATGGAAACCCCAATGGTATTTTGCCAAATATTATTTTATCCTCAGGCAATTTGTCCAATGCCGATTTTGGAATAGACCAGTTACCTAATTCAGATAACAAAATGGCATCTTATCCTGTAAATACACCCGGAGTAAAATATGCTGTACCAGGCTTAACCGGGAGCGACCCGGAAGATGGAACATTAGGGAACGGCAATACGTATATCATCACAACATTACCATCAGGGACTATTCTATATTATAATGGAACACCGGTAACAACAGATCAAACAATTACTGATTTTAATTCTTCATTGCTAACGATTGCGCCATCGGTTACTACACTAACAACAACATTTACGTATGCTTCAGTTGACACAGCAGGTGAACAGGACCCAACACCCGCAACAGTAACCATTAGCTGGACTGGTTTACTACCGGTAACATTGGTTGATTTTACAGCTCAAAAAGAGAATGATGATGTTGTATTGAACTGGTCTACCGCGACTGAACTTAATACCCAATCATTTAATATAGAAAGAAGTGATGATAATGGAAAAACCTGGGAAACAATTGGCGAAGTATTGGCAAAAGGTAATAGTGCTGCAACTGAAACCTATTCGTTTACAGATAACAGCCCGTTAAATGGAACCAATCTTTATCGTCTTCAGGAACAGGATAATAATGGAAGCTTAACGTACAGCGAAATAAAACAAATTTACATTAATACGGAAGTGTCGATGAATGTATATCCTAATCCTGTTAATGAGGAAGAAGCCCTGAATATACAATTAGCGGGGCTTACACAAGGTTCGTATAAAATAACACTGGTGTCTTCATCAGGACAAATAATAAAAGAGCTGCCATTGCAAATGACAAACAACAGTTCTGTAACCCTGGTAATACCAACCGCCGGCATGGCGCGCGGAACATATATGATCACAATCAACGGCAATAACCTGCAACTCACAAAAACGGTAATAGTTGCAGAAAGATAGCAGGAAGTATTTTAAACAACCGTAAATAAAAACAAATAATAAGCTAAGTAAATCCAATCAATGAAAAGCTGACAGAAACCCCGGATAAAAAATTTCGGTAACAGGAGATAAGAAATTATCTCCTGTTTTTTTATTGGTACAATAAAAAAAAACTCATAAAAATGATATACATCTTTATGAGTTTTTTTGTGTACCACGTACGGGACTCGAACCCGTGATTCCTCCGTGAAAGGGAGGCGTCTTAACCTCTTGACCAACGCGGCATATTTTTCGGACGGCAAAGATAACATCGCACACTAACTTTGCAAAATATATTCTAAAGTTAGTCTAAAAGATCCGGCCTTCTTTCTTTTGTATGCTTTAAAGCCTGCTCCAGCCGCCATTCTTCAATCTTTGCATGGTTGCCGCTTAATAAAATTTCAGGCACTTTCCATCCGCGAAACTCTTCCGGCCTTGTATAAACCGGTGGCGCCAGCAAATTATCCTGAAAAGAATCGGTCAGTGCCGATGTTTCATCATTCAATACGCCGGGTAATAATCTGCCGATTGCATCCACTAAAACTGCGGCGCCCAGTTCTCCGCCACTTAAAACATAATCGCCGATAGAAATTTCTTTGGTAATAAAATGATCGCGCACCCGTTGGTCAATTCCTTTATAATGACCACAGATCATTAATAAATTTTTTTTCAACGAAAGATTATTCGCCATTTTTTGATTGAACGTTTCGCCGTCAGGCGTTAAAAAAATTATCTCATCATAATGCGTTTCTTTTTGCAGACTTTCAATAGCGTTGATTAATGGCTCAGCCATCATAACCATTCCTGCGCCGCCGCCAAACTGATAATCGTCTACCTGTAACCGTGAGTAAGTGGTATAATCGCGCAGGTTAATACAATTTACATCCAATAAGCCTTTATCTCTCGCGCGTTTCATTATTGAATGCGCAAAAGGGCTTTCTAATAATCCAGGAACAACACTAAGAATATCTATTTTCATTATCAACTAAAATTAAGATTTTAAAGTTGAGTAAACTTTAATAATTCGTCAAGGCTTTAATTATATAGGTTATTTTTTGAGCCAAACATTCTGCTACTATTAAGCTTCATTGGCGTCGCACGTTTCATCTTCATTACTACTATTAAGCTTTGCTTATATTATATGCTAAACATACCTGCATTCAATTGTCAATTATAAATTGTCAATTTTCAATTAATTCATAAATTCGTCCAGATCTCTTTTATCTTTTTTTGTAGGCCTTCCAACTTTGCTTAATCGTTTACCCGTATTAAAAACCGCCGTCTGAAATTTGATCCGGTCCAGTTCTTCTGCAGGAGTAATATCCATATAATATTTAACAGCCTCACTATATTGCACACGATGATCCAATAATCCAACAACTTTTATAACCCATCTTTTTGCTTCTGTTTTTACTTCATATTCATCGCCAATATTTACTGTTTTAGAAGCCTTTGCATTATCACCATTAAATTTAATTTTGTTTTTATCACAGGCATCTGCTGCCTGGCTCCGCGTTTTAAATAACCGGATACACCATAAATATTTATCCAGACGAAGTTTCGCTTCTTCCATGCAACAAAAATAACAGCTTTTGTACCAACGGTAATGCAGGCTGCTTGTATTTGCTTAATTTAGTTTTCTAAATTATAAAATATGCAATTTTTGAATGTAAGATTTTTGCTGTTGCTGGCCGTGTGTTCATTTTATATACCAATCAGCAATGCCCAATTTTTGCGCGATAATAATTTGATATGGGCCAAAGATGGCAATAGTTATTTCAGCATCATTAACGGAAGTATACAGCAGACAGATATTAAAAGCAATACAAAAACCACTTTCATAAGCAGGCAGCAACTAATACCTGATGGAAGCAATTCATCATTAAAGCCGCAATCTTTTAAATTAAGTGATGATAATAATAAGGCACTCATTTTTACAAATTCGGCCAAGGTATGGCGCTACAATACACGTGGCGATTATTGGGTACTTGATATCAATACAAAAAAATTAATACAGCTCGGTAAAGGTCTGCCATCACAATCATTGATGTTCGCTAAATTTTCTCCCGATGGAAACAATGTGGCTTATGTAAGCGGGCATAATTTATTTACAGAAGAACTGGCTTCAGGAAAAATAACACAACTAACGTTTGACGGTACACGAAAATTTATCAACGGTACTTTTGATTGGGTATATGAAGAAGAATTTGGCTGCCGGGATGGTTTTCGCTGGAGCCCGGATGGAACAAAAATCGCTTTCTGGCAGGTAGACGCAACTAAAATAAGAGACTACGATATGTTGAATACAACTGACTCAGTTTATTCGCATGTTATCCCGGTTGAATATCCAAAAGTAGGACAACCGCCATCGCCGGTACGCATCGGTGTTATCAATCTCGGTAATGCAGCGATACAATGGATGAATATTGAAGGAGACCCGCAACAGCATTATCTTCCGCGCATGGAATGGGCGGATAACAACACATTGGTTGTACAACAATTAAACCGCAAACAGCAGGAAAGTAAATTAATTTATTGCAATGCAACAGATGGCAGCAGCACTGTTTTTTATACAGAGCATGATGATGCATGGATAGACATTAAAAGCTTTTGGAATGATGATGACCCAACTGGCTGGGACTGGATAAATAAAGGCAGGGATTTTATCTGGGTAAGTGAAAAAGATGGCTGGCGGCATTTATATAAAATAAGCCGCGATGGTAAAAATGAAACGCTGCTTACCAATGGCAAATATGATATTGGTTCTATAAAATGTATAGATGAAGCAGGCAACAATATTTATTTTATGGCTTCGCCGGATAATGCTACGCAATTGTATTTGTATAAAATTAAAATGGATGGAAAAAGTGAAGCCGTTTTAGTTTCACCTGCCGGTATGAAAGGCACACATGATTATGATATTTCTCCCAATGCAAAATTTGCGCGGCATTCATTTAGTAATTATAAAATAATACAGGATACGGAATGGGTTTCGTTGCCTGATCATAAACCATTAAATGCAGCCAATAGTATTGCAGCTACAATGCAGGTAGATAAAAGCATCAATGTAGAATATACAAAAGTTACTACCGAAGATGACATTACCGTTGATGCCTGGATAAATAAACCTGCCAACTTCGACAGTACAAAAAAATACCCTGTTGTATTTTATGTTTATGGCGAGCCATGGGCTTCTACGGTAGAAGATATTTATGGCAACCAGCAAAATTTTTTATATGCCGGTGATATGCCTGCCGATGGTTATATACAGGTAGCTGTTGATAATCGGGGCACTCCGTCATTAAAAGGTGCCGCATGGCGCAAAGCGATTTACCGGAAGATAGGAATAGTAAATATCAGGGATATGGCAATGGCCGCTAAAAAATTACTGGAAGAACATTCTTATTTTGATAAAGACCGTGTTGCTGTCTGGGGTTGGAGCGGCGGCGGCTCATCTACACTAAGCCTGCTATTTGAATATCCCGATATATTTAAAACAGGAATATCCATTGCAGCATTGACCAATTTACTATACTATGATAATGTATATGAAGAACGCTACATGGGCTTGCCCGAAGAAAATATGGAAGATTTTATAAAAGGCTCTCCCGTTAATTACGCCAAAAATCTTAAAGGGAATTTATTATACATACATGGTTCCGGCGATGATAATGTACATTACGATAATGCCGAAGCATTATTGAATGAGTTGATAAAATATAATAAGCAATTCCAGTTTATGGAATATCCCAATCGTACGCATAATATCTCCGAAGGGCCCGGTACTGTTCAGCACCTGGTAACATTATATACCAATTATTTAAAGGCGCATTGTACGCCTGGCGCTCAATAAATAAAAAACGCAACCTTAAAAGTTGCGTTTTTTATTTTGTTGGGTTACCAGGATTCGAACCTAGACAGGCAGAATCAAAATCTGCAGTGCTACCATTACACAATAACCCAATTTGCCTTAAGCGAGCGCAAATGTAACATAAGATGCTAAAACTCCCAAAATCATTTGCATTCATGTTATATATAATATCATAAAAGTTAATACTTATTGCAAACAAATTTAAAAGAACGATAAATTTGCATGTTATTTGCTTCTCTTCTTAAAACGAAAAAATATGCCCCGCATTGCTTTGCTGATGATACCGTTGTTATTATTCTTTTTAAATGGCAAATCCCAATACAAACAATTTAAAATTTCCGCCAAAGGCGATACGATTAATATAGTTGATAAAAAAGGTTTAAAGCAAGGCAAGTGGGTAACCAGCGTACCCGAAGTAAGAGGCGAGCCTGGTTATGATGAAGAAGGCGTTTATAAAAATGATAAAAAAGAAGGCCCGTGGCGCAAATATACCAGCACAGGCGACATCATTGCTATGGAAAATTACCGGTTTGGCGGCAAGGATGGGCCACAGCAATATTTTTCTTTTTTGGGGCAGATAGAACGTGAAGAAGAATGGCATTCGTATGATCCTAATTCGCCGTACGATACAATTCCTGTCTACGGCGTTGGCAGCGATGAGATATTAAAATATAAAATTGTAAAAGCGCAGCAATACAGTGTGCCTGATGGCGAATGGAAATATTATGATGATCAAAGCGGCAATGTTATAAAAACAGAAAAATATTATCGCGGGCTTTTATTAAAAGATGATGATAGTAAAAGCGCAACCGATTCTGCGCTGGCTGCCAATAATGCCGCTGCAGCAATTAAAGATACATCTAAAGTTAAACCACCCGAAGTACTTGAATATGAAAAAAAATTAAGCAAAAAGAAAAGAGCTGCGTTATCAAGATCGGGCGAAACATCTTTATAATAGCCTAATTAAATGCAACAGAAGGTTCTGCTAAATGTTGCTGTAAACCAAAATATTTATTAAATAATTTCGCGGTTAAATAACCAATAAGCAATCCAACAATAGTTCCGCCAAGTACATCCGTTGGATAATGCACGCCAACATACATTTGTGCATACGAAATTAAAAAAGCCCACACAAAAAACAGTAATACCAGTTTGCCAAATTGATTCCGCAACGTAAGATAAGAGAACATCGCCAACCCAAAATGATTGGCCGCATGTGATGAAACAAAACTTGAATTCATCGGGATATAACCCACCAGAATCCTTATCCAGCCTGCAAATTCGGGGTTGCTGCATGGCCTAACACGCGCAATATTTCCTTTAATAAGATTGCTGCTTACATAATTGGTAATAACAACCGTTGAAATAAAAAACGCGATCCACCACCAGCCCTGTCGTTTATAATTAATGGCCATCAGCAATATTAAAAAAAAGTACAGCGGCGCCCACATTTCCGCATCGCGCAGCCACGGCATTAAAAAATCAAAAAAACTATTGTGCCAGGTATAATTGATAAGTTTAAATAAACCCTTATCCAGCTGTAATATTTTTTGTACGATCGTCATAAACAGAACATTAAAATTAGATAAAAAACCACCAATCCATCAAAGCGCATTTAAATTGATGTTTTTATTTTTTTGAGCCGGGCATTTATACTGTTATCAGCTTCATTGGCAAATAGGATTTTGTTATTAAATGGCTTTTGAGAAAAGCCATTTAATAACCACTCTTGTACATTATATTTTTATTCAGCAATAAAAAATTTACCTTCAGACAACAACGGCAAACAATTTTGTCTCTTATTAGTGTAAATACATTTATTATGAGAAAGATAATCGGCTTATTGGTGTTATCTGTAGCGGCGGCAGTAATTTTTAATTCCTGCAAAAAGAATTTTGACAATGAACAATACACCCAAACCACTACGCCCACAATACCAGACCTGACTTCACAAATAACCACATCAGTAGCGGGTTTTATCACCAACGAAAATGACAGTGCTGTTTCCGGCGCAGTAATAACTGCCGGCACACAAACAGCTACCACCAATCAATTTGGTTATTTTAATATCAGTAATGTATCTCTTTCCAAAACGGCGGCACTTGTAGCAGTAACGTACGCAGGCTATTTCAATGGTTACAGAACATTTATAGCGCAGCCCGGCAAACAAAGTTTTATCCGTCTTAAACTAATACCCAAAACAGCCATAGGCACAATAAATGCTGCCACAGGCGGCACGGCAACTACATCCGATGGCGCTTCAGTAACATTGCCTGCCAACGCAGTAGTACTCGAAAGCAACAACACCAGCTATACAGGTACCATACACGTAGCGGCACATTGGATAAACCCAACAGACACAATCAATTTACCCTTAAACATGCCCGGCAATTTATTAGGCATTGATACATCCGGCTATTTAAAAATATTAGAAACATTTGGCATGCTGGCGGTAGAACTTACGGATGGCTCAGGAAACCTTTTACAAATAGCAACCGGCAAACAGGCAACATTAAGTTTTCCGATACCACCGGCTTTAACGGCATCAGCGCCGGTAAGTTTACCATTATGGTCATTTAATGATTCAACCGGTTTATGGAAACAGGAAAGTTCTGCAACAAAAACAGGCAGCAATTATACAGGCAACGTAAGCCATTTTTCTTATTGGAATTGTGATATGGGATATTCGCCAGTCCCATTTACTGCACAAATAGTTGACAGTTCATTGCATCCTTTGGTGAATACAAATGTAATTGTAACGGGCAGCCAATACGTAGGTTATAATCATGGTTATACAGATACTTCAGGGTTTATTTATGGGATGGTTCCTGCAAATGCTGATCTGCAATTGCATGTGTATACATTGTGTAATGCTATTTCCTATAGTAAAGAGTTTAGTAGTTTCAATTCACCAATAGATTTTGGAACTCTTGTTGACTCGAGTGATGATGTCATCACAATAACGGGTTCTGCAATAGATTGTGACAATGAACCTGTCACAAATGGAATAGCATTAATTCATTCAAATAATCAAAATATAATTACAACTATTACGCAAGGAAGTTTCAGCATACACACAGCAGCACTGGGTTGTATTGATCCTAATGCCTATATTACTATAATTGACTCAAACGGTAATATACAAAGTGCATCGCAATCTTTAGATCTACATATTGGAGTAAATAATATAGGTACAATTTCAGCATGTACTCTCAATACAGATGTTTATTTAACATATTCAATAGATGGTGGAACGCCTGCGATAACAGCTACTGTTATTGATTATAATGAACCCGGTAACACAGGCGATAGTACTACTATTCTGTGTGAAGATCCCGGGACTCTTTGGGAACTATATTTTAATTATGCCGGGCCCCAACTTATTGGCTCATATACGCTTGGTAAAAACTTCTATCTTGAAGGCCCATTGGGAATCTACAATTATAGTAGTCCATTTACAATTAATATCACTGAATTTGGTGCAATAGGGGCTTTTATAAGTGGCAATTTCACTTTTACAGGCATTCCTGAAAGCTCTACCGTAACACATACTGTTACTTGTTCATTTAGGTATCGAAGAAAATATTGATTAAGAATTTGATTGCTTAATAAAGTATCGTTTTATAGGGTTATAATTTAAAAAAAATCGCAATAATCATAATAGAATACAACAAAGTTTGACAGAAGAAGAAATAATAAAAGGCTGTATCCAAAACAATCAACACTGCCAGCGGCTTTTATTTGAAAAGCATGCTGGTAAAATGATGTCGCTGTGCCTGCGTTTTTCTAATCATCAGCAACAGGCACAGGATATTTTGCAGGAAGGTTTTATTAAAGTGTTTGAATATATACATCAATATAAATTTGAAGGAAGTTTTGAAGGCTGGATGCGGCGCGTGTTTATAAGCATCGCCACCAGACAGGTAAGCAAACGCAAAATACATTTTATTGATATTGATAATGCCGATGATGCAATAACAATCAATCCGTCGATCATTTCAAAAATATCAGAACACGAAATACATGAACTGATACGCAAACTGCCCGATGGCTACCGTTTGGTATTTAACCTGAATATAATTGAAGGCTACAGCCACGACGAAATTGCAACTATGTTAGGCATTAAAGCAACCACATCCAGAACACAATTATTAAAAGCAAGAAAAATGTTACAGTCGCTTATTGTAAAACAGCATAACCTCATCATACTATGAACAATGACAATTTTGATGATATTATAAAACAGAAAACCAACGCCCACGAAGCACCGGTTCCCGCAGATGCATGGGATAATATTTCGAAGAAGAAAAAAAGAAAACTGATTCCTTTTTTTTGGTGGAGCTTGTCTTCTTTGTTGGTTATTGCCATCCTGTTTTTTTATATTTATTCAATTGAAACAAAAAATAATTTATCAGCAATTAACTCAAATAATCAACCTGTTAAATCCCTGTCAAAGCCTGATAGCACAAACAATGATCCTTATTTAAAAACCGAAATCCGTACCGCTGATGAAAACAAAAATCTCAATAAAAACATTATACAAACTCAGCAAACAAAAAATGACAGTAGTAAACAAAATGATGTAAACATTGCGAACCATGCAACAACAACCCAACAGAAAGAATTAAATGAAACACAAGCCACGGCTGAATTACATAAAAAAGAGCCGTCATTATTAACTAATGAAAACCAGGCAACAACTTCAATACATGCAAAAGGGAAAATGCATTTATACAAACGAAAAGCAAAATTTAAATCTACAATTACAAACGGCTCGGCAGATAGCGAAACTGCTGATAAAATAAATGCAGACGCAAATAATGATAACAACTTTACAGATACTAATACCAGGCAATCAAACAAAAAAGATATTATTTCAATACAAAAAAATGATTCACTAAATGATAATGCCACATTAATAAAAGAGGTACAAAAAAAACCAGGAATAGATTCATCGGCGAAAACAAAGAATACCAGCTCAACAAAAATAAATGAGCAAACCAAAACAGTAATCAATGCAGGAAAAAAAATAAAATATCCCGCATTGATTTTGGATTTTAGTGTAACGCCTTATTCACCTGTTCAGCGATATGATCAACCTGAATCGATAACACGTGTTATCAGCAATAATAGTACGCACTCATTTTATTCTGCCAGTTCAATACAAACTTCATTGCAATCGTTTATTGCATTTGCTATTGATATAAAAAAGAATATCAGCAAAAAATTAGTGATAGGTATTGGCATTCAGTATTCACAAATAAGCGAAAACATCCATTTATCCGGCCAGGAAACAGATACGGCCTATTCACCTATCCAGCGCCTGGAAACCAATAGCGGCGGGCCATATCTTAAAAACGACACTATAATAAACACTACTATCGGTGTAAGAACGATCAAGGCTGTCAACAGTTACAAATTGTTTAGCGTTCCGTTATTTATTACTTATAATTTCTTTAATAGTAAATTGTTTTCTTTAGGTTTTACGGGCGGTGTTTATTTTACATTTGCCCAATATCAAAATTCAATCGATGGCAAATTGAAATCGCAATATGCTAACGAACCACTTGCTGATAATGAAAAAAATAATCTTGCAATGGACATATTTGGCGGACTTCATTTGTCCTTTAACGTTAGTAAAAAATTCCAGCTATTTGCAGAGCCAAATTATAGATATAACGTTAATAGATATGAATTAAAAAATACATTCCTCAACAAAAATATTAACCAGGCTGGAATTTCTTTTGGAGTTTCTTATAGTATAAAATAATACTTTTTTGTACCGGCATTAGTAATTCTATTAAGCGTCGTTGTGAACTTGTTCTGTTATTTTTTTCTTTCAGTGAAAGAAAAGAATAATCTCACTTGTACGGCATACCATTAATCATCCGTTTTAATTAGTTTTTCCAATACAAAATAAACAGCCGGACAAAAAGTAGAATTCTTTAATGTAAGCGGCTGCCTTTTTAAAATCACATCTTCATCCGTATACGGAAAACGTTCGCAATCGGATGGGCGAACATCGTAAATGCTGCAATAATTATCGCTGCCTAAAAAAGGGCAGGGCTTGCTGTTTGCCACATAATCGCCGTCTTCATCCACACGCAGGTAAGTTTCAATAAAATCACCCTCCTTCATTTTAAGATGTTTGCT
>Ga0206833_1114_pt1 | contig 20566 bp, 15 predicted proteins | sample Alteio_BWOrgCont_32_FD_152891 | JGI IMG/M metagenome (GOLD analysis project Ga0206833, IMG submission 152891) | Enriched cells from forest soil in Barre Woods Harvard Forest LTER site, Petersham, Massachusetts, United States -... | ecosystem: Environmental > Terrestrial > Soil > Temperate forest >... | reverse complement strand
AGCGAATACGCTGACCTTCCAGGATGCGCTGATCGGCGAGGTGTGGGTGTGCTCGGGGCAATCGAACATGGAGTTCGCGTTGCACCAGGCGCACAACGCGCAGGAGGCGCTGCCGCTTTCGAACGACCCGCAGTTGCGGCTGTTCTTCGTCCAGCGCGCGCTGGCGCACACGCCGGCGGCGGATGTGAAGGGGAAATGGGTTGTCAGCGCGCCGGACCCGGCGGCAAATTTCAGCGCGGTTGGATATTTTTTCGGCAGGGAGCTGGAGGCGCGGCTGAAGCGTCCGGTGGGATTGATCGAGAGCACGTGGGGCGGGACGCCGGCGCAGTCGTGGACCAGCCTGGACGGATTGAAGAAGGACCCGGCGCTGGCGCATTACGTGGACGATTGGAACAAGCTGGACGCAAATTATACGGCGGCGATGGCGACTTATCCGGCGCTAAAGAGCGGATACGACAAGGCGATGGAGGAATGGAATGAGATGCATGCGGGGGTTTACAACGCGGCAATCGCGAAGTGGCAGGGTGAGCTTTTGAACGCGGCGGCCATTGGAAGCCCGACCCCTCCCCGTCCCGCGCGGCCCGCGCCGACGCCGCCGATGCCGATGGACCCGAGCGGCGGCCAGCGCGCGCCGGCCACACTGTACAATGCAATGATCGCGCCGCTGGAGCCATACGCCATCCGGGGCGTGATCTGGTACCAGGGCGAGACCAACACCGAAACGCCGGCGGAACCGAAGGAGTATCGCATCCTGTTTCCGCGCCTGATCAAGGATTGGCGGCAGAAGTGGGGCGAGGAGGATTTTCCATTCCTGTGGGTGCAACTGGCGGGCTACGGCGGGAGGTTTTCCGAGAACTGGCCGAACCTGCGGGAGGCGCAACTGGAGACGCTGTCGCTTCCGAATACGGCGATGGCGACGGCGATCGACATGGGCCTGCCGGATAACGTTCACCCGATGGACAAGATGGATGTGGGCAAACGCCTTGTGCTCGCGGCGCTGCACACGGCGTACGGGCAAACGCTGATCTATCACGGGCCCATGTACCAGGCGGTGGTGACGGATCCGAAGGGATTGCGGGTGGAGTTTCACGATTCGGGATCGAACCTGAAAATCGGGCGCACGCCGTGGCTGCGGCAGGGCTATCTGCTGCCGCTCGACAAGCTGGTCGGTTTCGAGGCCGCCGGCGCGGATGGACAATGGAAACCGGCGATCGCGGCGATTGACGGAAACTCGATTGTCGTATCGAGCCCCGACGTGCCAAAGCCGACGCAGGTGCGGTACGACTGGAAGCCGTTCCCGAAAGGAAACCTCTACAACAAGGAAGGGCTGCCCGCGCCGCCGTTCTTTGGGAAGCTCAACGTACCGGGATCACAGGGGGATTGGTGATCGAGGCCGGCGTTACAGGCCGCCGAGGTCGATGACCTTTTGCGAGCCGTCGAAATTGGCGACGGGATCGTTGTAATTGACGACGCCGATGACGCTTTGGCCGGTGATATCGAAGCCGACCGGGGCCTTGAGCCGGGTATCGACGACGGTACCTTTCAAATAAAAGGTGAGAGTCGAGTTGGAGCCGGACTTGAGCGGGGGAATGGTGAAGGCAGTTTGTGTGCCGGAGGTAAGGATCGTCGCGTCGCCATCGAGCGTGCCGTTGGGGTCCAGATACGCGGAGAATGTGCCGGTGGTGCTCGGGAGGTTGCCGGAATTGACGATGGCGACCGCGGCGCGAATGCCGATCTGGAAGGTGGCTCCCTGCGTGAAAGAGTAGAGCGAATCAAAAGCGCCACCGGTGCTGATGCGGAATACGGTGCCGGAGCCGTTGTCGCCACCGTTGCTGGTGGTGCCATATATGTTGGTGTCGTTCGCCTGGATGACGCCGCCGCGCGGCTGGCGCCCGCTGAATCCGTGACTGAACACATAGAGTGTATTCAGCGAGCCGATGGGGCCCGCGGAGCCACTCGTGACGCCCAATTGGAAAATGGTTCCCTGGCCATCGACGCCGCCGGAGTACGTGGTCCCGTAGAAATTGCTGTCACTTGCCTCGACGATGCCGCCAATGGGAAGGCCGCCGTCCGGATTGGTGCCGCTGGTGAATTGCGAGAATGAGTAGAGCGTATTGAACGAGCCGGTGGTGCTGAGTTCGAAAACGGTCCCGACATCGCCCGCGCCGCCTTGTTCGGCGACGCCGTAGAGATTGCCGTCAGCGCCCTGAACCACGCCCGGGAAGGGATTCGCGCCGTCGGCGTTGGTGCCGGATGCAACGGTGGAGCTGCTGGTAATGGCGGAGAAGGTATAAATCGCGCTGAGCGAGCCGCTGTCGCCCAGCGAGCCGCTAAGGGACAATTGGAAAACGGTGCCATTGCCGCTGCCACCGCCGTCTTCAGTGGTGCCGTAAAGTTTGCCGTCGGTTCCGGCGATCAATGTGCAATAGGGATTCGCCCCGTCGGCGTTGGTGCCGCTGGAAAGCGCAGAGAATGAATAAATCGTATTGACCGTGCCCGTGGTTCCAAGCGAGCCGGTGGTCAGGACAAGCTGGTAGATCGCGCCGTTGCCGTTGTCACCGCCATTGACCGTGGCGCCGTAGAAGGTGCCATTGGTGCCGGCGAGGAGCGCGCCGACGGGATTGCCGCCATCGCCACCACCGGTGAATGCATAGAGGCTATTGAGCGAGCCGGAGGTGCTAATCTGAAACAGGGTGCCGGCGCCGTTCGCGCCGCCAGACTCGGTGGTGCCGTAGAGATAGCCATCGGTGCCTTCAACGAGCGCGGAGTAGGGATTGGCGCCGGTATCGCTGCCGGAAAAAGAAACGAGGGTGAGGAACGAACCGCTGGTGGTGAGGCGATACACGGTGCCTTCGCCGTCGGTGCCACCGGCGAAGGTGGTTCCGTAAAGATTGTTGTCGGTCGCCTGGATGACGCCGGCGAATGGATTGCCGCCGTCGGTGCCGTTGGTGGTGATGGCGGTGCTATCGGTGAGGATGGGAGTCCACATTTGCGCGAGGTGCGCCTGCGGGAATGGCGGGAAGATTTGCCGCGCCACGACACCGGCAATGTGCGCGCCGGACCATTCAGTGGCGGAGTAGCTGCCCCCGCTGGTGCGCGTGACGGCGGTCGAAACGGTGAATGTATTCGGCGTTAAATACTGGTGGCTGCCGAAGACCTGGTAGGAGAAATCTTTCCCGCCCTTGATGGTGCCGGAAGAAACCGTGCCGTCGCCCCAGTCGATGGTGGCCGTGTAATCGGAGGCGGTCGAGGCGGCGCCACCGTCGGTGAAGGCGGCGACCATTTTATTCTGAATGATGCCGCCGGTGCGGTAGAGCTCGACGCCGGAGATGGCGATGGGCGAGGCGGAGATGTAGGCGGTGCCGGTAAGGGCCAGTTGCGCGCCGCCGGGATCGGAGATGTTGATGACGACCGGGAACTGGCCGGCGGTCGTGTAATCGTGGCCGGCAACGAGCTGGAAGCGGCGCAGGCTCGCGGCGCCGACGGGGTTGATCTTGACCTGGGTGCCGGTGAGGACAGTGCCGTCGCCCCAATTGACAGTGCGGGTGAAGAGACCGGCGATCTCACCCGCCTTGCCCGCGGTAAATGTCACAAGCGGGCGGGGAGTGATGTCGAGTATGGAATTGCTGCCGACCGGAATGGGAGCGAGCGTGCCGCGGAGGGGCTTGTCATTGGCGGCAACGTGGAAATTGCGCGTGTCGTAGCCGCGAATGGAGGCGTTCCAATGATCGGCGGCAGCGGCGGTGTTGTTGTCCGTGTTTGAAACGAGCGGAACGGTGATGAGAGGCGAGGAGCCGGAGGTAATGGAACCGTCAAAAACTGGAAAGATGCGCTCGTAGCCATAACGGAGGAGGTCGAGCTGGAGATCGGCGGCCTGGAGGGCGATTTTTGCAGCGCCGTTGGGGGCGGTGATACTCGGGACCGGCGTGAGGAAGGGAGGATCGCTCATCGCATCGTTGATGGCGTGGGCGGTGAAGGTCCCGGTGACCGAAGAGGAGCCGGCAGAGGCGGTGACGGTGATGACGGCGTCACAGATGCCGGTGGCGCTCAGAAGCAGGACGGCGTCGGTGTCGTTTTGGGTGATGGTGGAGCTGGTGATATCGACCGGATTTATGGGCTGGCTGCCTTGTTGACCCGTGATTGGATCGAACGGGAGAGGCGTGCCGCCAATGCCCTCGAGCGTGGGGAAACCACGGAGTAACTGGCCAAAGATGGTATAGCCGTAGTCGAGGTCAGTGCGGTCACTGGAGAGAGTGATAAAGAATTGGGAGCCGTTGGTGCCGTTTAGACCGTTAAGGGCGCCGGAGCCGGCATTGGCCATGGCGAGCTGGCCTTCGCTGCCGCTGAAAACGAGGCCGGGGCTGTACTCGTTCGGGAAGCTAAAGGGTGCGGCATAGCTATTATCATTCGTGGGAGCGCCCGCCTGGATGATGAAGTCCGGGACGACTCGAAAGAACTCGAGGTAGCTGGTATTGGTGCCACTGCCGGTGGGGCTGTAAAAGCCGGCTTGGGCAAGGCCGCCGATGAATTGCGTGGCGACGGGCGAAAACTCGCGCAGCAACTGGAATTCCATCGTGCCTGTCTGCATCGCGCTGTTGGAGTCCGTGTAGCTGACGCCAATGACCCAATGCGGGTCGCCGGTGCGAATGGTGGCCATGATATTCGCCTGCGTGGCCGGGACGGTCGTGGATCCGCTGGTGACGGTGGGAGCGCCGACGGTGACGGTGTAGGTACGGGGCGGGCCGGTGGGATCGGTGGCCGGGATGGGGACGACGAGGGTCTTGCCGGAGGGGATGTTCTGATCAGCAACAGGCTGAATCCCGATCGCGGCGTGCGAAACCGAGGCAAAAAGGAGGGAAAACGCGGCGAGGAACGACGACGAGGCTCGGGAAAGGGACATAACCGGAGGAGGAGCGCGGGAAGTTGGCACGGCGCAACGGGAGGTGCAACTGGATTCCGGGGTTCGTGTGACGAGTTGGCAGTAAAATGAGACCAGGGGGCGGGGCGCATGCGTTTCATTGCTGCTCATGCCCCGCCGAATATGCGGGGATGGGCTGTTCCTCAAAAAACTAGAAGGTGGCCATGAAAGCTGTACGAATTATCTCAATGCGGATGACGCACGCCGCGACGCCGGTGATCCTGGGACCGGGGCGGCACGTTGTGACCGGATATTACCCACGGACGAGCGCGGGGAGGCGGAAGCCGAAGCTGCGCGGATCGCGGCTATAAGTCTATAAGTTCAAGGCGCGCTGGCGGTAGTGCTCGTCGAGGCGATTGGCGATTCGCTCGACTTCGCCCTGGGTGAGGAATTCCGGCTCGCCCAGGGAGGCGGCGCCGACGAAGATCTCGGTGGCTTTATCGAGCATGAAAGTGGCAGCCTTGACGGCCTCCGGCGACGGGCCGAGAGCGATGAGGCCGTGGTTTTCCAGGAGGATCGTGCGGGGCGGGGCGCCGAATTGCTCGCGATGGCGGAGTGCCTCGGCGCGGACAATCTGGGCGAGCTTGAGGCCGGGGTCAGTGTAAGAGATGAAGAGGGAGACCGGGCCGCAGCAGACGACTTGATCGGGAAAGAGACGGCGGTCGGCGAAGGTGGCGGCGCGCTCAGAGCAGAGGACTTTGTTGACGTTCACCGGATGGGTGTGGCCGACGTAGGCGACGCCTTCGAGCGTGAGCAGGAAGGCGTGGAAGAGCGATTCGACGGAGGGCTTCCGGGCGTTGGGATCGACGCGGGCGGCGAAGAGTTCGTCCTCGATTTGCTGATCGGTCAGATCGGTACGGTCGAGCATGGCGAGGAGGGGGGCGAACCGGCACTCGACGAGGTCCGCCTCGGTGAGCGTGCCGAGGTTGCAGCCGCTGGCCTTGACGAGGAAGGTCTCCTCGGAAAGGCGCGCGGAGGTATTGCCCTCGCCCAGGATGGCGAGCTTGCGGTGCTCCGCGCCCAGATCGTGCGAAAGGGCCAGGAGGGCGGCGAGCTGGTCCGGGGAGTTTGAGTTCAAGTTGAGAACGACGCCCCGGATGGCCGGAGCGTCAAATATCGCCGCAGACGAAGACCTCGAGGCCGAGGGCCTGCATGGTGGCGGCCTTTGCGAGGAGGGCCTTCTTCGCGCCGGCTTTGTCCGGGGCGTAGGCGACCTGGATATGGTTGGATTTGTGGCGGGCCATCATTTGATCGCGGGAGATGCCCTGAAGGACGGCATGCATGATGGGCCATTGCGGCGTGGTGAGACGCCAGCGTTCCTCGGTCTCCTCCTGCGGGAGTTTTACTACCTCGGCGAGGCCGGTGTCGAAACGGAGTTTCCCGGCTTCGACATAAACGCGGCTCCAGACGATCCAGCCGGGCTTGCTGATGCCTTTGACGGTGCCGCCACCGAGGCGGAAATACATGGCGGGCTGGCGCTCACTCGAAACGCCCTTCCATCCGCCGATGAAATGCTCCGGCGGGGCGGCGCCGGAAATGAGGAAGACCCAGACGTAGGCGTCGAGCTGGCTGCCATTGGATTTGCCGGTGTATTGGCGGCCCCAGCGCAAGTCGTGGAGGGTGTTCTCGGGCGGGAAGCCGAGTTCGCGCCAGAGTTTGTAGGTGATGTAACCGTCGAGACCGGCGCACTCGTCCACTTCATTGAAATGTGGGAGCGCCTCGCCCTTGAAGAGGAGTTCCTTCGAGCCCTCGCGCGCGACGGGCGGGCGGTCGACGTTATTGAGCGTGCCTTCGACCAGATCGCTGGCGGGGGCGAGGTCCTTGAGGCCCTGCTGATACTGGATGCCGACGGTGCCGCAGCCGAAATCATCGGCGATGCGCAGGGCGGCGATGTACATCTTGCACTGCTGAAGGACTTGGGCCTCGGTGAGGTCTTCCTCCTCGTTCGGGCCGAACTGGAATTTGACGCCTTTCTTTTTGAACCAATCGAACACAGCCTGCGCCTCGGCGTCGGGGACAGTGAGCATCTTTGCGAAGAGGCTGGATTGGCTCAGACGCTCTTTGTATACGCCGGTTTTGTTGAGGAGCTCGTCCGGGATGATGGCGTTGTACATGCCCATGCAGCCCTCGTCGAAGACGCCCATGATGGCTTTGTCGTGCTTGAGCTTTGCGGCGAAGGTGCGGGCGAGTTTGGCGACGGCGGAGGGGATTTTTACCTTGGAAAGCGGGCGGACGTGCGAGGTGTCGTGCTTGATCGCGCCCTTGGCGAGCCATGAGCGGAGGGCTTTCTTGAAGAACTCGTCCTTAAAGTCCTCGCTCCAGATGGTGGAGTATTTCACGCCGGCCTTGGTGAGAGAGCCGTTGAGATTGAGCATGCCGACGAGGCCGGGCCATGTGCCGCTCCAATTCGCGACGGTGAGGATGGGTCCGCGATGGCTGATGAGGCCGTGCAGGACGTGATGGGAGTATTGCCAGACAGCCTCGGCAACGACGAGCGGCGCATCCGCCGGAATGTCGCGGAAGACTTCCATCCCGTACTTCTGGCTATCGATGAAGCCGTGCTTCTTTTTCGGATCGTAAGGGTGGGCGCGCTTGACCTTCCAGCCCTCGCGCTCGATGGCCTGGGTGACCTGCTTTTCCATGGCGGCCTGGGCCTCCTGGCATTTCTGATTGGCCGAGGTGCGCAAGTCGCCGTTGGCGATGAGATAGACGGTTTTCATGGGGTAGAGGAGATTCCGAGAATGCAGAATGGAACGGGGGTGGAAAGTCAAGCCGCCGTAGAAGATGGAGCGGAATTATGGCCGGTCGCCGAGGACGCGGTCGAGATTGAAGGCGGCGCTGATGAGGGCGAGGTGGGTGAAGGCTTGGGGGAAGTTGCCGAGGGCCTGGCCTTCGCGGCCGGTTTGCTCGGCGTAAAGGCCGAGGTGATTGGCGAAGCCGAGCATGCGCTCGAAGATAATGCGGGCGCGCTCGAGTTTGTCAGGATCGGCCTGGCCGGCGCGGGTCAGCGCCTCGACGAGCCAGAAGGAACACATGTTGAAAGTACCTTCCTCCCCGGCCAGGCCGTCGGAGCGCGGCGGGTAGCGATAGACGAGGCTATCGCTGACGAGGCCGCCGTCGCGCGGCTCTTTCATGATGGCATCGAGGGTGCCAATCATGCGGGGATCGGTGGGCGCCATGAAGAAGACAAGCGGCATGATGAGGAGCGAGGCATCCAGGTCGTCGCTGCCGTAGGATTGGGTGAAGGCGTTGAGCTTTGCATTCCAGCCGCGGGTCATGACTTCCTCGTAGATGCGGTCGCGCTCGGCGATCCAGCGCTCGCGGCTGGCGGGGAAGGAGCGCTTCTCCGCGAGACGGATGCCGCGGTCGAGGGCAACCCAGTTCATGACTTTTGAATAAACGAAATCGCGCCGCTCGCCGCGCATTTCCCAAATGCCATTGTCCGGGAGCTGCCAATGATCGCAAACCCAATCGATGCGATGACGGATGCGCTGCCAGAAATCATAGGAAATAGGACTTACATATTTGTTATATAAATAGAGGGAGTCCATCGCCTCGCCGTAGATGTCGCTCTGGTACTGGCCGGCGGCGGCGTTGCCAATGCGGACGGGCGCGGAGCCTCGATAACCCTCCCAATGATCGAGGGTCTGCTCGGGAATATCGGTGGCGCCATGGACCGTGAGAAGGATGCGCCCGCTTGCGTCTGCATCGTCCGCGGAGCGGTCGGCCATCCAATGGACGAATGCGGCGGCCTCCTCCTTGAAGCCGAGCCGGAGAAAGGCGTAGACCGTGAAGGCGGCATCGCGGACCCAGGTGTAACGGTAGTCCCAATTGCGCGCACCGCCGATGACCTCCGGCAGGCTGCAGGTGGGGGCGGCGACGATTGCGCCGGTGGGCTGATAGGTGAGCAATTTCAGCAAGAGGGCCGAGCGGTGGACCTGCTCGCGCCAGCGGCCATGATAGGTGCAGGCGGAGAGCCAGTTGCGCCAATACTTGACGGTCTCGTGAAAGATATGCTCCGCCTCGGCGTCGCTGGGGAGGGACGGAACTTCGTCGCCCTCGCGGCATCCGCCTAGGATGAAGAGAGCCGACTGGCAATCGGAAAGAGTGAATTCGGCGCAGGCGCCGCCGCCGTTGCACTCGCGGAGCGGGACGGAGCTGGAGAGGCAGAGCGAGAGATTCGGAGAATCGAATCGTGCGCCGTTCTTCCCGAGAGTGAGACGGTGCGGCTGGCGGCCGTAATCGAACGCGGGACTGCATTCGGCCCGGAACCGCACGCTGCCGCGGACGCAGCGGAGGCGGCGGTAGATGCAACCCGAGGCGCAGCCATCGAGGGGCATGAAGTCCTGCAATTCGACGATGCCTTCCTCGTTAAAAAAACGGGTGACGAGGATGTTCGTGGAGGGCCAGTAGAATTGCTTGCGGCGGACAGCCTCATCCGCCGGGGCGACGCGAAAGCGTCCGCCTTTGGCATCGTCGAGGAGCGCGCCGAAAACGCTGGGAGAATCGATGTCCGGATAGCAAAGCCAATCAATGGAACCGTGCATTCCCGCGAGAGCAACGGTGCGCATGTTGCCAATGACGCCGTAGTTCTCGATAGGTTGATACACGGGGGAGTGGGTTAATAGCTGAGGATCAAAGGCTTCGATTTAGTTTTCGGGCGGGGGACGACAATCGGACCTAAGGTAAATTCGAAATTCGAAATTCGAAAGATTAGATAAAGAATTTTGTTGCGGACGGATTGGCGCAGGAGTTAGAAGGCGGGGAGTTCTTTGCGAGTATAAATAAAAGTGAACCGGCGTGAGGAATCCCGTGAGAATCGGGAACAGTTGCGCTGCTGTAACTGGATACGAGTTTCCCAATGCCAGTCGCGAGCCACACCCATGGCCGGCGGCGAAGGCGGAGACAAGGTTGGGGCAATAATGCCCCGGAAGCCAGGAGTCAGAATATTTGCCCGGTTTGCTCTCATTCGGCCCGCCGCGTGTGCGGACGGCTCGATAAAACTTCTTCGCAAGAAAGAAGAATGAGGGGTCTGAAACTCGTGCGGCAGCACTCCATTTCGATCTCTCGAAACAGGAGTTGACCATTGAAAACAGCAGTTCTTTGCGGCCTTGTGCTGGCCGCTGTCGCATCGTCGCGCGCGGATGATCCGTTCGCGGACTCGGTAATCAGTTATGTGCCCGGCACCGGGCAGAATACCGCATTTGAGAGGAGCAGCGCCGCGCTGGGCGCGCCCACAAGCGGAGCAACCATCACGGCGCCGGCATTCTCGAATTCGCAATTGGTGGGGATTGGGAACGGGGGGGAACTTACCGTGGAGTTTGACGCGCCGATCCTGAACGATCCGCCGGACCTGATGGATGGCATGGCTTTCACCGTATTCGGGAATGATTTCTTTGTGCAGGGAAGCCAGGGAATCTCGAGCACCTTCGATCATCCGGGACTAAGTGTGTGGGTAAGTGAAGATAATGTCACTTACTATGAGTTAGCCGCACCTTATGGCGCGGATGACTCATTTCCAACGGAAGGAAGCGGGAATCCCGCCCTGCCTGTAAGTCCGTCACTTACTTTGTCCAGTTTTGTGGGAGTTAGTTCGGCGCAGGCGCTTGACTTATACGATGGTTCGGCGGGCGGAGCGTCTTTCTCGCTTTCATGGGCCGAAGACTCGGAGGGTGATCCGGTGGTCCTGCCGTCGATCTCTTATATCAAGGTCGAGGGATCGGGAGGGTTTGGATATGTCGATGCGTTTGCGCGGGTGGAAGCGATACCGGAGCCGGGGGACAGCGCGCTCGCGGCTCTTGGCATCGCCGGCGCCGCCTTTGCGAAACGACGACGTGGCCTTAGGCCATAGTCTTCATCATTTCCTTCGACACAGCGTAGCGCAACTGCTCGCCGTGGCGCCATGCGCGAAAATCCTGGATGCAATAGTCCGCCATGCGAACGCGCTCCTGCTGGATGGAACCGGCAATGTGGGAGGAAAGGTGAACATTGGGCAGTGTGTAGAGCGGCGATCCCTCGACCGGCGGCTCGGGCGCAGTCACATCGAGCAGGGCCGTGATATCGGAACGGCGCTTGAGGACATCGATCATGCCCGGCTCGTCCACTGTGATGCCGCGGCCCGTGTTGATGAAGGTGGCGCCGGGCCGCATGCTCTCGAAGAGCCCGCGATGCAGCATGCCCCGGGTCTCGGGCACGTTCGCGAGGTGATTGGAGACGACGTAGGCCTCCGAGAAAGCGGCCTCGAGCGACACCTGCGCGACCTCGAGTTCCGCCGCCTCCCGCGGCGCGAGAAACGGATCGAACACGAGCAAGTGCAAATGGTACGGGCGCAGCAGATGGATCAAGCGCCGGCCGATCGCGCCCGCGCCGAGAATCGAAACCTTCTCGCCGAAATTGCCATGCCCGCGGAACGCCTTGCGGAATAGCCCGGGTGAAGAAAACTCGCGCGAATTGCGGAAGTACCCCTTTGCCGCGAGGAGAATCTGCGCCTGGGTGAACTCCGCGACCGGCACCGCGTTTGCCTGCCATGCGCTCACCACCGTGATGCCCCGGTCGAGCAACGGCTCCGCAAAGCCCCGCACCGATCCGGCGGCGTAAAAGAGCGCCTTGAGCGCGGGCATCCGGTCCAGGTGCCGATCCTCGAGCAGCGGCATGCCCCATGTGCTGAAGATGACCTCGACTTTGCGGAGGGCATCGGCGAAGCGGTCGAAGTTCTCCAGGTCGATGATCTCAGGGAAAACATCGGCCATTCCGGCGATGGACTCCCTGCGGCCCTGCGCATACACGGCCTCTATGGAGTCCTGCCTTCCGAAGAACGCAGCTGAGGGTTTGCGAGCGTCATCCATCATCGCTGGGCCTTCATAAGACACCCCTTCCGGAGCGGTTTGTCGATACTGATCGATCAGACCAAAGTGTCGAGTAATATCGGCGAACGATATAGATTGTATTTCTAGGGCTGGCACAGCTACATAATCGTAGGAGTTCCACCTATAAACTATCAGGCTTTCACCGATGGCGCCCTTACTGAAAACCCGGTACACTACCTGCTCTTCCTCCGAATATGGAAGCGCAGCTATGCGATCCACGCAGGCGGCCCCAGGCTGCCGGTGGACTGGTTGTAAAATTCGGCGCCGTTCGCCCCCGAATGGCACCCGCGGGGGAGGATTATGCTTTCGAGCCGCGCCATCGAGGTCCAGGGCGAATACGGACATGGCAGCACCTTCACCTTCAAGCTGCCGGTGATCCACAAGGAGGAGGCGAACCATGAATGACCACTTGATCCTGGTGGTGGACGATCATCTGGCCAATTTGAAGCTGGCTTGCGATGTGCTCGAGTGGTCCGGCTACCGGGTATCGAAGGCGGCGGATGCGGAGGAGGCGCTGCGGGAAGTCGAGCAGTCGCCGCCGGACCTGATCCTGATGGACATCGAGCTGCCGGGCACGGACGGCCTCTTGCTGACGCAACGATTGAAATCCGGCGAGGCGACACGGCACATCCCGATTGTCGCACTCGCGGCATCGGCCATGAAGGGGGATGACCAGCGAATGCTGGCGGCGGGATGCGACGGATATATTTCCAAGCCGATCGACACGCGCGTATTCGCGTCCCAGGTGGCGCAATACCTGAACGAGAGCAACGGATCCTAGAAACGGAAACGAGCATGAAGGTCCTCATCGTCGATGATAATGAAATGAACCGCAAACTCCCGCGCGTGAACCTGGAGGGCGAAGGGATCGACACCTTCGAGGCGGGGGACGATACGGCGGAGCGCGGGTGTACCTACTACGTCAGGGACAACGGCGCCGGCATTGGCCTGACGACGGTGCAGCGGATTATTCGCCGCCACGGGGGGAACATCCGGGCAGAGAGCGAAAAGGGGAAAGGTGCGACGTTTTTCTTTGACCTGGGTCCCGCGGACAAAGGAGGCTCCAAGCCATGACAACGGTCCGGATTCTGTTGGCCGATGACCACGAGATCGTTCGCGAAGGGGTGCGGGCGCTGGTCCAGCGGCGGCCGGGCTTCGAAGTGTGCGGCGAGGCCGCGACCGGACGGCGGGCGGTGGAGCTGGCGGAGGAGTTGAGGCCGGACATCGTGGTCATGGACATCGGGATGCCGGAGCTGAACGGGCTGGAGGCGACACGGCAGATCAAGAAGTCGCTGCCGGAGGTCGAGGTGCTTATCTTTACGGCGAACGAGACCGAGGAGGTGGTGCGGCACGTCTTCAAGGCGGGGGCGAGGGCATACCTGCTCAAGACAGAAGCGAACCAGCATCTGATCCCGGCGCTGGAGATGCTGTGCAAGCACCGGACCTATTTTTCATCGAAGGTGTCCGAGATGATTTTCTCCGGCTACATGCTGGGCGCCGCGGGAGTGGAGGATACGACGCTGACGCCACGCGAGCGCGAGACCGTGCAATTGATCGCGGAGGGGAAGAGCAACAAGGAGATCGCGGAGGTATTCGGCATCAGCGTCAAGACGGTCGAGACGCATCGGGCGGCGATTATGCGGAAGCTGCATCTCGATTCCTCCGCGTCGCTGGTGCGGTACGCGATCCGGAACGGGATCGTCGAGGCCTAGGGCATTGGTCCAAAGGATCGGTCACCCTCCGTCCAATCTGGCAAAATCCGTCCATTATCCGTTTCTCCTGCGCTGGCTGGCGCCAGCAGGCATTCTCCCCTTCTTTCCAAGTCGGTAAGGTTCCTTTGGTGGGCGAGGATTAGGCAAACGTACGGCAAAAAACTCGCTCACGCTCAGGCCGAAGCCTTGTGCCAGCCTTTCCACCGTGCTCAATCGCGGATTGGGCCTTCTTCCGGCTTCGATATGCTGGTAAACCTTGTACTGAATTCCGGCCAATTCCGCATATTGCTCCTGCGTCAGCCCTGCGGCGTGGCGCAGTTCCTTCAAACGCTTCGTTAGGAACTCCGGGGCGGATGGCACCCATCGAAGATGCGGATTTGGGGAATTTCGGACACCTTCACATAGTTAGTGCTTGTCAAAGATCCTCCAAATGTCTAGCTAGTTGGATCGCGCTCGATCCGGGCGGGCCGCCTCCATCAAAGAACAATGAAACCCCGATCACATCCGATTCGCGTCGATTAGGAATGTCGAAACGCCGAAAATCGTCACGGGGTTGTTCCAAAAAGCGTAGCCCTGGAAACGGGCGGAGCCGAAAAAATCGAGAGACGCCTACCCCGCGGAATTTTCCGATTCTTGTTTCCCTTCGCCGGGGCAGGCGGTCGATTCCACTGGCGTTCCTCACTGTCCGCAGGAGCGATGAAGCATGATCTTCTTGACCCGAAAACCGATATTGGTAGCCTCGCGCCATTCTATGGATGGCATTCCCCCGGAGCGGAGAGCGGTTCGACCGTTGGGGTATCTCTGTCTCTTATTGATTGCGCAGTCGGTTCTTCCAGTTGTTGGCTTCGGACAATCAATTCTTGCCAGTGGAACCCAGGGCGGCGCTTCAACGGTCTCCTATCATATCCTTGACCAGCGACGGGCGTACTTTGGGCAACACTCTGTAACTTATAACTTTGTTTCACCGCCGGTGTTCCCGGTCCGGGTCGCGGCTGCCGAGCCCACGCCGGTTCCATTGCCGCTCCAGCAATCGGGGCAGCCGGTGACTAACTTCGAACTGTTACTCTGTGGCGCCACCGTCTATGACAGCCAATATAGCGTTATCCAATGGCTGGATGGCAATAACGACCTCACCATCGTCTCGAATGTCGATTTTGACTTATTTACCACCTGCGAAGGTTTCGTAGCCGGAGATACTTATTACGAACTGATCATCGCCCTGGATGACGAGTCATCGGCCAATGCCGATCCCGTCACGCTCGGCTGGCTGACGCAGGCCCGGAATATCCTGCCGGCGGGTACTCCGGGTTATATCGTTGTCACCGGCACGGCCGGCCCGGACGATATTCAGGCTTTGAACGGACTCGACGCGTGTGTCGCCGCCAGTGGCCAGCAACTGGCGAACGCATACCAGAAGCTACAAGCGCAAAACGCGGCCGCGCTCCTTCGGCAAAAGCTGCATCCAAAGTCCCGCCCGGACACGGTCGTTTATTACTGGCCCATCAAGAGCAGCGTTTATCTCACGGGGTCCGGCCAATGAAGCGCTTTCTGGTTCTGTTCACGATAATCGCGGCGTGTTTGGCCTCGAATGTCCTCGCGCAGGGTCCGGGCGATTGGAATGCGGGCTCGGTCATCGCCCTGAGCAGTTCCACCGGCGCCTACACCTTTTCGTGGTGGGGAGTTACCGGTAACACCTATCTCATCGAGACTTCGGACGATCTTGTCAACTGGTCTTACCTGCCCGTTGTCGAGAGCGGCTCGGGCTCCGCCATCGAGTGGGGTTTTACCTCAAATTCCAGCAGCCTTTTCATGCAGTTGGAATATATCACAGTGCCCGCCGCCGAGCTTTCCGGGACGGCGCTCAACGGGCCGCTGGACACCAACGGATTGCCCGGCGACTGGGAGTTATTTTACTTTGGCCAACTGGGAATCGACCCGAATGTGGACCCGAATGGGGAAGGATTTACCAACTTGCAGGATTACGAGAACGGAAACAATCCGATTGCGAGCGAGGTAGTAAGCATCGGCCCAACCGTTGGCGAATACCTCTTTCACGAAACCAGCGGGACGATTGCCCACGACATATCCAGCCTGCACAATAACGGGACGCTTTCTGGCGGCGCGGGCTGGCAGCCTACTGGCGGCTACGATGGGCAAGGCGCGATTACTTTCGACGGCACGAGCGGCAAGGTGTTGATTTCGGACAGTAGCAATCAGGTTCTTTCGGCCACCGGCGCTCCTTTCAGCATGGCGTTCTGGTTTGACCAGAACAGCGCAAGCAGCGGGACAACAGCGTTGGTGAGCACGGGAGTTTCAGGAAGCACGGGCTTTCAAATTGGCATCGATGGGACCGGCTCAGCGGCAAACCTGTTCTTTAAGGGTTCTGGCAGCAGCGCAGTTGCCTTGGAAACGCCGGTTGAGGGCGGCAGGTGGACTCAAGCCGCCATTGCGTACGATGGTACGACAGCTACTATCTTCATTGATGGCCTTGAGGAGGTCAGCGGGATCGGGACGCTGGTTTCCAATACGAATACGATAACCATTGGGCAAGGCGTCGCCGGGACGAACCCATTTGCCGGAGCGATGGAGGATTTGAACCTCTATCAAGCCGTGCTCGGCCCTTGGGACGTCGTCTCTCTTTACAACCTCAGCACTACATCAACTGGACCGGACGCCTCGGGTATTCCAAATTGGTGGAAGTATACATACTTTGGAACGGTTGATGTTGATCCAAACGACTACGTGGCCTGGAGCGGCTCGCAGATAACGATCCTCCAGGCCTACCAGCAGGCGCCTGGTCCGATCGATTTTTACGGCGGGCAAGTCCCGGTACTGAGCATCGTCAGCGGCAATTACCAGACCGGCTCCCCCGGCGGCTTCGTCTCCCAACCCCTTGTCGTTAGTGTCACAGATACCACCGGCCACCCACTTTACGGCGCGCCGATCACATTCACCGTCGCATCCGGCAGCGGTCAGATGCAACTCTCCGGTACCGGCGCCGCCGCGACATCGTTTACCCTGCTCGCGAATTGGAGCGGTCAAGCCCAAATTTACTTTCAGCTTCCCGAAACCGCCACCAACACCAGCGAGATCACCGTTTCCACCGGCATCGGCGCCTCCGCCGCTGACGGTACATTCAACGAATACTCCGACGATGGCTCTGGTACCTACACCTCCCCATTCGCCCCGTCGAACGTCGTGGGTAATATGAATTCCGACGGCAGCGCGACGATCACCTGGCAGAACAACGACCTCTCCAGCCCCATCTACATTTATGAACTTACTTCCAGCAGCACATGGATCGTCAGTGGCACGCTCCCGGCGGGTACGGTCACTTACATAGCTACGGGCACGCAGATTGGGTACACTGAAATTGGCAATAACTTCAGCCCGGGTGGAAGCACCGGCGGCGGGGGTGGAGGAGGCGGTAGTGGTGGGGGAAGTGGAGGAGGAAGCGGCGGGTCAGGCGGCAGCGGCGGCAGCGGATTCATCTGGCCGAACTTCAATGCCGGCTCGCTGCCCTTTTTCTCGGTCCCAGCCCAGAATTACGCCACCATCGACGCCACAATCAGCGGCAGCACCTCAGTCACCGGCAGTACCGGTATCATCTTCTACTTGATGAAGCTCGACGACAAGGACAACGTCACCTTCGAATTCACCGACGGCACGAACTCCTACTTTTATACGTGGGCCAACGGGACTCTTAACCTGGACCAGGAGAATCCTCAGAACGTGAGCGGCTTCCAAATCGTGACACCGGTGGGGAGTGGAACGGAGTACCAAAACTATAACATGAATTACCTAACAGATTCCGGTATTGGCTACGGCAACTATTCAACCTATGTTACGGATGGGTCTAACGCTTGGGGTGAAGCGTGGGATGGCGCGGAGTTTGCGGGCGGAGGTCAGACCGCGTTACCCGGGCCCGCCCCTTACGAGGATTATTATGTTCTATCCACGAGCGGCTCGGTGTTCAGTGTCGCACAGCCGCAATTCAGCAGTTTGGGTGCAAGCAACTACGGCTACTTTGGAAGGGCCGTGGGCGGCATTCCGGACTCCTCCGGCACCGTTTGGGACGTTGGTCATTTTATTTCTGGCAGCGGCGGTACCGTCGTATTCGACTCCAATGTATCCGGCGCCCAGCCCAGCTTCATCCCCTCGGCAATGAACAACAATGGCGCAGCCATCGGCACCGGAGGAACTTCGGCCGGATATACCGCCGTTTGGACCGGCTCCAACCTGGTCTCGCTCCCTTCCCTGCCAGCCGCATTTGCAATCAACGATCCCGGTCAGGTTATTGGCGGCTCGGGCAGCAATGCCTACCTCTGGACTCCAAGTGGGGCAACCTATAACTTCTCTCAGTTGATCCCCCAGCAATACCAGACGGAGGTTAGCCCCGATCAGTTGGTCGCCTTCAGCGGAACGAACTCCTCCGGCAGCGAGAACGTCCTCTTCTGGTCCAACGGCTCTTTATACGGCGTCAGCGGGCTGTACATGCTCACAGTCACCAGCGCCACCAACCCCGCCGTCACCACCGGAAGCAATGCCAATACCGTCCAGGAGGTATCGATGCCCGGGAATGTCTACAACGGCAGCAATGACCAATACTTCGACTACCCCACATCCCTCTCCGTGAGCGCAGATGGTGTAATAACAGGATTCGCATCCATAGTGACCTACGCCCCTGGCGGCAGCGTCGCGAGTTCCACTCCAATAAGACCGGTGCTGCTTGTGCCGGTTCAATTAAATGTAGTACAGACCGATTTTGGAACTGGTCACATAGTGGGAGGGTGGGACAACGACAATAGCGTCCTGAATTGTCCATGGTTTGAAATAACCGCGTCCATGCCTGCTCTCAGCGGATCACTCACTCTTCTTCAAGATATCAAATCGACGAGGAAGGTAACTTATCAAGATACCAGCTACACATACTGCACGACACCCGATTTTATGCCCGATTATACCACAGCTCCAACGCCGCAGACATACGACAGCTTTGGCAATACTATATGCGCGTACGCTGATATGCCTCAGCAGGGAGTTGCGACCGGAAATCCAGGGCCGAGGAATTACGTAACCGAGGTCGAGATGTCAGGCACCGTGAGGGATTTTGCGAAGGTCTGGTTCGGCAATGCCTCACCGCAAATCGTGGCGCAAGTGAATTGGGCATTCGATATTCTGGCGACATTCAAACCGAGCAAAACACCGGGCGGAACAAGCACCCCTCTAGGAACGACGTTTCCATTGCTCGATCCTCCCGTACCATTGCTCGAACCTCCCGGATCAGGAGCGAACTACGGCTTTGCGCCGACGGCAACGCCGTGTCCGTCAGAGCGAATTCCAGATCCGCCGGGTGACGACAGCGCCAACTCATATATGGAAAACTCTCTGAACTGGCACCCCGTGGTGCCGCCTCCGCTCCTCTCGGGAAGCGCACTTGCAAATCAATACCCGCAACCTTAGAATAAATTTATTGCAACAATGAAATTGCCACGTCTCTTATTGCTACTGCTATTAATTCTTCCGTCCGTCCGTGGAGACGAGTCGACTGATATCCAACAATTTAATAAACTCACGGATCCTGTCGAGCGGGCCAAGCTAATCGCTCAAGCGCCTCCGGGCGAGAAGAAGGAGATGCAAAAGCTGGATGTCATCCACAAATATTATCTGCGGAAATACCACGGAGAAGCGGGCTTGAAAAAGGTCCGGGAGACACAGGCGGCGAAAGTCAGAGGTCTAGGTGCTTTGGAAGACGTATTTCATATTCAAGAAAACTTTTGGGAAGATTACATTGCTGCCGTTCTCATTGCGGATGAGAAGGCCGGCGTTTCCATTGAAAAAGAACAGCAGGACGAAACGCAGCTTAAGAAGGAGGAGGACTATCTCGTGAGGAAGCGCCTGGATTCTGTACACACACTCGTCTTTAACCTGGCTCCTTCCCCGGAGGCGTTCGAACTCGAAAAGAGGGCAAAATTGTTGGATATCCAAATGCGCGGCCGACAAACCGAGGATAGCGATACTCCGTATCAGCCTCCGATTACGAAAGAAGAGCGGCAGGCTGCTGATAAGCAACTTGACGAAATATACACCGAACTACAGGCGCTGCCCAAGCTAACGCCGCAGCAGGCCCAAGCGGAATTAGATGCGTTTACGGACGACAAAGTTGACTATCCTCGGCTATGGAAGGACATGTAACTGTGGGGCTCATATATAATTGGAACCTGCGGGTCACTTTTTGCTCTCGACACGCCGTCCGCAGCGGCATCGTCGAGGCCTGAGATTGCATCAAGGATCGAGACCGGTCACGAAGTCGCGATCGACGTTTTATTGTAATCGTGAATCAAATCGGAAGTGTTTCCGCGTCTTCACCCAGGCCAGACGGAATTTCGGGTGGCGCGGATTGATGAGCGCATTTGTTTCCATCGGAACGATCACACTCGGCACCAGCAATGCCACGCTGCGCTCCTCGCGCACCCATTTATCCCCGACAACCCGGCTTATCGCGCCTGCCGGTTCCGAGTCCCAGCCATCGGGCGGATCTGCAATTTCCTCGATTGAGTTGTCCGGAATCTCGATTGTGAACAGCCATCGTTCTTCCAAACGTCGCGGAGCGCCCATGTGCGTGAGGGTTTCGAGGCATGCCAGCGCGACCGAACTGGACGCGTAAACCATGCGGGTACCAAGCGAATTCCAACGACCGGCCGCATGAAGGCCGCCTTCGCCGCTGAACGCCTCAGCCGGAGCAGGTCGATCCAGCGATTCCAACCTGTAGAAGTTCACGCATAGACCCCCCATTTAATGGAGTTGAGGAGATTCAAAACCTCCTGCGCACCCACATCGGTATCGAGAAGGTCGAGTGGACGCTTGCCACCCAATGCCATCACTGCTTCGCCCATCCACTCCGCGATGGCCTGCCGCAATTCCGGGATGCCGGAGCTGGGCGTGTATTTGGTCAGGCCCTTGTTCAGCGCCTCGATGGCGGCCGCCTTGATGTGATCGGGTGTATCAAAATCGGGTTCGCCCGCCGCGAATCCGCATACGTCAATGCCTTCTGCTTTCATGGCTTTGGA
>Ga0206833_1107_pt1 | contig 20620 bp, 22 predicted proteins | sample Alteio_BWOrgCont_32_FD_152891 | JGI IMG/M metagenome (GOLD analysis project Ga0206833, IMG submission 152891) | Enriched cells from forest soil in Barre Woods Harvard Forest LTER site, Petersham, Massachusetts, United States -... | ecosystem: Environmental > Terrestrial > Soil > Temperate forest >... | reverse complement strand
GTTTTAAATATTCCCCTATAGGCATTATTGTTTCCTTCAAAAGTTAATCGGCTAATCCTTAGATACCAGCCTTGTAAGTTAAACATAGCACCACCTGAGCTACCCACAGAATAAATAGATGGACCGTTCCAAGAAATAATAGTTGTGGCAGGGTCTTCACCAATAATGGCCATATCAGCATAGTCGCCACCAGGATTATATAGGGAGTCATCAATAACATAAGTACCGGCAGGAAAGTACAGTACATTAAAACTGTCGGCAGATGAATTTCTCAGCGCCTGAAGCGCCGCGTTAATTGCAGGAGCGTCGTTAGTTACGCCATCACCTCTTGCACCAAAATCAGTTTTTACGTTTTTCCAGCTGGAAAAAGGACCTGAGAACTCCTCCCCTGTTTGATAATAAGAGATAACCTGGCCAAAGCCTATGCTGATATTTGCTAATAAAATGCATATTATAAAAAACAGAGTAATTTTTTTCATATATTCTTGTATTCGGGGTTAAATAAAAATAGTAAGTGAATTTTGCTTTATAAGATAAATGGGGAAGATTCAACATAACCCTCATTTATAGGCTAAAACGAAGAACCTGATGAAACTGTTGGGTAATGTATAAATAAGATCTTAATATATATCTTTGTTTGTAGATATCTCTCCCACTTATGAATTTTCTCTTGAAAAGCTTTTTCCGCATTATACCCAGCGATTTTTTTGCCAGGAAATATCCCATTTCGGTGAAAGGAATAATTCTTATTAACGGTAAAATAGCATTAGTAAAAAATGAACGGCACGAATGGGAGCCACCGGGAGGTAAGATAGAACCTAAAGAATCGCCCGAACAATGCGTTTTACGCGAAATAAAAGAAGAACTGAATATTGAAGCCACTATCGATCATTTACTCGATACATGGATGTATAAAGTAGCAGGGAAGGTAAATGTATTTTGCGTTATTTACCTCTGCAAACCCATACAAATGGACGAACAAAAAATTAAACTAAGCTTTGAACACGACGAATATGGCCTGTTTACTTTAGGTGAGATTGAGTCATTACATATGCCCGGCAACTATAAAGCCACCATACAAAAGGCATTTCAGAAAGGTTAATTTAATTCCCTTTTATCTTTTCCTTATGTTTTTTAACCTGCATAGAGAGAGCATCTGTGCTTTCTGTTACTGCTTCTTCAAAGGTTTTGCATTGCCTTTTTGCGAATAGGTCACCCGTGCGCATTTGCAGTTTTATTTCAGCAATTTTATTTTGGGTATCCGAAGCTTTTTCCAAACGGAGAAATACTTCCCCGCCCATAATACCATCGTAATAGTGTCCTAGTTTATCTAATTTCTTTTGAATAAATTCAAGCAGGGCTTTGTCTGCATCGAAATGAATGGACTGAATTTTAATTTGCATGGCTTTGTTGCTTTTAAAATTATAAATTGAGTTGGGGAGTTATATTACCCTCGCGGATGAGCTTGTTTGTAAACGCTCTTTAGCTTTTCGAGGGAATTGTGTGTGTAAACTTGTGTGGCCGCCAAATTGGCATGTCCTAAAAGCTCCTTTACGGAATTAATATCTGCTCCGTTATCCAGTAGATGAGTGGCAAAAGTATGCCTGAGTACATGAGGGCTTTTTTTGTGGAGTGTAGTCACCATTCCTAAGTAGTTATGTACTATCAAATATACCTGTTTTTCATACAGTGCCTCTCCTTTTTCGTTGACAAAGAAATATTCTCCTTTCAACCCCATTTTATTGCGTTCATTCCGGTAGGCAGATATATATTCTTTCAATATTCCGGGAATGGGAATAATGCGCTCTTTTGACCGTTTACCGAATACTTTTATGGTAAGGTTGTAAATATTTACATCGCCTTCTTTCATGGTGATAAGCTCCGATAAACGGATGCCTGTGGCGTAAAACATTTCCAGGATGAGCCTGTCTCGCACCCCGGCAAAGGTCTTCGGGAATTCTATATCCTTGAATAATACACCTATATCTTTCTGAGTAACAAATACCGGTAAACGTGATGGCATTTTAGGGGAAGAAATTTTCACCATAGGGTCAAGGGTAATAACTTCTTCTTTCAAAAGAAAATGGTAAAAAGTTCTTAAAGCCGAAGCTTTGCGAATGACACTACGGGCTGATAGCTTTTCCTGCATCATTTCGGCCATCCAGGAGCGAATCATGCTGGTAGTAGCTTCCTCCGGTTTATCTATCTCATAAGTCCGTACTAAGAACGCTTTAAACTGCTCCAGATCATTTTGATAGGACAGTATGGTATGTTTGGAGAAATTCCGCTCAAACCGCAGGTAACTAAGGAATTTTTCTAACATACAACAGGCGTCTTTATTCTTTTAACGCAAGTTAGCTAAAAAGGTTCTAAGGCTACTCTTAAAAAATCTTAAATACTTAATTCTTGATCAGATTTCCGTCCTCATCGTAGAATTTTATAGCTCCACTTATCTCATCATCTTCATATGGAGTTTCACTCTCTAGTTTTCCATTCTCGTAGTATTCTTTTTCAACGCCCTCTTTTTCGTCACTGATATAAGGAATCTCCAGATCTAATGCTCCGTCAATGTAAAATAGCTTTTCTATTCCGTTTATAGAATCATCCTTATAAGGAATAATACCGCTTATTTTTCCATTTTCATTGTATATACTGTCCACTCCATTCTTCAAGTCATTCACATAAGGACATTGACCTTTTATTTTACCGCTTTCATAGTATTCTTTACCTATACCGGTTTTTTGCCCATTTACACAAAAAACGTTCTTCATTAGTGTTCCGCTTTCATAATACTCTTTGGCGGGTCCTTCTTCTAAACTATCTTTATAATTGACTTCTCCCTGCAATTTCCCGTCTTCATAATACCATCTATACATTCCGTTTCTTTTACCATTGGTGAACGGAGCCTCGCTCATTAAAGCCCCACTTTCATAATATACTTTTACCACCCCGGTTACCATTCCGTTCATGTATGTATTTTCCTGGTTTAATTTTCCATCTTCGTAGTATATTTTTACTACTCCATTTATTTTGTCATTCGTGCACGGAGCTTCTTTTAATATGCCCCCACTTTCGTAATAAAGTTTGGCAATTCCGTTTTCTTTTCCATTGATATAGGGTATTTCAGCATATATTTTCCCGCTCTCAAAATACCTTCTGTAATTGCCACTTATTTTCCCTTTAAAATATGGAATTTCGCCTTGAATTTTTCCACTCCTGTAATATGTTCTTACCATGCCAAAAGGTCTTCCGCCTCTATAAAAAGTAAGGCTGTAATAGGGTGCATGTATGTCGCTAGTGGGGTTGCCATTGCTATCAATATATTCAAACCATTTACCCTCTTTAACGCTATCTTTTAAAATATTCTGTGCTTCACCTTTATTGGTGAAGCCGGTGGTCCGCATAGCTGAATCGGTCATGGCTTGTTGCCCGAATACAGAAGTAGTAATAGTAAGAAGTGAAATTAGTGCAAATAGAAAAGCCTTCATGCCTGGTGAATAATATATCCGCCTGGGGCGGACAGCATCAAATTTACTATTTCTTTTAAGAAGCGGTATAGGATCTCCATTTCTTGATCACCTGCTGCATATCATCCGGCAATGGTGATTCGAAATACATTTCCTTACCTGTTGTGGGGTGCGTAAAACCCAGCGACATGGCATGCAGTGCCTGGCGGGGTAATAGGGTAAAACAATTCTCAACGAACTTAGTATATTTAGCTGTAGCAGTTCCGCGCAGAATCTTATTTCCACCGTATACTTCATCGTTAAATAGAGGGTGTTTTAAATATTGCATGTGTACCCTTATCTGGTGGGTTCGGCCTGTTTCAAGCCGGCATTCTAAAAGAGTAACGTAGTGAAAGCGTTCTAATACCTTAAAATGGGTTACAGCATTCCGGCCCTGTGTACCATCCGGATAAACAGCCATTTTTTTGCGGTCTCTTTGATCTCTGCCTACGTGGGCATTCACTGTGCCTTCGTCCTCTTTAAAGTCGCCCCAGGCTAAAGCAATGTATTTACGCAGTACTTTCTTTTCATGAAACTCCTTGGCCAGTTTGGTCATGGCCCGGTCGTTTTTGGCTATTACCAATAATCCTGAAGTGTTTTTATCTATACGGTGAATAAGTCCCGGGCGTAATTCCCTGAATGGATCCTTACTCGGATGAGTGGATTTTGGAAGATTACCTACATAATGTACCAATGCATTCATCAGTGTTCCGGTAAAATTACCTACTCCCGGATGTACTACCATTCCGGCTACTTTATTGACCACCATCAGGTCGTCATCTTCGTAAACGATGTTGAGTGGTATATTCTCCGGTAAAAGTTCAATTTCCCTTTTAGGGTAGGGGAACACCACACTGATCTCATCAGCCGGTCTTACTTTATAGTTTGATCTGGTGTTTTTGCCATTTACCAGCACATTACCCTCTTCAATAGCATATTGTATGCGGGTGCGGGTGGCATTTTCAATTTTGTGAAGAAGGAATTTATCAATACGCAAAGGCTCCTGACCGGGATCTACTTTGAACGCAAAATGTTCATACAGGTCCTTATCATCACTTTGGGCATCAATCCCTTCTGTTTCCGTGTCCATAGTTCAGTTACAAAAATAAAAAAGGGACATCCCCAGTCGAGGACTCCCTTTTATTCGAATAAAAATTGCTTACTTAAAGCTTACTTAGCGCCTTTAGCTGAATCAGCCATCTTCATTGAATCAGCTTTCGCTTTCATCATCATAGAATCGTTGTGAGCTTTCATCATCATAGCAGCTTGAACGTTCTTCATAGAATCAGCCATGTGCATAGAATCAGCTTTCATTTTTTCAGCCTTAGCTTTGTCTTCAGCGCTAGGACCACATGCGATAAAGGCTAACATGCCTGCAGCGGTAGCAATTGTCAATAATTTTTTCATTTTTTGTGTAGGTTTGATGGATTAAAATAGGGCGCAAAAGTATAAAATTTTTTTAAATCCAAACAAAATTTGAAATATTTTTTAAAAACCTGCAATTATTTCTGTACAATAATGAATTCTGTACGGCGGTTTTTCTGGCGTCCGGCCTCGGTATCATTGTTTGCTACAGGATTTTCAGCTCCGTAACCCTGAAAGGTTAGTCGTTCCGGTTTTATTCCTTCTTTGGTAAGTGTCTGCATAACGGTAAAGGCTCTGTCCGATGAAAGTGCCTGGTTACTTTGGTCGCTACCTACATTGTCCGTATATCCGGCAATTTTGATCTTTATAGTAGGATTTGCTTTCATGTATTTGGCAAATTCCCGTACTACTGCTAATGATATAGATTCCAGCTGGGCCGAATTGGTTTTATAGTAAATATTGTTTAGCACATAATTGCCACCGGCTGAAAGAGGCTTCATATTAAAATCCATTTTCAGAGGCTTGCCTGTAAAAGTATCCTTCACGGTTACAACACCGGAGTTAAATGCATATCCCTTTTTATTTACCGTAGCTACATAATCTTGCGCCTGCGATTCATTCACCACTGCCGAAAAGGATGCATTAACCGTATCACTTATTACGGCAGCAGTTTTATGTGTCTTGGTATTCGTTATGGTAACGGTGGCTCCTTTAAGGGAACTGCCATCGGCATCGGTTATTTTACCCGTTAAAAGGGCTACCTTTTCCGGACGGGCTTCCTTATATAGTTCGAATTGGTATATATCAAAACCACCCATATTTTCTCCATTGGTGCGGTTAGGATCGTTGGAACAGAAGTACCCCATCTTTCCATCCGTGCTTACAAAAAAGCCCAGATCGTCGCCTTCGGAATTTATAGGGTAACCAATATTTTTGGGTTCCGACCACTTTCCGGTAGAATCCATTCGGGAATAGAAAATATCGTAACCTCCTACACCTGGCCAGCCATCCGATGAAAAATATAAGGTATGACTATCGGAGTGGATGAACGGGGTTTTTTCATTGCCTTTGGTAGAATTTACACCGGGTATCAGCGTAGCCGCACTCCAATCTCCATTAGCATCTTTAGTGCTTTGATATAAATGGCATTTTCCGCTACCACCCGGACGATTACTTGCAAAATAGAGTGTCAGCCCATCGGATGAGATACTTGGTTGACTATTCCAGGAAGACGGATCATTAACAATTCCCATATTCGTTATCTCGCCCCATTGCCCATTAATAAAGTCGCAGGTATAAAGCTGGCATTGCGATGCTCCATCACTTCCCGATTTGCAAATGGTAAAATATAAATGCTTATTATCAATAGTAATAGTAGGTCCCCCTTCGTTCAATCCCTCATTAAAAGGACGAGGCATAGGCATTCCTGTTTCAAATACACCATCCTCTTTGCGGTGGCTTATCATAAAGTATTCTTTCAGATAATCTTCAGCTGCTACGGCAGAGTTCATGTCCTTTTTAACAGGCATACGGCGGGTAAAAAAGGCTAGCTGGTTATCGGGAGAAATATAGGCAAGGTATTCATTATAAGGAGTACATAAACCCTTTACCATGTGCGGGTCAAAGGGCACCTTATTGGTAAAGATATCACGATAAAACTTGGCAGCTCTCAGCTTTTGTTTGGCATCGTAACTGAAATCATCGTAGTTCTTAGAGAACTTTTTTGGGTCATCATCTTTGAAGTCCACATATTTTTGAAGATAGGTAACTGCTTCAGCATATTTGTTGGCTTCAAAATAACTTAGCCCTACATAGTAATAAGGGTCGGAATGATAATGCGGACAGTTATTGATAACCGTCATAAAATAAGGAACAGCCGGATCAAAAGGTGTTTGGTTAAGGTAAGCGGTTTTAATGAACTCTTCGGCTAACGCGAAATTAGCAGCTACATAGTTTGGCTCCAGTTGTATCGCCTGTCGCAGAAAAGCAACCCGTTGTTCTTTCTCATTCTTTTTCTTATCCGTTCCTTTTTCGTAAAGTTCAACAGCCTTTTTATTATCGGGTGCAGGGCATGCGGTATCCTTGTCTGATTGGGCTAGCGCACCTATACAGGGCAAACAGAGAAGAATAAGTAAAAGTGTTTTTAATGCAGTGATCCGAAGCATGAAATACAAACTATAGTTAAACCCCAAAATTATATATTTGAGATGATTATTGCTACCCAAAAGAAAAAAGAAATTAACAGCAGAAAAATGACTATAAAATGCAGCATTTTGATGTCGCACATGTCACACTTTTATCGTTTTTAAAAGTGCGATAAAAATCATTTTTTTTGACACTTTTTCATCTACTAACCAATCGCTTACGAGCCATGTCGCACCTTTGAAATATGAAATTGGAATTTAGCTATAAAACGCATTTGTGTGGCAAATGGGTGGCACTTGCTATGCAATTATTAATAATTGATTATCAAATAATTTTAATATTTATATGAAAAATTAATAATAAAAAATACTTTTGGTATTTATTTATTATATCGTAAATACATTCATATCTTTGGATATCTCACATAAAACAACATGAAAAGAATCGTTCTCCTTATAATGGCACTATTAATATTAGTTAGCTGTAGCTTTAATAGGAAGCAAACTCCCAAAAGTGTATTAATAAGTCTATTGAAAAAAAATGAAAGATATACTTCTCTATCGTATAATGTAAAGTTCAGATTAAAATATTTTGGTAGAAAGGATACAATCGCAATACCAGCCTATTGCAAGCTTATAAAGAATAAAAAGGACACTATATTTGGAGGTTATTTATGGTTCATTGATAAACGCTATAATTATATCAGATACTATGACTTGGATAGTATATATTTTATTGACGACTCTATGAAAACAATTACTACTTATAATAATCCGAAAACAGAATATTGGGCAATTACAGGAAACACGACGGGGCACGTAATTAGTACTTATTTTCTTGATACTAGCGGCATTCATAAAGCATTGAATGATACCACCTTACGAGATAGCCTTTCTATAGATAAAATTGGTAACAATGAATATTGGAAAATTTCCATTATTTATAAGGATGATAAAGAAATCACTGATAGGCAGAGATGCTTATGGATTAATCCTAATGATTCAACACTTAAAAAGATCACTTTCCATTGCACCTATCAGGGACAAAATGAATATGATGAATGGTGCATTGATAGTATTCAATATGATAAGGAAACACCGCAAACTCTGAAAAATTTAATGAAGGGTAGGTTTTTGAAGTACCAAATAAAACCATACACACCTCCTAGTCCAGAATCTGAAAAGACATTGGATAATGGGAAAAAAGCCCCTGTATTTTCAGGGATTAACTTTGCCACAGGTAAGAAGGTATCTCTTGCAGAGTATAAAGGCAAAGTTGTTCTTCTTGATTTTTGGTATATGGATTGTCCTTGGTGTATTAGGGCAATGCCAACAATAGAAAGGATTGAAAATGAATATAGTAAAAAAGGGCTTGTAGTGCTTGGAATAAATAGTTTTGATACCACAAATGAAGCGAAACAAAAGCTGCCTGACTTCATCAAAATAAACAAGAATATATATCCTACTATTCTCACAAGCCGATCAACGGATAAAGTATATAATATTCATGCATATCCTACTCTTTACTTGATAAATAAAAGAGGAGAAATTGCATTTTCAGATATAGGGTACCGTAAAAATTTAGATAGTATATTAGAAGCTGAAATAAATAAGATGCATTAAGGTAGCTTTCTATATAACCCCCGACTCAATCTGACCTATAATATTTTCAATTTCCTTATCCTCTGTTTGAGGGTCGTAGGTATCTTTCAGATTATTGCCAAATACACGAGCAACGGTTTGCCACATAAAAGCGGTTAATGAGCCCCGTAATTCTTTCACCATTTCGTAAGAGGTAGTTCCTGTTTCCCTATTAATCAACTTAATCAATATGCGTCCCTGGTTCACAGTCATGTTTTTAAGGTCTTCTTTATATTGGTCCATCATCTGGCTTTCCATTTGTTTCAAATAGTGCTTCTTATCGGAGTTTGATGACATGGTCTCCATAGTGGCCTGGCACTGCCGGAAGGTAGCTTCGGCCATAATGGCATAAGGATAGGCTACTTTCACATCGCGGCGGAGTGAGTAGTATTTCATAGCATCTTCAATGCTCATGAATTTGCGATTGGCCATAACTACAACGGTGGCTAAATTAATTTGGGCAACCGTGTCGCCATTTATAATGGTAGCAGGAACTTTTTCATACAGAGGCATTGCCGGAGTTGAGCTACTAACAAGCTGACCAACGACACCGAAAGGTTTTATAGCCAATATCGTCAAAGTAAACAAAATCAGCTTAAGCATGGTAGCATTTTTGAAAAATGTAATGGAACTGTCATTATATCAATTCAAATTTACTACATAATTAGCAGATTCGATTAATTTTTTATCTTTGCACTTGGATTTACCTGTTACGCCTGTGGGAATACAAATTCTTATATTAATAGTTTCTTTTTGTGTGGTCTTTGTTTGCACCCCCTCCCTCATAAAGGTTTCTCTTATGAAAAACCTTACCGATGAGCCTGGAGACTTGCGCAAAGTGCATTCAAAACATATCCCTACCTTAGGGGGGGTTATCATTTTTGCCGGTACTTTATTCTCGCTTACGCTATTAATGCCAACGGTAGAGGCCACGAGCACCTCGCTTTATGGGGGTACTTTTGCCGATCTGAACTATCTTATTGCTTCTCTGCTCATTGTATTCTTTATAGGTATAAAAGATGATATTGTAGGAACAGCACCCATTTACAAGTTATTAGGTCACATTTTGGTAGGTATGATACTTGTACTAATGGCGGATATCCGTATTACAGGCTTCCATGGTTTATTCGGTATTTATCAAATACCTTATTGGGCCAGTGCCTTCTTATCCGTATTTACCTATGTAGTGGTGGTAAATGCATTTAACTTTATCGATGGACTTGATGGGCTTGCCACCGGAATAGGACTTATTTCCTCTACCAGTTTTGGAATCTGGTTTGCATTGAGCGGCAACCCTGTTCTGGCTGCCATAGGTTTTGCACTTTCAGGTTCTTTACTTGGGTTTTTAGTCTATAATTTTTCACCTGCAAAAATATTCATGGGCGATTCAGGTTCCCTTTTTGTGGGGTTAATCCTCTGCACGCTCGGAATCCGTTTAATAGAATTCGATCCAACCAAGATACCTCCTTACATGGTCGATATTTCCCGCCCTTTGTTTGTAATGAGTTTGTTCGCCTATCCACTTATGGATATGCTGCGTATAGTCATTATCCGCACAATGAAAGGTACTTCCCCATTTTCAGCAGACAGGAACCATATACATCATGCTTTAATAGACATTAAACTGGGTCATGCAAGATCATCCCTTTCTTTATATACCTATACGTTGGTTGTTATTGGGCTGGTTTTCCTGGTTAGAGGTTTAAATCCTACCGCTTCATTTATTATTGTCGGAGGTTTTGCAATAATAGCATTGCAAATACCCATCTTGTTAAAGCACAGGCTACGCAAGAATAGAGCCGGTATTATGAAAAATATGGAACGTCATGCCATCTGATGCATAAAAAAGTACTCTTTTTAGTATTCTGTATCGCTATTTTTTTCTCTGGAAAAGGCCAAACCAACATGACCCTTGACAGGGACTTTCTGCTGCCTTATCAAGCCGATCTTAATAATAAAACCTGTACGGTTTTCACCAGCATAATGCCTTATGATAAGCAGAAAACCGAAGCTGCCATTAAGCACGACAGCAATGAAACATATAAAGATCTGATATTTAAAAATAAGGACCATCTTATTTCCGGTGGATCTTTTAACGCCACTATTTTTCCTTTGGCCGGCGGAAGTGGCGGATATGATGCCTATGGGAAAACTGCTACCTACGATTATTCAGGCGGACTGCATTTAGATGGCACTTGGGGAAGCAAATTCTCTTTTTCTGGTAATTACCTGGGTGGAGATATTTACGGTCCCTCCTTTATAGATAGTATCATTAAACAGTATAAGGTTGTTCCGGGAATGGGATATGCTTATGGCTCTTCTGCAAAAGGGTATTCCTATCAATATTGGGATGGATATTTGTCGTACACGCTTAATAAGAATTTCAATTTTCAATTGGGACAGGGAAAACAGTTTTGGGGCGATGGTTACCGTTCTTTGTTCCTCTCCGATGCTTCCACCAGTTATCCCTATTTCAAAATTACGGCTACCATCTGGAAAATACAGTATGTAAGTATGTTCACCATTATGCAAGATGCCGAAGCACCTAGCGGACTTGTGCAGGATTTCCATACCAAATACAGTTCTTTTCATTATTTAAGCTGGAATGCATCTCCACGGCTTAACTTCTCCCTTTTTGAAGCCATAACCTACGATGGGGATAGCGGAAGGAACGTAAGAGGACCCGACCCCGCATATTTGAACCCTATTATATTTTACCAGCCTGTTAACTATAACATCGGCGATCCGGATAAGTCAAACCTAGGTGCAGCATTTAAAATTAAGGTGGCTCAAAAAGAACAATTCTACGGGCAAGTATTGATTGATGAATTTAAACTTCAAAATGTAATTCATCATACGGGTTGGTGGGCCAATAAGCAAGGTGTTCAACTTGGTTTTAAAGCCTTCGATCTGTTTGGTGTAAAGAATTTTTCTTTTCAAACCGAAATAGATTATGTGCGTCCATATACCTATACAGCCCGCGATCCGCTTCAAAACTATTCTAATTTCAATCAACCGCTTGCCGATCCGGAAGGAGCTAACTTTATAGAATCGGCTTCCTTCTTAACCTATTACCACAAGAACTTTTTAATACAGGGAAGTCTTGTTGCCTACCACTACGGTGGCGATGCAAACGGAAGCGATCATGGGCAGAATATATTTATTAATTACAATGACCACGAATACGAATATGGAAACTATGTGGGACAGGGAATATCTATTTATCTGGCAACTGCCGGTGTGAAAAGCGATTTTATCATTTCACCAAAAATGAACCTGAAAGCCGAACTTGGATTGTATGAAATTTTAGAAAGTATAAGTGGTACGCAACAAATAAGCGAACCCTATATTACCCTGGGCGTAAAAACTTCGTTAGGGAATTTGTATAACGACTTCCGCTAGTCGCAAAAGAAAATAAATATTACTGGATAATTCCTTTGTCTCTGTGGTCTTTGTAGTAGTTCTTCATGATGATCATCCAACCTACAAATAGCGCGCTTAAGAGAAGAATATAAAATATATTAGGGCAATTTTGGAGCTTTTCAAGAAGGTGAAAAGACTTTGTAAATAATCTGCCCAGGCAGTTCCAGATGCCTGTAATTGAAAAGCTATACCAATTAAGTAACATACTCTTTATTTTTCGCAAATGTAATAATTATATTATACCGATACCTTTTATTTCCGAATTTTACCCCGGATGTTATTGAAAATATTTAAAACCAACCCATTACTCCTGCTGGTATTCGGCATAGCATTTTGTGCTGTGTTGTGGGCTGCAACAGTGCTTCGTCCCGGGGAAATAATGCATTCCTATACCGACCTTACTTTGCTGGCTCCGTTTTTCGACTGGATACATAGCTTTCCACTTGTGAAAGAAATACTGGGCTTCACCGTATTACTAATTATGGCCAGCACCTGGAACAGCATTATTAATAAGCATTCTCTGTTAGGACAATCTACCTGGTTCCCATTCTTTTTTATGCTGATATTATTAAGTTGCCGTACTTCCCAGATAGGTTTTTATCCTGCGCTGGCCGCCTCTCTATTCCTGGTTCTTTTTCTGAATAAACTCATTTCATCATACAAAAAGGAAAGGGCATTATCCGATATTTTTGATGCCGCTTTGTTTGTTGGAATTGCTACACTTTTCTATATCCCATGCATGGTATTCCTGGTGGTGCTTTGGATAGGTTTGTTAGTGATACGTGCTATAAACTGGAGGGAATGGGCATGCTCCATTCTGGGCTTTTTAATTCCTTTTATATTTACGTTTACCTATAATCTTGTGTTTTTTCCGGGCTATCCCTGGTATAATAAAATAGGCAGCAAGTTTGTTTATCATTATGCCCATCTTTCATTTTCATGGGAACAAATAACCATTATGATAATTTTGGCACTAACTGCTATTGGAAGTATTTGGTTCTTTGTAAATAAATTAGGTGAAAATGTGCTTAAAGCACAAAAATTCTGGTCCTTGCAACTATGGTTCATACTTATTTCCATAGCAGCTGTGTTGATCTGTCCTGTAAAAGATTCCCGGGCTTTTTCAATATTAGCCATTCCGGGGTCATTTATCCTGTCTGTTTACTTTTTAAAAACCAGGTCCAGATTTATACCTGAAGTATTATTCCTTTCATTGTTGGCCGGAGTAATAATCAGCATGTTTTTTTAGCCTATCTTTGCACTATAAAATTCGTTTGAAATGGTAAAGTTTGGTGTAGTTATTCTTCCGGGTTCCAATTGCGATCACGATGCTATTTATGTTATTAAAAACATATTTAAACAAGATGCAGTTCCGCTGTGGCATAAGAGCACCGACCTGCAAGGTTGCGATGCCATTATTGTTCCCGGTGGATTTTCTTATGGCGATTACCTGCGCGCAGGTGCTTTATCTAAGTACTCTCCCATAATGAATGAAGTGGCTGCTTTCAGCAGAGACGGAGGCTATGTGCTAGGCATTTGCAATGGTTTTCAAATATTATGCGAAGCAGGACTTTTACCGGGTGCATTACTCTTAAATACCCAACCAACATCAGGCAGGCACTATACCTGTAAAAACGTATACCTGGTAGCACAGAATAACAATACGGCACTTACTAACGGAATTCCTAAAGACAAAGTGCTGACTATCCCTATTGCACATGGCGAAGGCAGATATTATGCAGATGCAGCTACCCTTGAAAAATTGAATAAAAACGGGCAGGTTATTTTTAAATATTGCAACGAAAAAGGTGAAATTACGGCTGACTCTAACCCTAACGGCTCACTGGAAAATATTGCCGGAATATGCAATGAAACCAAAAACGTTTTTGGCATGATGCCTCACCCTGAAAGGGCTTCGGATGAATACCTGGGCAATACCGATGGTAAGTACATCATGAGTTCGCTGATAAAGGCGGTACAAGCTAAAAAGGCAGAGTTAGTGAACGCATAGTATTGGTTCACTGACCATTATTTCCGCTTCTTTATAGAGATATCTTATCTAATTATTATTTTATTGCGTATCCTTACCTATACCATCAAACAAGCATAAAGGGTTTTCTATCTTTGCCGCTCATAAAAATGCCCCTGCGTTGTGAAGGAGATACTGAAATCGAAATATGCCCGTCTTTTTTTAGGTGGATTAGCACTTAGTATAATTGCTGCATGGTTCAGTACAGGCTTTCATCATGCCGATGAACATTATCAGATACTGGAGTTTTGTAATTATAAAATGGGTAATACCCAGGCAGCTTATATGCCCTGGGAGTTTCAGCAAAAAATGCGGGCTGCCCTTTTGCCCGGCATTGCTTATATTATAGGAGAAGCCATGAATGGCTGCGGCTTATATGATCCATTCATATTGGCGTTCATACTCCGATTATTGACAGCCCTAACAGGATGGTTCATTACCTGCAAATTTTGTCTGTTGTTGTTGCCAAAATTCAAAACTCCTAAAGCCGAACGGCTTTTGGTTTTAATGAGTTTATTCTTATGGTTCATTCCCTATCTTATGGTTCGTTTTACGGTAGAGAATATATCGGGTATTGCTTTACTGTATGGGGTTTACGGTATCTTACGCATTGATGAGAAAACAACCAATACCTATGTAAGATATATAGTTGCCGGGCTGTTGTTTGGCATCTCCTTCTTCATTCGTTCGCAAATGAGTTTTGCTATTGCAGGCTTTTTAGCCTGGCTGATCTTTATTAATAAGACAAAATGGAAATACCTTATCCTGCTGAGTATTTCGGCCATTGCAGCCATAGGTATAAACATATTAATAGATCATTGGTTTTATAGTGAATGGATAATAACACCTTTTAATTATTACTATGCAAACATTGTAAAACACATAGCGGCAGAGTTTGGTACAAGCCCTTGGTGGTTCTACTTTGCCGATTTTACGGTGAAGGCTATTCCTCCTTTAAGCGTGCTGTTATTAGTCATGTTTTTTATAGGCATTTACAAAAATGTAAAGGACCCTTTTGTCTGGATCATCATTCCTTTTTTTGCGATGCATTGCTTCATAGGCCATAAAGAATTGAGGTTTTTATTCCCCGTCACTTTTATCTTCCTTTATATTACTGCACTCGGGTTTGATCATTTTATTGAAAAAAACTATTATCCTAAAACCTTTCGATTCTTTTATAGATTAGCATGGATAATATCCATTCCACTGCTTTTGTACAGGACCCTGACTCCTGCTAATATATCTGTGAATTATTATAAGTATTTATACTATGATATTCCTGCCAATAACACCACCCTCTTTTTTCTGCACGATGAACATGACTACAGTATGTTCGGCATGCGGGAAAGCTTCTACAGAAACCCGGAAATGAAAGCCATGTCGGTTGATAGTATCAGTCAACTGGATAGGTACTTGCAGACAAATAAATTAGAATCTATTCTGCTGCTTAACAAACACCCACTTGCTCCTGCAGAAAATTTAAAGGGATATAATAAGCAGTTGATCTATTCCTACTTCCCCTCCTGGATATCTAAATTCGATTTTAACAGCTGGGAAGAAAGAACTCCGATCTGGAGTGTTTACCGCTTCACCAAATCAGAGTAGGGTAGTGCAAGACTTGTGATATGTTATACCTTTGGCGTAGATACTTCCGTTAATTTTGCGGGTAATGAGAAAAAGTCTTCCACTAATTTTACTTTGCTTTTCACTCCTCTGCTTTTTGGGTTGCACTATATCCAAAAGGAGATATACGGGAGGATATTCTGTCACCTGGCATAGTAAGGTTATTGAGACAAGGGCAATGCAGCCAATTATTCAGCGACCGACAAACCATATTGCAAGATCACAAACGGAGGTAAACAATAACATAGAATTAAAAAATGAGAATAATCCGGATGTTAAGATCAGAACCACTATTTCAGTATCACGATCTGAGAAAGTAATTCCTAAAAGCATTTCCAATTACCGTTTGCCCGATTTTAACCCACCCCGCGACAGCATAACTTTTGATGATACGAGTGTATATACAAAACCATCTCGCATGGCGCCTCCTGCATTTGGTTTCTTATCTATTTTGTGTGCAGCTTTATCGTACGTTCTTATTCAAATACTTTCCATAGCCGGTCTGGCAGGAATTTATCTGTTGCTTCCCATTAGTGCATTATTTCTTACCATACTTTTTGCCTATATGGCCATGCATAAAGCCCGTATATTATTGAAGGATTACCACTTACAGAGAGATAAAACCTGGTCTATTGTGGGTATCATTCTTGCCTTTATAGGTTTGCTGATAGGCGTGCTTGGCTTACTCGGAACGTTAATTCTGTTAGGATTATCGTAACTACCCCCTGAATTTTATTTTACCGGTAAGCAACTGGGCAAACATAAGCAGATCGGATGCGAAGCTGTAAAATGGATTTTTAAAAGTGGCCGGTTGATTGTGTTCAAAGAAGTAATGCCCGATAAACCCAAAAGCATAACCCCATAAAGGAGACGCCAGAGCCCACCATTTATTATTAAAGACCGCAAGTACTGTCACCAGGAAGATAATACCCAGAAAGGTGCCAATAAAGTGCAGGGTACGGCACACCACTTCTGAATGTTCTTTCAAATAGAAGGGATAGAATTCTTTAAATGAATGGAACTTGGTATCCATAACTATAAGTTTAATTTAAAATCAATACAAATTCCTCACTTTGTTCGGAATGACAAGGTTATTATCATTTTTTGGGGTAGTGGCGGCGGGCTTTGCCCGCCGCCACTACCCTTTCACCTATTCGAGTTTTAATGTCATTCCGAGCGAAGTGAGGAATCTCTCGTTACTCTTACTTAACAAAGATAAGAATTCAGCACCATTTTTAAAAGAAAAATGCCCATCCTGTTTCCAGAATGAGCATTAATATTGGCGGATATGGCTCCGACTAGTATGTACCTCTGTAGCGAAGTGCTTTTTCCAGCTTTTTGAATGCTGTAATATAAGCTCCCAAACGCAGGTTGGTCTTGTATTGCTTAGAGTTATACCAAACTTGTTCAAAAGCTTGTTGCATATAAATATCGTGTCTTTCGTTCACTTCTTCTTCTTTCCAATAGTAACCTTGTTTGTTTTGTACCCACTCAAAGTAAGAAACGGTAACACCGCCTGAGTTAGCAAGAATATCCGGAACTACAATAACACCTTTATCGTGCAAAATTTCATCCGCTTCTACTTCTGTAGGGCCATTAGCACCTTCTACAATAAGCTTGGCTTTGATCTTATGTGCAATTTCTGCAGAAATCTGGTTTTGCAAAGCTGCCGGAACCAATACATCTACGTCCAGTGTTAAAAGTTCTTCGTTGGTGATTTTATCGCCACCGGTATAGCCTTCCAAAGTATTGTTGTGTTTCTTTTGGTGGGCAAGCGCTCCGGGCAGATCAATACCTTTTTCATTGTAATAAGCACCTGTAAAGTCTGATATAGCAACGATCTTAATATTTTTCGAGTGCAACATTTGCGCTGCAAATCCTCCCACATTACCAAAACCTTGAACAGCTGCGGTTGACTTTTTACGGTCAATACCCATCTTTTTCATGGCTTCCAAAGTGTGGATCATAACACCTCTTCCTGTAGCTGATTCACGTCCTTTAGATCCGCCCAGGGTTACCGGTTTTCCGGTTACAACACCAGGCTGAGATTCTCTTTTCAGTTTGGAATACTCATCCACGATCCAGGCCATTTCACGTTTGCCTGTTCCCATATCCGGAGCAGGAATATCGAGGTTAGGGCCAAATACATCTACCATAGCGAGTGTATACTGGCGGGTAAGTCTTTCTAACTCACCTACCGACATGCTACGTGGATCGCAGGTAATCCCGCCTTTTGCTCCGCCTAATGGCAACCCTGCCACCGCGCATTTATAGGTCATCCAGGCAGCTAATGCCTTTACTTCATCATCGTTCACGTCTAATGCATAACGTATGCCACCTTTAGACGGGCCTAAATAGGTTGAGTGGATAATACGGTATCCTTCAAATACTTTTATTTTTCCGTTATCCATCATAACCGGAAGATTAACCTTCACTTGTTTCATGGGAACACGGAGAATGTCGGCTATATCAGCAGGAAGGTTGTAGAGTTCGGCTGCCTTATTGAAACGGGCAAGAACGGCCTCATACATACTTAGTGCCTTATGTGCTTTAGGGGACGATTCGGTTGCGGTTGCATTATTCGATTTTGCCATATTTTGGTTTTTGAGGGCGCAAAGGTAAAAAAATGCCCTATATCATAGTATTAACAATTACCATATCTGGAAGTTGATTTAAAATATAATGTTAAAATATTGATTTACATTATATTATTGGCCAAAATAGCCTCTATTCCCCGAATTTGGCTTTATAATCTGTAATAGCTTCTTCAATTATTGATTTGGCTGTTTGTATGTTCTGAAAATCTTCCACTTTAACAGTTTTATGCTCTAATTTCTTATAACTCTCGAAAAAGTTACGGAGTTGAAGTACAAAATGGGGCGGTAACTCATCCAGGCTATTGAGATAGTTTACACTCATATCCTTCCGGGCAACAGCAATTATTTTGTCATCTTCTTCATGATTATCGATCATGCGCATTACCCCGATCACTTTTGCTTCTACTATGCAAAGCGGTTGAACTGCTACTTCAGAAAGCACCAGAATATCTAACGGGTCATTGTCTTTACCCAATGTTTGTGGAATAAATCCGTAGTTGGCCGGATAATAAACGGTAGAAAAAAGCACCCGGTCTAACCGCAACATGCCTGTCTCCTTGTCCAATTCGTATTTAGCGTTGCTGCCTTTGGGTATTTCAATAATAGCCTGAACAATATCCGGACAATCTTTGCCTATCGGGACCTGGTGCCAAGGATTAAAACTCATATTGTTTGGTGTTTTTTTAATAAGTCTTTTGTGTAACGATAGCCTGTTTCAAATATTTCTGACAGTTTGTGGATATCAAATAGCCCGAATCTATCTAATCCTGCAGGCTCAATGTATAAGTAACAGTCTTGAGCTGAATGACGTACCATCCCACGAAAGCTTAAATGGATTGATCTGTCTATAACTTCCAACATACCTTCTTTAGGATCAAATGGTTTTATGGGGTTTACATAAACGCATATCACATCTTTCTTCCTGTCCTCGAAAGGCTCAACGGGTATGTTATTTGATAAGCCTCCATCTACATAAGGTATCCCATCAATAACTACCGAGGGAAATAAAACCGGAATAGAACTGGCTGCAATAACAGCATCTGTAATGTTACCTGTATTGAATATAATTTGACATCCATCTATGAAATTTGTCGCAGCTACATGAAAAGGAATTGGCAACTCTTCAAATTTTGTGTGGCGCAGGTTTTTTTCCAAAAATTCCCGTATGTGTTTCATGGAAATTAAACCCGGCTTAAACACATTCAAGGGAAACATATTTAATTTTAACTGGCTCACGAACATATCCCTGATCTCATCAGGTGTAAAGCCATCTGCCAGGAATGCACCTGCAATAGCCCCTGCACTTGTTCCTGCAATTTCACCCGGATAAATATCTTGTTCCTGCAAGGCTTTAACCACACCTAAATGTGCAAAACCACGACATCCGCCTCCGGACAGAACAAAATATTTATCAATCATTTTTGAGTGAAATATTTTTCAAATATAATCACCGCTTTTGCCACATGAACAAATGCGGATTGCTGGTGTATGTTAAATGGATGTCCTTGTTGAGAAGTATTAACACAAAATCAATAAAAGGCAATACACCAAACAGTCCGCCAAATGTGGCAATATAAACCATAGGAACGATGGGGGAGGTGTGCATGTATATTCTATGTAGTCCTAAAACTCCCAGCGGAAACGCCAACAAGGCAGCTACCAACCTGTGTTTTTTATGGAAATTGGCATCCTTAGGGTGTCCTTTCAGGGAATCTGAAAATACAGAGTCTGCTTGTATGGGGACCACATTAACGCCTTTAAATACAACACTGTCTTTTAAAGGATCCCTTGGAATATCCGAATTGCTCGCTTTTACCGAGGTGCAAATACATAGTACACACCACAAGAAAAAAATGTACGATTTTCTCATGAATAACAAGGGGTTGGTCGTTATTTAACTAAGCAGATTACTTGGCAGCATCTAAACGCTTAGCCACTTCATCCCAGTTAACTACATTCCAGAAGGCAGCAATATAATCCGGTCTGCGGTTTTGGTATTTCAGGTAGTAAGCATGTTCCCAAACATCCATTCCGAGGATAGGAGTTCCTTTGCATTCGGAAATATCCATTAATGGGTTATCTTGGTTTGGGGTAGAGCAGACAGCTAATTTTCCGCCATTAACACAAAGCCATGCCCATCCTGAACCGAAACGGGTAGCACCTGCTTCAGCGAATTTCGTTTTGAAATCGGCAAAAGATCCAAAGTCTGCCTTAATCGCATCGGCAAGTTTTCCCGTAGGTTCTCCACCGCCATTAGGTTTCATAATGGTCCAGAAAAGACTGTGGTTAAAA
>Ga0206833_1120_pt1 | contig 20635 bp, 10 predicted proteins | sample Alteio_BWOrgCont_32_FD_152891 | JGI IMG/M metagenome (GOLD analysis project Ga0206833, IMG submission 152891) | Enriched cells from forest soil in Barre Woods Harvard Forest LTER site, Petersham, Massachusetts, United States -... | ecosystem: Environmental > Terrestrial > Soil > Temperate forest >... | reverse complement strand
ATGAAAGGCGACGACAATGAAAAGATCATTCCATTGCTGAACCGTGCTTACGAAAAAACACAATTGCAAAAAAGAGTATATGAGCTCGAAAAGATAGTCGGGGCAAGGTATTCCTTTGAATCGATCATTGGAAAATCAAAACCAGTTTTACAGGCGATAGAGCTTGGGCGCAAGGTTGCAGCAACGGACACGGTTGTTTTATTAACCGGCGAAACAGGAACAGGTAAAGAGGTTTTTGCACAAGCTATCCATCAGGCAAGTAACAGGGCTGGCAAATCATTCGTTGCTGTGAACTGCAGTACATTTAGTAAAGAAATTTTAGAAAGCGAAATTTTTGGACATAGGATTGGCTCATTTACCGGCGCCGTTAAAGAGAAAAAAGGTTTGTTTGAAGAAGCCAATGAAGGCACTATTTTTTTAGATGAGATTGGTGAAATGCCCATTGAATTACAGGCCAAACTGTTACGCGTACTCGAAACCGGTGAGTTTTTAAAAGTGGGCGATACAAAGCCTACCAAAGTAAATGTGCGTATCATTACAGCTACCAATCGTCATCTGGAAGATGAAATAAAGCAAGGGCATTTCCGTGCTGATCTTTATTACCGTTTATCTGTTTTTCAGATTGCGTTGCCTTCCTTACGGGAACGCGTATCCGATATTGAAGCGCTGGCTGAATTTTATACGGAGATATTCTGCGCCAAAACAAATAAGCTTACACTTAAATTCAGCGATGATTTTGTGGAAACGTTGAAGCAATATCCATGGCCGGGCAATATCCGTGAACTGAAAAATGTTATAGAACGTGCCTGTATCATTGCAAATACCAATGAACTTACTGTGGATGATTTGCCTTTTGATTTCCGGTTTAATACGCCTGCTGCAAATACCGGCGACCTTATACATAATTTAGCAAGGGCCGAAAAATTACATATACAAAAAATATTAGCTTACGCCGAAGGCAATAAAACCAAAGCTGCAAAATTGCTCGGAATCGGGTTGACTACGCTTTATGCCAAGATAAAAGAATACGATATCCAGTAAACATACCCTTCCATTTTTGAAATACCTTTCCATTTCTGCATGGTTTTTTTATTGATTAAAACATGGCTATTTTTTTAATATGAAATACTGGCTTGAATTTGCTCCAATTCTATATTGATTGGAACAAAATTTGTTACTTGTATTGATTGCCTTTGAAACAAAACGATGATTCTTGTCTGTGATTTTTTGATAGATGTATTTTTTTAATGCCAACTTGAAGTGAAGATAGTATGTTGCTCAACGGTATAGCGTACAAGTGAGTGACACAACAATGATGAGTAAAGAATAAATGTTGATATCAAAAAAAATATTTATAGCAGCACCAACCAACACTAAAGCTATATGCAGACAAACGACCATCTTAAAAAAGTAACAGCAGCAGGTTTGCTTGTTACACTCGGAATTATTTTTGGCGACATCGGTACTTCCCCATTGTATGTTTTCAGTTCGATTATCGGCGACCACCAGATCAGTACAGAATTGGTTTATGGCGGTATCTCCTGTGTTTTCTGGACACTGACACTTCAAACAACCTTTAAATATATACTGCTGACATTGCAGGCGGATAATAAAGGTGAAGGTGGTATTTTTTCTTTATATGCATTGGTGTGGCGTTACCGGCACTGGCTTTATTTCCCCGCAATATTAGGCGCAGCAACACTTTTGGCGGATGGTATTATTACTCCACCAATCTCTGTTGCTTCTGCTATTGAAGGATTAAATGGCGTTCATGGCCTGGAAAATATTATTGTACCGGGCAATGCATTAACCATCGGCATTGTTATCGGCATCATGACCTTATTGTTTTTCTTTCAGCAATTTGGAACTAAAGTAGTTGGTAGCGCATTTGGCCCTATCATGGCCGTTTGGTTTAGCATGATCATGTTTTGGGGCATTATACAAGTAGTTCATTTTCCAAGTATAGTATCAGCTTTTAATCCTTATTACGGCATTAAATTATTAGTACATTATCCAAAAGGATTTTGGTTATTGGGTTCCGTGTTTTTATGTACTACGGGTGCCGAAGCGTTATATTCTGATCTTGGTCATTGTGGTAAAAAGAATATACAAGTGAGTTGGATATTTGTAAAAATTGCATTGGTAGCAAATTATTTTGGACAGGCAGCATGGTTATTAAACAGCGGCAAAACAACATTGGGTTCATTAAACCCTTTTTATGAAATAATGCCGCATTGGTTTTTAATACCTGCAATTATTATTGCAACATTGGCAACCATTATTGCCAGCCAGGCATTGATAAGTGGTTCATTCACGCTTATCAGTGAGGCGGTGAGCATGAATTTTTGGCCAAGAATTACTATTAAATACCCAACGGATGTACGCGGACAGATTTATATACCCAGCATTAACTGGATATTATATGCAGGATGCGTGGGTATGATGTTATATTTCCAGGATTCAGCTTCAATGGTGGTGGCTTATGGGTTTTCCATTACTGTAGCCATGCTGATGACAACTACCTTAATGTTTTATTACATGAAGTTTGTAAAAAAATGGCACCCGCTTTTAATACTATTAATATTGTGTGTTTTCTTATCCGTTGAAACTTCATTTTGCATTGCTAACATAGTTAAGCTGGCAAAACGATGGAAGTTCCTGATATTTGAAATATCGCTTGTATTCACGATGTACGTCTGGTTTAAAGCGCGAAGGATTACTAACCGCTTTTTACATTTCGAAAACTTATCTAATTACTTACCTGCTTTACAGGTATTAAGTGAAGATATGTCGGTGCCTAAATACGCATCGCATCTTGTTTATCTTACAAAAGCAAATAATAAGAAAAGTATTGAAACGCGTGTTATTGATTCATTGCTAAATAAAAGGCCTAAACGTGCCGATGTATATTGGTTTGTACATATTAACCGTACCGATGAACCATATACAATGGAATATTCTGTAGATGAACTGGTGCCGGGCAAAATAATAAGGGTAGATTTTAATTTAGGTTTCCGTGTTCAATCGCGCATCCATGTGTTTTTTAGAAAAGTAGTGGATGATATAATGAAATGCCGCAAACTAAAGACAGATGAAAATGCACGATATAGTGTTTTCAGCAGCGCACATCATGAAGTAGCTTCAGACATTCGTTATGTTTTGATAGAAAAATTCCTTTCGGTTGAAAATGAATTTTCAATGAAAGAAGGCTTTATATTGAAATCATATTTTGCCTTAAAAAATATGGGGCAATCGGATAAAAAAGCATTTGGACTTGATATGAGCGATACCGAAATTGAAAATATACCAATGGTAGTTGCGCCGGTATCAAACGTAAAGCTTAAACGGACAGGACTTGTTTCTACTGTGCCGCTTCATCAATAAAATTATACACTACTAAAATGAAAAATTTACCCTTCCAAATTGGAAGGGTTTTTTATTTTATCAAACCAGACGATATAAAACAAAATCCTTTAAAACCATTACCAGTACTGTATTACAAATTGTATATCATATATATTGTACCGATAGGCACACCATTTGGAATATAGGTGGCATGAAAATAAAATCAATGGAAGCAAAATCAAAAAAAGAAAAAGTAGCGGATGTATTAATAGTAGTAGTTGCCTGGGCAGTTGCGCTTTCATTGGTATTTATAGCATATATAAAATACAGGACTTTTCATCATTAATTAATAAACCAAAAACTTAAAAATATGCTTACAGTTATTTTAATTCTCGGAGGCTTTGTATGTTTCTTTTTATTTTTTAAAACGATTGATTTTTTTGAAAATATTTAATTCATAGTTGACAATCATTTATAACAATTAAACTTAAAAGATATGTTCCTGGCACTTTTTATCCTTTCCATTGTGGTATTTATTTACCTCTTGTATGTTTTAATAAAACCGGAAAAATTTTAATCTTAAAATAAACAAATAATGAACACAGAAATAACAGGTATAATAGTTACGTTTCTTCTTACTGTACTGATAGCATATCCATTGGGAAAATATATTGCTAAAGTATATGGTGGAAAAAGAACGTTATTCGATTTTTTGAAACCGGTAGAACGTTTCATCTGCCGTATCTCCGGTATAAACCCAGACCAGTCAATGAACTGGAAAGAATTTTTAAAAGCTATGCTTACTGTAAATATGTTATGGTTTGTGTATGCTTTTTTTATGTTCTTTTTTCAATCTCATTTGCCATTAAATCCCGATGGCAATCCTGATATGACGCCTGATTTAAGTTTCAACAGTGCAATAAGTTTTATGACCAACACCAACTGGCAAAACTATTCAGGAGAAACTGGTGTTACTTACCTTACCCAACTTTTCGTAATCACTTTTTTAATGTTTACAAGTGCAGCAACAGGCATGGCTTGTTTAGTGGCGCTGTTTAACGGACTTAAAGAAAAGACTACAAATTATCTTGGTAATTTCTGGCACATTTTAATACTAAGCATTACAAGGATATTATTACCTATTTGTATTGTAATTGCTTTATTACTTGCATTTCATGGTACGCCTGCGAGTTATGATGGGAAAGACACCATTACAACTTTGCAAGGTGATACAGTTCAGGTATCACGCGGCCCTGCAGCTGGTATGATTGCTATCAAACATCTTGGAACAAATGGAGGTGGTTGGTTCAATGCCAACTCTGCTCATCCGTTGGAAAACCCTGATTACTTCACCAATATGGTGGAAGTGATTGCGCAGATGCTTATTCCCATTGCAATGTTATTTGCTTTAGGTTTTTATATTAAACGCAAAAAATTTGCGTACGTAATTTTTGGAGTGATGACGATAGGAATGCTTTGTCTCGTAATACCTACTGTAATAACTGAAGTTCATGGCAACCCCGAAATAGCAAAACTGGGAATTTCACAGGCAACAGGTGCAATGGAAGGCAAAGAAGTGAGGTTTGGACCGGCAGCTTCTGCTTACTGGAGTATCGTTACAACAATTATTTCTACAGGTTCTGTAAACTCTATGCATGATAGCGCTATGCCGATATCAGGTTTAATGCAAATGCTTGGTATGTTGGTAAATGGTTTTTATGGAGGTTGTGGAGTTGGTATCCTTAATTATTTTATTTATATAATTATAGCAGTATTTATATCAGGTTTAATGGTTGGGCGAACCCCTGAATTTATGGGGCATAAAGTGGAAGCACGGGAAGTAAAGATTGCTGCGTTGGTTACTTTATTATCAGCCTTTCTTATTAAAGGTGGTCTGGCAATTGCTTCTTATACATTGCTTCATTATGCTAATGCTGACTGGGCATTTAAACCATCGGGATGGCTCAATAACCCGAGCTATCATGGCTTTTCAGAGATGATGTATGCTGTAACTTCTCTTAATGCCAACAATGGTAGTGCTTTTGCAGGGCTTACTGGCAATAATATTTTCTGGAATGTTATAGGTGGTTTTATAATGATACTGGGTAGGTTTATTCCTATCATCGGTCCCGTAGCAATTATCGGTATAATGGCAAGAAAAAAATATGTTCCTGAATCTGCGGGTACTTTAAAAATAGATTCAAAAACTTTTGGGGCGATGACGTTTGGTGTGATAGTTATTGTTACTGCGTTGTCATATTTCCCTCCATTAGTATTAGGTCCTATTGCAGAATATTTTGGAATGAGATAAAATGTGATGAAAGATGAATAGTGGTATGCAGTACAAGTGAGTGACACAACGATGATGAATGAAGAACAAATGCTGATAACAAAAAAAATATCAATAACAATATTTAGAACATGCCATATAATAAAGTTTATTATATAAAAAGTAAAAAAAAGAAGTCTATGTCAAATAATAATAGAACAAGCAATAAACTATTCGAAGCTTCGCTGGTAAAAGATGCATTGAAGCAATCGTTTGTTAAGTTGAATCCAAAAATCATGCTGCGCAACCCTGTAATGTTTACAGTGGAAATAGGGACAGCTGTAATGCTCGCAGTTTGTATCTGGATATTTGCCGGCGAAAAATCGCAGGGAAGTTTTGCTTACAATTTTGTAATATTCCTTGTTTTATTGGTAACAGTTTTGTTTGCCAATTTTGCGGAAGCGATTGCCGAAGCAAGAGGTAAAGCGCAGGCAGACAGCTTACGTAAAACAAGAGAAGAAACACCTGCTAAAAAAGTTTTTGTAGTGGGCGATATGTATGTAAATGAAATTAAAGTTGTGCCATCTTCACAATTAGCCAAAGGTGATTTCTTTATTTGTGAAGCAGGCGATACAATCCCGATGGACGGTGAAATTGTTGAAGGTATTGCTACCATTGATGAAAGTGCTATCACCGGCGAAAGCGCTCCTGTTATAAGAGAATCCGGTGGTGATAAATCATCTGTAACAGGTGGTACAAAAGTTTTATCTGATAAAATAAAAGTAAAAGTAACTACAGCGCCTGGAGAAAGTTTCCTGGATAAAATGATTGCATTGGTGGAAGGTGCATCACGCCAAAAAACACCGAACGAAATTGCATTGACAATTTTGCTGGCAAGTTTTACACTGATCTTTTTAATTGTTTGTGTAACCTTAAAACCATTTTCTGATTATGCAAATACGCCTATCACTGTTGCTGCATTTGTTTCTTTATATGTTTGTTTAATTCCTACAACAATTGGTGGTTTATTGAGCGCTATTGGTATTGCAGGAATGGACAGGGCTTTAAGAGCAAACGTTATAACAAAAAGTGGTAAAGCAGTTGAAACAGCCGGTGATCTTGATACATTATTATTAGATAAAACGGGAACGATAACTATTGGTAACAGGAAGGCTACAAACTTTTATGCAGCCAATAATGTTGACGGTGATATTTTTATGGAAGCCTGCGTGCTCGCTTCATTAGCAGATCAAACACCTGAAGGAAAATCAATAGTAGAACTTGGTAAAGAAAAAGGCATTAAAGCGCCAACATTACAAAATGATAAAGTAAAGTTTATTGAGTTTACCGCCGAAACAAGAAGCAGTGGTATTGATATGGGCGACTTAAGGATACGCAAAGGAGCTTTTGATTCTATTCGGAAGATGGCACTTGCCGCTGGTAACAATGTTCCTTCAGAAACAGAAGCGCACGTTAAAACAATTTCTTCAAACGGTGGTACGCCATTAGTAGTTTGTCAAAACGAAAAAATATTAGGTGTTATTGAATTACAGGATATCATTAAACCTGGTATCCAGGAACGTTTTCAACGTTTACGTAAAATGGGTGTTAAGACGGTTATGGTTACAGGTGATAATCCATTAACAGCAAAATTCATTGCAGAAAAAGCTGGTGTAGATGACTTCATCGCGGAAGCAAAACCTGAAGACAAAATGAATTACATTAAAAAAGAACAGGTTGGTGGCAAGTTAGTGGCAATGATGGGAGATGGAACAAACGATGCACCAGCACTGGCACAAGCGGATGTTGGCGTTGCAATGAACAGCGGAACACAAGCCGCCAAAGAAGCCGGCAACATGGTTGATTTAGATAATGATCCAACCAAGCTGATTGAAATTGTGGAAATAGGAAAACAATTATTAATGACGAGAGGAACACTTACTACTTTTTCTATTGCTAATGATGTTGCAAAATATTTTGCAATTGTTCCGGCACTTTTTATTGTTTCAATTCCAAGTCTGCAGGCATTGAATATTATGTATTTAAAAAGCGCCGAAAGCGCTATATTATCTGCCGTAATTTTTAATGCTATCATTATACCAATCCTTATTCCATTGGCATTAAGAGGCGTAGCATACAGACCAATTGGCGCAAGCGCTTTGTTACGCAGGAACATTATGATATATGGCGTAGGCGGTATCATCGCACCATTTATAGGGATTAAATTAATTGATATGCTGTTAGGATTATTTATGTAATTTTTTACAGTTAAAACAAGATTAAAAAATAAGTTATGAAAAAATATTTGTTGCCTTCTTTAATGATTTCGCTGGTCTTTATCATTATATGTTCAGTGTTGTATCCATTACTAATTGCGGGCATTGCAAAATTTGCACCAGGCGCAGGCAAAGGAGAAACGCTATCAGTCAACGGCAAAGTAGTTGGTTATGCCAACGTTGGCCAAAAGTTTACAGATGATAAATATTTCTGGAGCCGCCCATCTGCTGCAGGTTACAATGCTGCCGGTTCTTCAGGCTCAAACAAAGGACCATCCAATCCTGATTATTTGACTGATGTAAAAGCGCATATAGATACATTCCTGGCACATAACCCAACAGTAAAAAAAGAAGATATCCCTGCGGATTTGGTAACCTATTCAGGCAGTGGATTGGATCCGGATATTTCACCAGCAGCGGCTTATATTCAAATAGACAGGATTGCAGCTGCAAGAAAAATATCCAAAGACAGTATCACTGCTTTGGTCGATGCTAACATCCAAAAGCCTTTACTTAACAGCCTGGGCACGGCTCGTGTCAATGTATTAAAACTGAACATCGCTTTAGACGAATTGAAATAAGTTTTTAAAATAGTTTTAGTTTTGGTTTCGTTGCTGTACCCTTCTCTTTGGTTGGAGAAGGGTGCTTTTTGTAAAACATTTTTTTATGGCACCAACATTTGTATTTCAATCAACATCGTTGTGTCACTCACTTGTACTACATACCTTTATGCAGCAATTGATGTACGCAAATAATTAATAAACTAATCAAGTTCAATGTCAGACGAAGAAGCAGAACATTTTTTAGACCTTATCCGCAAATCAAAGCGCGGCAAGTTTAAAATATATATAGGCATGAGCGCCGGAGTAGGAAAAACATTTCGCATGTTGCAGGAAGCACATACATTACTACGCAACGGAGTAGATGTAAAGATCGGATATATTGAAACACACAAACGAAAGGAAACTCAAGACTTGACAGAAGGGCTACCCGAAATACCCAGACGAAAATTATTTTACAAAGGAAAAGAATTAGAAGAATTTGATTTGCAGGCAACCTTAAATATTCATCCGGAAATTGTAATTATAGACGAGCTCGCACATTCAAATATTGAGGGAAGCAAAAATGAAAAACGCTGGCAGGATGTGATAGATATTTTAGATGCCGGCATCAATGTAATAAGCGCTGTAAACATACAGCATATAGAAAGTTTAAATGCAGAGGTAAAATCTATCACCGGCGTAAGTGTTTCAGAACGCATACCAGACAGCGTTTTAAGAGAAGCCGATGAAGTTGTAAATATTGATTTAACAGCCGATGAATTGGTTACGCGTTTAAAAGAAGGTAAAATTTATACGCAGGATAAGATTGAAATATCATTAAAGAATTTTTTTCAAAGCGAAAGGATCCTTCAGTTGCGCGAGCTGGCATTAAAAGAAGTAGCATCGCAGGTAGAACGAAAAATTGAATCAGAAATCCCGCGCTACACAAAAGAACGTTTGTTAGCCTGTATCGGAAGCAACCACGAAACGGCGAAAAAAATAATCCGCAAAACCGCAAGACTTGCATCTTATTATAATTCAAGATGGTATTTATTATATGTACAAACACCCAAAGAGCAAGGCGATAAAATAGGATTGGCAGCACAACGTCATTTAATCAACAATTTTAAACTGGCGACAGAATTAGGCGCAGAGGTAATAAAAATAAAGAGTGTCAACATCGCTAAAGGTATTTTTGAAATAACAGAAGAAAAAAAAATAAGCACCATCTGCATTGGAAAACCACACCTGAATTTGATAAACATTATTTTAAAAACAGCAGTCTTCAACCAATTGCTTAACAGGCTTGCGGCGGCAGATATAGACATTGTAATACTATCGTAACATGAAACTGAAAACGAAATTGTGGTTAGCGCTTGGGTTCTTATTCCTGGTGATCCTCAGCTTTGGTATATCAAGCATTCTTTTTATCAGGGAACTAAGTACAGATACCGACAGGATATTAAAAAACAACTATGAGACATTAGTGTTTGATAACAATATGCTAAAGAACCTGGATGCTTTACCAGGCGATAAAGGAGCAGAAACTGAGTTTGAAGAAAACCTTCAAAAGCAGGAAAGAAATATTACTGAGCCAGGTGAAAGAGAAGCAACAGCAGATCTTCGTAAAAGTTTTGACGCATTAAAAACAAATGCAGGCGATTCATCCAATTACCGGCAAATACGGCGTTCTATACAAATCATCAACGATCTTAATCAAAATGCCATTTTACGAAAAAGCGATATCGCCCACAAAACATCCGAAGATGCTACACTTTGGCTGACTGGCATTTTTGTTATCCTTACTTTAATTGCATTTACATTAGTAGTTAATTTTCCGGGCGTTGTTGCAAACCCCATCAGGGTTTTATCAGAAGGTATTATTGCTGTTGCCAATAAAAATTATAATAAAAGAATACATCTTGAACAAAAAGATGAGTTCGGTGATCTGGCCGGAGCTTTCAATAGCATGGCAGAAAAACTGGATGAATATGAACATAGCAATTTAGCCCAGTTAAAATTTGAAAAAAGCCGCATCGAAACAATTATCAATCAAATGAAAGATGGCATTGTTGGTTTAGATGCTAAAAAACATATTCTTTTTTTGAACGAAGTAGCAGAAAAAATTTTAGGGTTAAAAGAAATTGATATCATTAATAAATATGCGCCAGACATCGCTATCCGCAATGATTTAATGCGCACATTATTACAGGAAGAAACCAATAAAAAAGAATTAAAGATCTACGCAGATAACAAAGAAAGTTATTTTAATAAAGATATACTGAACGTAAACGACAGCGGCGTAATTATCGGCCAGGTAATTGTTTTGCGCAACGTTACTCCTTTTCATGAATTGAATGAAGCAAAAACAAATTTCATTGCAACGGTATCACATGAATTAAAAACGCCGATATCTTCCATAAAAATGAGCGCGCAATTATTAACCGATGAACGTATCGGAACATTAAGCGCAGAACAAAAAGAACTCATCTCCAGCGTACGTGAAGATGCAGACCGTTTATTAAAAATAACCGGCGAATTATTGAATATGACACAGGTGGAAACAGGCAACATACAATTAAAATATCAGGCAACGCAACCCGAAAAAATTGTCGAACAGTCGATCATGGCAGTTAAGTTTCAGGCGCAACAAAAAGATATTGAATTAAAAATAACACTGCAACCTAATTTGATACCTATCAATGCCGATGCTGAAAAAACAACCTGGGTATTAATTAATTTTTTGACGAATGCAATTAAATATTCGCCCGGCAATGCTGTTATAGAAGTAGATGTACAACAAAAAAACCATCAAACAGAATTCACTGTAAAAGATCATGGCAAAGGCATAGAAAAAAAATACCTGCCAAAAATATTCGATCGTTACTTTAAAGTACCAGGCACGCATGAACGCAGTGGCACAGGCCTCGGCTTATCTATCTCAAAAGAATTTATTGAAGTACAGGGCGGCAACATCTGGGTTAAAAGCGCTGTTGGCGAAGGAAGTACTTTTGGCTTCTCTTTTAAAAGTTAAAAATACCATTAACCTTGCTTTAACTTTTCAATTCTCTTCTGCGTTATAATTACTCTTCTTTTAAGGCTTATTTATACCGTTAATAATTCATTAACGAAAAATAACATTTTATATAGCCATGATATATAATAATAAAACAAACTTGCACGTTAGAAAGCATTGAGCTGTTATAAAATTATAAATATGGACACAACAAATCCAACCATTCTTAAAATTGTACAAATTACTGTAGATAAACTTGGTGTAGATGAAAACAAGCTTACTTATAAAACATCTTTCGCCGACGATCTTGGCGCCGACTCGCTGGATGTGTTTGAATTGATAATGACAATAGAAAAAGAATTCAAACTAAAAATAAATGAAGACGAAGTAGATAAGATAACTACACTCGGCGCTTTAATTAATTGTGTTGATGATAAAGTATCTCCGCAAAAATATCAGCTGGAACCTTTCAAGGCAATACATCTTAAAGAGTCTATCGTCACAAAAAATTAATATTATTTCCTTGCCGGAAATATATGTATCATTCATATTTTTTATGAGCCCGGCTTTGCTGCTGCTATTAGGCTTCATTGGCGTCGCACTCTTGTACTGCATTAATACTACTCAACTTTTTTCTCAAAACCTGCTACTCTATTTTAATAGTAATCTTTCTTTATAAAAATTACAATCTTATAAGAATCAGTGTTAATAAGGGTTTTCGCGTAAAGTATTTTTGTAAAGAAGCAACTTCAGTAAATATATTTTTCTTAAACTATTTAATTTTTTAATAAACATGCTATTAAAAAAAATTCCCAATGTAGAGACACCGGGACTTAAAACAATGTTCAAGATTCAACAAAGATAAACAATTATTTCATTTATATTAAAAAATATTATAATATAATATTATCGATATTTTTACTTTGAAAATATTTTTAATGTAGAAATAACCTGTTCATTTTGGTATGCCTTAAAAATGTATTTTATTCCTCTTTTTATTTCTTCAAAAAAATATTCTTGCTTAAATATCTTGCTGGCAAAAGGTTTCGTTATTGAACAAAAAGTATAGTATTAATTGTAGCATTTCATTTGCTTTCTTTATTGCATTACAAGGCAAACATTTTTAGTCAAATAAAATACACAAAAAATAATTTGCCGAAACGAACTGCATGCAATCATTTGCTTTTGTATTTAGCACAAAATATTTTACAGGTAAATATTTATAGGTTGATTTTTTACCGTTAAATATTATTGGCATCGCTGCGCCATCTGATAAAATTATAATTGAAAAGGAAATCAGGTTTAACTGGTGATTAACTGAAACTTAACTGCCGTTTAACTGAAACAATTTAAAAGCTTACAGTTCGTATATATATTTGCATAATTAAAAAAGTGATAGATAATTCAATGGTGAAAAAACTGAGTATATTAATTTTTGTTTTATATTTTGTACAGCCGGCGGCAATTGCGCAGGTCAATATTGATACATTACATGTGAAACTGGTTGATGCGGAAAAAATGTTTTTAGACAGCAACCTGTTGCTGTTAGCACAAAAATATAATGTAGATGCCAACAAAGCATTGATCATCCAGGCCAGGTTATTGCCCAATCCTAATTTCAGTATTTCACATGGATTATATTCAGGTACATTAAAAGAATTTTTTCCTACAGGCGCCAATGATGAAACGGCTGCGGATGTATCGCAATTAATATTATTGGCTGGCAAGCGCAATAAGCAAATCAAACTGGCGCAGGCCAATGTAAAATTAAGCGAGTATCAGTTTTTTGATTTAATACGAACATTGAAATATACACTTCGTACTGATTTCTATAATATTTATTATCTGCAACAATCAGCAAAAGTTTATGATGAAGAGATCAATGCATTGCAACAGGTAGTAAATGCATTTAAACAACAGGAAGGCAAAGGATATATTGCTGAAAAAGAAGTAGTGCGTGTAGAAGCCCAGTTGTACAGCCTTCAAAGCGAGTATAATGATTTGCAAAATCAGATATTTGATCAGCAAAGTGAGTTGAGGCTGGTATTACAGGCAAAGCCTGATAAATATATTGATCCGTTGCCTGATTCAACAACAACTGATAATCTTGATCCGTCAAAATATGCATTAAGCACATTGCTGGATTCTGCATATAGAAACCGTACCGATTTATTAATTGCGCAGGCTAATACCGATATCAACCGGTTAAACTATGATTATCAGAAAGCATTGGCTGTACCGGATATAACATTATCGGTTGGCTATGATGAACAGGGAAGTTTTTTAATGAATTTTTATAGCATCGGCGCTTCTATCGATCTGCCTTTTTTTAACCGTAACCAGGGTAATATAAAATCTGCCAAAGCAATGATTGATAATACCGCAGCTACGCAAAAAAGCACAGAAGCTACGATCGGCGAAAATGTTTCAAGGTCATTACAAAAAGCATATACAGAAGATAAATTGTATAAAAATGTTGACCCTAAGTTTTCGAATGATTTTGATACGCTGGCAAATGAAGTGCTGATCAACTATCAGAGAAGAAATATCGGCTTGCTGGATTTTCTTGATTTTTATGATTCGTACAAACAAAATATTTTACAAATAAATTCTATAAAATATAATCGTGTTCAATCGTTTGAAGACATTAATTTTTATACAGGCACCAACTTCTTCAATCAATAAAAGAATGTGTAAAATGATAAATAAATTTTCGTTGCAAAAGATCGTTCTTTTCGTACTACCGTTAACGTTAGTATCGCTCGTTATGCAAAGCTGTAGCAGCGATGCGCCCAAAGTAGCGGATGATAAACAGAAATATGTAATGCCGGATTCATTGTTTAAAACCCTTGCTATTGATACTGTGCAGGATTGCCAGCTCGTAAATTCCATCACACTTACCGGGCAGGTAGATTTTAACCAGGATAACCAGGTAAATATTTTTCCGTTGGTAAGTGGTAATATTCAGGATGTAAAAGTTCAATTGGGAGATTATGTTAATGCCGGCCAGGTACTGGCAGTTGTAAAAAGCAGTGAGATGGCAGGTTACAGCAATAACCTTATTGCTGCCGAAACAAACCTTGCCGTAACAAAGAAAAATTTAGATGCGCAAAAGGATTTATTTAAAAGCGGGTTAGCGTCACAGTTGGATGTTACTTCTGCACAGGCGAATTATGATCAGGCTGTGGGGCAATTGGAAATGGCAAAGAGGGTATTAAACGTTAATGGAAACAATACAGATGGCGAGTATATTATTAAAGCGCCGATCAGCGGTTTTATTGTTCAGAAAAATGTTACTAATAATACTGTTATACGTACTGATAATGGCAATGTTGTTTTTACAATATCCGATCTTAAAAATGTATGGGTGTGGGCAAATGTATATGAATCTAATATTGATAAAATTCATTTGGGAGATGCGGTTGATGTTACTACATTATCTTATCCGGGCAAAGTGTTTAAAGGAAAGGTTGATAAAATTATGAATGTACTGGATCCTTCCAGCAAAGTATTGAAAGTGCGTGTTGCACTGGCTAATACTGATTATGCATTGAAGCCGCAGATGTATGCAAGTGTAGCCGTAACAAACAAAGAAGATAAGCAGGCACTTTGTATATCATCCGATGATTTGATTTTTGATCACAGCCAATATTATGTTTTAAAATACAATAGCAATTCTGATGTGCAGATAACCCCTATTCAAATTATAAATACGGTAGGAAATAAAACATATATCTCATCAGGTGTTCAGCAAGGAGATAAATTGATTGGCTCCCAGGCTGTGTTGATTTATGATGCACTCAATAGTTAGCTGCTGCCACGGGTGTATCAGAATATAACTGAATAAATTTAATGGAAAAGGATCCATAAATTTTTCGTCTTGATTTTGACGATAGTGATACTGCGCGCGTTACTCTGCGCTTTTATAAAAGCCGGATAGCTGCAATCAGTTGAAATGTGCGACGCCAATGAAGTTGAACAGCGATAGTATGTTTGGCTCAAAAATATAAAATACGAATGTAAAAACTGAGCGGTTTTGTAACCGTGTTTTGATTTTATATTCATTGTTTTCATTTATACCGGTACACATCATTAAACTTAATAAAGATGATTAAGATACTTAAAAAGGTGATAGGCTTTTCTTTAAAGAACAGCTACTTCATTTTATTTGCCGCCCTTACATTATTGGTTGTAGGTATTTTTACTTTCAGAAGTATGCCTATTGAAGCTTTTCCGGATGTAACCAATACGGAGATAGATATCATAACGCAATGGCCCGGCCGCAGCGCTGAAGAAGTAGAAAAATTTGTTACCATCCCGATTGAAATTGCATTGAACCCGGTGCAGGAAAAAATAAGCCTGCGCTCTACTTCTGTGTTTGGGCTTTCGTATGTAAAATTAATTTTTGATGATAATGTAGTTGATAAAGATGCACGCGCGCAGGTAATGTTTTTATTACAAAATGCTACGTTGCCAAACGGGTTGCAGCCATCGGTTCAACCGCCAACCGGGCCAACGGGAGAAATTTACAGATATACATTGAAAAGTAATGTGCGGGATGTTCGCGAATTAAAAACAATTCAGGATTGGGTGATAGACCGGCAATTAAGATCAGTGCCGGGTGTTGGCGATATTAATAGTTTTGGCGGCAAAACAAAAACGTATGAAATAGAAGTTGACCCTCAAAAATTAACTTCTCTTGGTATTACTCCGTTAGATGTTTTTACTGCTGTACAAAAAACCAATATCAATATTGGCGGAGATATGATTATTGAAAACGACCAGGCTTTTGTAGTAAGAGGTATTGGTTTATTAAATGATATTAATGAAATTAAAAACATTGTTGTCGAAAATAATAATGGCGTACCTGTTCTGGTAAAAGATGTTGCGCAGGTTGTAATATCTAATGTGCCGCGGCTTGGTTGGGTTGCCCGTTCTAACGGGCTGGTTGATTCTTCGGGCAACAGAGTTGTTACAGATGAGCCGGATGTTGTGGAGGCTATTGTGGTAATGCGCAAAGGCGCAAACCCTACTGAAGTCGTAAATGCAGTAAAAGCTAAAGTAGATAAACTCAATAATTCTATCCTGCCGTCGGATACAAAAATTGTTCCTTATTACGACCGCACTGATCTGATAGACTATGCAACGCATACTGTATTGCATAATCTTATTGAAGGTATTCTTTTAGTAACGTTATTGGTATCGCTTTTCATGTTCAACTGGCGAACAACATTAATTGTTTCTATTATCATTCCGATGGCTTTATTGTTTTCATTTATTTGTTTGCATTTGATGGGAATGTCTGCAAACCTGCTGTCATTGGGCGCTGTGGACTTTGGGATAATAATAGATGGAGCCGTCGTAATGGTCGAGGGAATGTTTGTAATACTCGACCATACAGCAATGGATATAGGCATGGACAGGTTTAATAAAATTGCCAAATTAGGGTTGATAAAGAACAGTGGGGCGCAACTAGGTAAAGCCATCTTCTTTGCAAAACTTATTATTATAACCGGGCTATTACCGATATTCTCTTTTCAAAAAGTAGAAGGAAAAATGTTTTCTCCATTGGCATATACGCTTGGCTTTGCATTGTTGGGCGCATTAATTACTACACTTACATTGGTACCTGTATTAATAAGTATCCTGTTAAAAAAAGATGTGCATGAGAAGCATAATCCATTTACCCATTTTCTTACAGGCTTTATGCTAAAAGGTTTTACAAAAGCATTTAAGTATAAAGAAATTGTAGTTGTGTTATCTTTTATAGCGATGGCTGTTGGTTTATATTCATTTAAATATTTAGGTTCTGAATTTTTACCCGAGTTAGATGAAGGTTCCATGTGGCTGCGTGTACAAACAAATTATAGTATATCGTTGGATAAATCTGTCGAGATATCAAAACAGGTAAGAGGAATATTAATGCAGTTTCCGGAAGTAAAATATGCCGTAACACAAACCGGCAGACCGGATGATGGCACAGATGTAACCGGTTTTTATAATAATGAGTTCGCTGTAATGTTATATCCTGAAGATAGCTGGAAGCCCAAAATATCAAAAGAAGAATTAATTGATGAGATGACCAAAAGGCTTTCAGTGATACCTGGCGTTGATTTAAACTTTTCGCAACCAATTATGGATAATGTAGAAGAAGCTGTATCTGGTGTAAAAGGTTCTATCTGTGTAAAAGTTTATGGCGATTCACTGAATTACATGGAAGATAAAGTGAATGATGTTTATAATATTCTAAGGGGTGTAAAAGGCATTGAAGACCTTGGCGTGATACATAATATCGGGCAACCGGAATTAGATGTAAACCTTGACCAGCTAAAAATGGCGCAATATGGTGTAGCCACTGCTGATGCCAATGCGGTTGTTGCGATGGCGATTGGCGGACAGGCTGCATCTACATTATATGAAGGCATACGCACATTCGATATTCGTGTACGCCTTCCCGAACAGTTTAGAAGAACGCCTGATGATATTGGTAATTTATTAGTGCCAACCAACAGCGGCTCTAAAGTACCCATTAAAGAAATTGCTACAATAACACAGCAAACAGGGCCCTGCCTTATTTTCAGGGATGATAATGAACGATATGCAGCATTAAAATTTTCTGTACGTGGAAGAGATATGGGAAGTGCCATTGCTGAAGCGCAGGAAAAAGTAAGCAAAGCGGTTACTTTAAAAAGAGGTTACAGCATGGCATGGCAGGGCGATTTTGAAAACCAGCAAAGGGCGCAAAAACGTTTGGCAGAGGTTGTGCCTATTAGTTTATTTTTAATTTTCCTGTTACTATATGTAATGTTTGGAAATCTAAAAGATGCAGGATTGGTATTCTTAAATGTGCCATTTGCCATTGTAGGTGGAATCATTGCATTACTTATAACCGGCACTAATTTCAGTATATCAGCCGGTATCGGTTTTATCGCGTTATTCGGTATTTGTATACAGGATGGCGTGTTGCTCATTACCGTGTTTAAACAAAATCTGGAAAAAATCCGGGGACAGCAGGCATCTTTATATACCGCTATAAAACTTGGAGTAAATTCAAGGATAAGGCCTGTAATGATGACAGCATTAATGGCGGCTATCGGGTTATGCCCTGCGGCGTTATCACATGGCATTGGTTCAGAAAGCTCAAGGCCATTGGCGCGTGTTGTTATCGGAGGTATTTTATGTGCAATGATATTTTCGTTATGGGTTTTTCCGTTGATCTTTGGTTGGGCATATAAAAAATTCTATACCAAAACACAGGAAAAAGAAGCAGAGTAATTTATATACAAACAAATTATTAAATTAAAAAAGCATTTTATTTTAGTCAATTATTGCCTGATTGTTACGCGTTTGATATAAGCACGCTTCGGTATTTTATTTGCAAAATTTTTTGACACAAAACAAATAATACTATATTACATTATTAATAGCTAAAGATTTTTTGCTATATTAAAAAATAATGTGATGCCATGGTCAAAATTCTCAGGGGAATAATTGGATTTTCTCTAAAGAATAAATACTTTATCTTATTTGCCACATTGATCTTGCTTGTTGAAGGTATTATTACATTTAAAACAATGCCGATTGAGGCATTTCCGGATGTAACAAATACAGAAGTAACAATCATTACACAATGGTCTGGCAGAAGTGCAGAAGAGATTGAAAAGTTTGTAACCATCCCTATTGAGATTGCACTTAACCCTGTACAGAATAAGATCAGCCTTCGTTCTACCAGCATCTTTGGATTATCTTATATAAAAATAGTTTTTGAAGATAATGTTACAAATGACCAGGCAAGGATACAGGTAAATAATTTATTGGGCGATGCTGATCTTCCTGATGGTGTGAGCCCTTCTGTACAACCGCCAACCGGGCCTACCGGCGAGATTTACCGTTATACTTTACGAAGCACTTTCCGCGATGCAAGGGAACTAAAAACAATGCAGGATTGGGTGGTTGACCGCCAGATAAGATCTGTGCCCGGTGTTGCAGATCTTGTAAGTTTTGGCGGCATGACCAAAACGTATGAGATACGTGTAGACCCGCGCAAGCTTACTAATCTTGGCATTACTCCTTTAGATGTTTATTCTGCCGTGCAAAAAAGTAATATCAATATTGGCGGAGATGTGATTATTCAAAATAATCAGGCTTATGTAGTGCGGGGTGTTGGTTTATTAAATGATATCAATGAAATAAAGGCCATCGTTATTGAGAATAGCAATGGTGTGCCTGTGTTGGTAAAAGATGTTGCAGATGTAGTAATATCCAATCTTCCAAGATTAGGATTAGTGGGCAGGTCTGATGCTACTGTTGATTCTGCCGGCAAAAGAACAGTTACTGATGAACCCGATGTTGTGGAAGCAATTGTGGTAATGCGCAAAGGCGAAAACCCATCACGCGTTATAGAAGCATTAAAAGCAAAAATTGAAAAATTAAATAGCACCGTGCTTCCACAGGATACAAAAATTGTCCCTTATTATGATCGTGATGACCTGATACATTTTGCTACGCACACTGTATTGCATAACATGCTGGAAGGTATCATTTTTGTAACACTGATCGTATCCTTGTTCATGTTCAACTGGCGCACTACATTGATCGTTTCTATCATCATTCCATTATCATTATTGTTCTCATTTATATGCCTTCGTTTAATGGGTATGTCGGCAAATTTATTGTCATTAGGCGCGGTTGATTTTGGTATTATAATAGATGGCGCCGTTGTAATGGTTGAGGGAATATTTGTAATACTCGATCATCAATCGCATGATCTGGGCATGGACCGTTTTAATAAAATTGCCAAGCTCGGTCTAATAAAAAAGAACGGCGCACAATTAGGCAAAGCTATCTTTTTTGCAAAGCTGATCATCATTGCAGCATTGCTTCCAATTTTTTCTTTTGAAAAAGTTGAAGGAAAAATGTTTTCGCCGCTTGCATACACATTAGGCTTTGCGTTATTAGGCGCATTGATTACAACCTTAACACTGGTACCTGTCTTAATTAGTTTATTGCTTAAGAAAAATGTGCGCGAAAAACATAATCCCATCGTACATTTTCTTATCAGCTCAATTGTAAAAGGTTTTGCCTTTACCTATAAAAACAGGGTTGTTGCAGTTATCGTTTCTTTTATCATTATCGCTATTGGTTTATATTCTTTCAAATTTTTAGGAAGCGAATTTTTACCCGAGCT
>Ga0206833_1118_pt1 | contig 20678 bp, 13 predicted proteins | sample Alteio_BWOrgCont_32_FD_152891 | JGI IMG/M metagenome (GOLD analysis project Ga0206833, IMG submission 152891) | Enriched cells from forest soil in Barre Woods Harvard Forest LTER site, Petersham, Massachusetts, United States -... | ecosystem: Environmental > Terrestrial > Soil > Temperate forest >... | reverse complement strand
ACGGGCGTCGTAAGCGATGATAATACCTGGTTCCCGTCAGCATCTGCATTAAAAGGATACAAGGATAAAAATACCGGTAAATTAATTCCAGGCAAAGAGCCAAAAGATTTTGCTGATATTAAAGATTTTCTTCGTCCTAATTTTTTCAGGATAACAAATTGTAAAAATGTTTTACTGCAAGGCATTACAGCTAAAAATTCACCGGCATGGAACCTGCACATTTTGTTGGATGAAGATGTTACTATATTAAATGTAAATATAAAAAACGGATGGAACGCGCAAAATACTGATGGCATTGATATTGAATGCAGCAAAAATGTAAACCTTGAAGGCAGCACATTCGATACCGGCGATGATGGCATTTGCATTAAATCGGGCAGGGATGCAGAAGGCAGGAAAAGAGGCATACCAACACAGGATGTGATAATACATAATTGTACCGTATATCGCGCTCATGGCGGCTTTGTAGTGGGTAGCGAAATGAGCGGCGGCGTTAAAAATATGTATGTGAGCAATTGTTCATTTATAGGCACAGATGTTGGTTTACGCTTTAAATCTGTAAGAGGCAGGGGAGGTATTGTGGAAAATATCTACATTAATAATATCAATATGAAAGACATACTTGGTGATGCTGTTTATTTTGATACTTATTACCAGGCAAAAGATCCTGTTCCATCTGTAGGTGATATTCCTGTGATGCCGCCGATAGAAATAAAACCAGTTGACGAAGGCACTCCGTTATTCCGTCATTTCTTTTTCCATAATATAATTTGCCGCGGATCGGATAATGCAATTTTTATACGCGGATTGCCAGAGATGAATATAAACGATGTCAATATAGAAAATTCTGTATTTCAATCCAATCATGGAATCCATTGTGAAGAAGCAACAGGCGTTTCATTAAAGAATATTACTGTGTTACCAAAAGATACCAATCCGGTTGTTGCAGTCGGCAATTCAAACCAGGTTACTATTGATAACCTTCAGTACAAAGATGGTGCGGATGTTTTTATTGCCGTTAGCGGCGATCGTACAAAAGATATTAAAGTATTGAATACGGATGTAACGAAAGCAAAAAAGCAATCAGCCATTGCAGATAATGTTACAGGCAAGCCGTTAAGTATATCAAAATAAGTTTTGATTAATAGATTTAAAAATGAAAACCTTGTTTCGTTTATTGCTGTTAATTTTCTTTTTCAATAATAATATTGAAAAGGCTGCTGCGCAGGATAAACCTTTATCGGAACAACTGGCAAAAACTGTAATGACGATCTGGAAAGATTCATTATCATTTAAACAAGGCAAGCCGGCACAATGGGCATACGAACAAGGTGTAGTGTTGAAAGGGATTGAAAATGTATGGCGACACACAGGCAACGGGGATTATTTTAATTATATCCAGAAAAATATTGACATGTTCATACGTAAAGATGGAAGCATCCGCACGTATAATTTAGATGATTATAATCTGGATAACATAAACCCCGGAAGGATTGTACTGGCATTATACAATGCATTAAATGATAACGCAAAATATCTGAAAGCTGTCAGGTTGTTACGAGAACAACTAAACTATCAGCCACGCACACACGAAGGTGGTTTTTGGCATAAAAAAAGATACCCTGATCAGATGTGGCTGGATGGTATTTATATGGCGGAACCGTTCTATGCCGAATATGCCAAACGTTTTAATACACCCGAAGCATTTGATGATATTGCTACGCAATTTATCCTTTTGGAAAAACATACGCGCGATCCAAAAACAGGTTTGCTTTATCATGCGTGGGATGAAAGCAAAAAAGAAAAATGGGCAAATAAGATCACCGGCTGTTCTCCTAATTTCTGGGGACGTTCGGTTGGATGGTACGCGATGGCGTTAGTAGATGTGTTGGATTGTTTTCCGAAAGACAACCTTAAAAGAGATTCATTGATTAGTATATTAAAGCGTTTATCCGTAGCCGTTAAAAATGTACAGGATCCGCAAACAGGTTTATGGTGGCAGGTATTAGATAAAAAAGGCGAAAAAGGAAATTACCTGGAATCTTCCGCTTCATCCATGTTCGTATATGCGTTGGCGAAAGGTGTTAGAAAAGGTTATCTTGACAAATCCTATTTAACTATTGCAAAAAAAGGTTATGCAGGCATATTGAAAAACTTTATTTCAGTTGATTCTACAGGGCAAACCAATTTAAGCAATGTCTGTTCAGTAGCAGGGCTCGGCGGCGAACCTTACCGTGATGGCAGTTATGCTTATTATGTTGGCGAACCTGTTGTTTCCAACGATCCTAAAGGCTTAGGCGCATGTATTATGGCAGCCGTAGAAATGGAAATTGTGGCGGATGAGAAAATTGGCAAAGGCAAAAAAGTAATTTTAGATAGTTATTTTAATGATGAAAAAAAGAAAGATGAAGTAACGGGACAAACGTTATCATGGCATTACAAATGGGAAGAAACAATGGATGGTGGGTTTTCTTTTTTGGGAGATATTTTTAAAGATTACGGAGTAAATACAACTACATTATACGAAGGCCCGACAGCAGGAAATTTAAAAGGCGGAGATATTTACATCATTGTTGATCCTGATATTCCGGCAGAAAATCCAGACCCGAAATATATTGAACCACAACATGTAAAAGCGATAACAGACTGGGTTAAAGCCGGCGGTGTTTTAGTAATGCTGATGAATGATACGGGCAATGTAGAGTTTGATCATGCGAATACATTAGCAGCACAATTCGGAATCCAATTTAATAAAGATAGCCGTAACCGTGTGGAAGGAAAAAATTATGATATGGGCAGGTTAGCAGCACCTTCAATAATATGGAGCAAAGCAAAAAGTATCTACTTAAAACAAATATGTACCATAACAGTTACACCTCCTGCAAAATCAATATTGACAGATAATGGCGATGTGATTATGGCAGTATCAAAAGTTGGTAAAGGAACTGTTTTTGCCGTAGGCGATCCATGGTTTTACAATGAATATATGGATGGAAGGAAATTACCAACATCATTTCAAAATTTTACAGCAGCGCAGGAATGGGTGCAATGGCTGATAAAACAAGTTCCTGCAAAAGGAAAATAAAGTGAAGAAATTATATATCAATATCATCCTGTTAGCATTAGCAACCTGTTGCTTCGGTAACGGCTATGCGCAGAAAGATAAAGATATTGTAGTAGCAAGTGATGGTAGCGGCGATTTTAAAACTATCCAGGATGCTATTAATAGTTTGCCGGATAGTGCAAAAGCACAACGTGTGATCTTCATTAAAAAAGGAATTTATAAAGAAAAAATTTTTATTGAAAAGAATTTTGTTACACTGAAAGGCGAAGATGTTGCTCAAACGCAAATCATAGCTTCAGAAGCAAGGGATATTTTTAAATGCAGCCATCCCGATGATTGGGGCGTTGCAACAATCAATTTAAAAGGAAGCGATATCATACTTGAAAACCTTACAGTATTGAATACCTATGGGTTTAATGCGAAAGGTGATATAACAATCTCTTGCGGAGCAGATTCGGAAACTAAAATAGTGCATACAACAGGTCATCAAATGGCATTAAGGTCTTTTAATACAACAAGGCTGATCGTACGCAATTGTGTGCTAAGGGCTTTGGGCGGTGATACCGTTAGCCCGTGGAATGTAGATAACGGTATGTTTTATTTTTCTGGTTGCACTATGGAAGGCGGCGTAGATTTTTATTGCCCGCGTGGATGGGCATTGGCGGAAAATTGTTTGTTTATATGCCATAGCAAAGAAGCTTCTATCTGGCATGATGGTTCTAAATACAAATCATCTAAAACAGTATTGATAAATTGTACATTTAAAGGCGATGATGGTTTTAAATTAGGGCGTTATCATCGTGATGCACAGTTTTACTTAATAAATTGTACGTTTCCACAAAATATGGCGGACACAGATATTTACCAGAAGATGGCCAACCCACCCAACGTGATACAATGGGGCAAACGGGTTTATTATTACAACTGCCATCGTATTGGCGGCGATTATAGCTGGCATAAAAATAACTTGCCAGATTCGCTGGGCATTAATGAGATAACACCGGCATGGGCTTATGATTATAAATGGAACCCACGGCCGGAACCAAAAGATGTTGGTTCCAAATCAACAACTTTTATAGCGGATAATATGTTGTTATATCAGCGCAAAAATGGTGGCTGGCCAAAGCATTTTGAAGAATTAAAAGTTGATTATACACGTCAATTAACGGACACAGAAAAAATTGAATTACGAAAAGGATATGAAGATAGTTTTGACGCGACAATTGACAATGATGCAACAACAAAAGAAATAAGATACCTGATAAAAGCCTATCATCAAACAAAAAATAAAAAATATTTAGCTGCCGCAGAAAAAGGGATTAACTATTTATTAACGGCCCAATATCCAAGTGGCGGATGGCCACAGTTTTATCCTGATTTTAGCAGTTATCGAAGCGAAATAACATACAATGACAATGCAATGATAAATGCATTGAATGTGCTGGAAGACGTTGCAGAACGCATTAATGGCTTTGAAGCGGTAAATGCATCATTTATACCTGAATGTGCACCTGCTGTAAAAAAGGGAATCGGGTGCATTTTAAAAACGCAGGTAATACAAGCCGGCAAACCAACTGTCTGGTGTGCGCAATATGATGCAAAAACACTTCAACCTGCAAAAGCAAGAGCTTATGAATTACCTTCGCTTAGTGGTGAAGAATCCGTAGGCATTGTTGAGTTTTTGATGCGGTTTAAAAATCCGTCGAAAGATATGGCAGCTTCGGTTGAAGGCGCTGTTGAATGGTTTAAAAAAGTAAAAATAACAGGTTATAAATTTGTTGAAATAGAAGCTCCAAATGAACAAACAGGAAGAGATAAAGTAATTTTGCCGGATAGCAGTTCAACGATCTGGGCAAGGTTTTATGATCTGGATAATAATGAACCTTTTTTTTGTGGAAGAGATGGCATCCGTAAAAAAACACTGGCGGAAATTGAGAATGAAAGAAGGGCAGGCTATCAGTGGTACGGCACATGGCCGCAACAACTGATCGATAAAGAATATGTGGAATGGAAAAACAGGTTTGCCATGCGATAAAATAATTTGGTATACTGCGGGTATGCCTCAACGTTATAATAAAACAAAACAACCAACTTAACTTTTAAATGTGAAGAGAAATGATCGTATCTAAATTTAACTTAAAAAACATCCAACCGGATGGCCTCGAAATTCCGCATGAGTCTATTTTCGACCTTCCGGAAAAAGTGCTGCAATTTGGTACTGGCGTTTTGTTGCGTGGGTTGCCGGATTATTTTATTGATAAAGCAAACCGCCAGGGTATATTCAATGGAAGGATCGTAGTGGTAAAATCTACCGATGGTGGCGATGGCGCTGCATTTGATAAACAGGATGGTTTATATACGCTTTGTATTCGCGGTATCGAGAACGGCAAAACAGTTGAAGAGAATATTATCTGTTCTTCCATCAGCCGTGTGTTATCTGCTAAATCAGAATGGGAAACTATTTTGCAATGCGCACATAATCCCAATATGCAGGTAATTATTTCCAATACTACAGAAGTAGGTATTGAATTGGTAAATGATGATATACGACGGCATCCGCCGGTTTCATTTCCCGGAAAATTATTGGCTTTTTTACACGAGCGTTATAAAGCATTTGATGGAAGCACACATTCAGGAATGGTAATTGTGCCAACTGAATTAATAACCGGAAATGGTAAAAAATTAGAATCAATAGTTATTGAACAGGCACATTTAAATGGCCTTGATAATGAATTTATTGATTGGCTCGAGAACTGTAATACATTTTGCAATACATTGGTAGATAGAATTGTGCCTGGCAAACCAAGTGCAGCTACTAAAGCAAATTTAGAAAGGAAATTTGGTTATAATGACGATTTGATAACCATGTCTGAAGTATATCGCTTGTGGGCAATTGAAGGTGATAAAAAAGTGGCATCTGTCTTGTCTTTCGCAAAGGCTGATCCTGGCGTAGTGATTGTGCCTAATATTGATATGTTTAAAGAATTAAAACTACGCTTACTAAACGGAACGCATACACTAAGTTGCGGATTGGCATTTTTAGCTGGTTTTGATACAGTAAAAAATGCAATGGATGATACTGCTGTTTCAGGATATATCACCAATTTAATGACGAAAGAAATAGCGCCTGCCATTCCATACAAAGTAGATGCAAAAGAAGCGAATGAATTTGCATTAAAAGTGCTGGACAGGTTTCGCAATCCAAATATCGAACACCAATGGATAAGTATAACAATGAATTATACATCTAAAATGGAAATGCGCGTTGTGCCTGTTTTATTGCAGTATTACAAATTGTTTAAAACAGTTCCGGAGAATATAGCGCTGGGTTTTGCAGCGTATTTATTATTTATGAAAGGAGTTAAAAAAGAAGGCGATACGTATTATGGCCAATCAAACGGACAATTCTATCCGATTAAAGATGATAAAGCAACTTTCTTTCACAGAAAATGGCAGGAAACAAAACCATCCGCTATAGCAGAAGCGATATTGCATGATACATATTTATGGGGTGGTGTTGATTTATCAATTCTTCCCCGTTTTGCAGAAGCTGTACAGGAAAAATTAGATGATATAATTGAAAACGGAATAGCAAGTGTTATTCAGCAGATAAAGCAAAAAAAAATAGTAGCATAAAAGATGAAGCAAAAAGTAATTAAGGTTAATAATGATGATAATGTTTTGGTAGCATTATCAAACTTGACAAAAGGTGAAACAGTTGAATACAATAATGATTCATTTGTTTTGCAAACAGATGTAAATGCCAAACATAAATTTGTAACTACAGATTTAAATGTTGGCGATGAAATACACATGTATGGCGTATTGGTGGGTAAAGCATCAGAGCCAATCTCTAAAGGAAGCAGGATAACAACGGCCAATGTAAAGCATGCTGTGTCCGGCGAATTTGTAGTTAAACAAAATGATATTCACTGGAAAGCGCCGGATGTTTCTAAATGGAAAGGAAAAGAATTTTCAGGGTATCACCGCAGCGATGGAAAAGTTGGTACGGCTAATTATTGGCTGGTTGTTCCATTGGTTTTTTGTGAGAACAGGAATATTGAAATTTTAAAAGAAGCATTCTTAAAAGAATTGGGATTTGCAAAGCCTAATAATTACCAGCAACAGGTAAAAGAATTATTGAAATTAAAAGAAGGTGGGGCTGGTATCGAAGAGATATTGAACTTCCAATTTACATCAATCGAATCACCAAATAATCAAATCACCAAATCATCTCAATTTCCCAATATTGATGGCATTAAATTTTTAACGCACGAAGGCGGTTGTGGCGGAATTCGGCAGGATGCAAATGTGTTATGCAGCTTATTAGCATCTTATATTACACATCCAAATGTAGCAGGGGCAACAGTTTTAAGCCTTGGTTGCCAGAATGCACAAATAAGTATTTTAGAAGAAGAGATCGCAAAACGCAACCCGACATTTGATCGTCCATTGTTTATTCTGGATCATCAGCAAAGCGGCAGCGAAACAAAATTATTATCAGAAGCGATCAATAAAACATTTGCAGGATTAGTTCAGGCGAATGAAACAAAGCGTACACCAGCACCATTAAGCAAATTAACGATTGGAGTAAAATGCGGTGGCAGCGATGGTTTCAGCGGTATCAGCGCGAACCCTGCTGTTGGCTATGTGAGCGATATTATTGTGGCGCTTGGCGGCAATTCTGTATTGGCAGAATTTCCTGAATTGTGTGGAGTAGAGCAGGAGTTGGTTAACCGAACGGTAAAAAAAGAAGATGCAGAATTCTTTTTGCAATTAATGAAAAAATATGCAGCGAATGCAGCTGCTGTTGGTAGTGGTTTTGACATGAACCCATCTCCCGGCAATATAAAAGATGGTTTGATAACGGATGCAATGAAAAGCGCCGGCGCTGCAAAAAAAGGCGGTACTTCACCAATTGTTGATGTGTTGGATTATCCGCAGCAGGTAAAAAACCAGGGGCTTAGTTTATTGTGTACGCCGGGCAATGATGTGGAAGCTGTTACAGGGCTTGCTGCAGCGCACAGCAATATTGTTTTGTTTACAACAGGCTTAGGCACGCCGACAGGAAACCCTGTGGCACCAACGATCAAAATAAGCAGCAATACTACTTTGTATAAAAAGATGAATGATATTATTGATGTAAATACAGGCACTGTGATTGAAGGTGATGAAACGATTGAACAAGCCGGTGGGCGGTTGTTTGATTATATTTTAAAAGTTGCAAGTGGTGAAGAAATAATCAGCGCGGTGCGTAATGGGCAGGATGATTTCATTCCGTGGAAACGTGGCGTATCATTATAGAAACAAAATATAATCAAAGCTGAATAAAGAACCGGACGTACAAGTGAGTGACACAACGGTGACGAGTAGACGCAGAAATGCCGGTCACAAAAATTTAACCTTAATAACGAAAATATAGTGTGAAAATGAAAAAATTTCTTGATGAGAATTTTCTCCTCGAAAACAAAACGGCTGAAAAGCTTTACCATGAATGTGCAAAGCCGATGCCGGTAATTGATTACCATAATCATTTACCGCCGGATCAAATCGCAAATGATATTAATTTTGAAAACCTTACGCAGGTTTGGTTGTACGGCGATCATTACAAATGGCGCGCGATGCGTACCAATGGCGTTCACGAAAGTTATTGCACGGGCAATAAAAATGATTACGAAAAGTTTGAAAAATGGGCGGCAACTGTTCCTTATACATTGCGCAATCCTTTGTATCACTGGACGCACCTTGAGTTGCAGCGTTATTACGGCATTACTAAAATTTTATCTGCGGATACTGCTAAAGAAATTTATGACGAAGCTTCTGAAAAATTAAGAAGCGCAGAATTTTCTGTCCGCAATTTATTGCGCAAAGCAAATGTAAAAGTGCTTTGCACAACTGATGATCCGATCGATTCATTGGAACATCATGCTAAAATAAAAGCAGATAGTTTTGAAATAAAAATTTTGCCCGCGTTTCGCCCTGACAAAGCGATGAACGTGGATGATGTGGCAACATTTAATGCGTATGTTGATAAAGTAGAAGCGGCTTCTAATGTTTCTGTTTCTTCGTACGATGATTATTTAAAGGCATTAAAAAACCGCCATGATTTTTTCGCTACGATGGGAAGCTCTGTATCTGATCACGGTTTGGAACAGATATATGCCGAAGATTATACGGATGCAGAAATCAAAAGCATCTTTGCTAAAATAAGAAGCGGCAAAGAATTGGACTATACAGAAAACTTGAAATTTAAGTCTGCTGCTTTAGTAGAGTTTGCAAAATGGGATGCTGAAAAAGGTTGGGTGCAACAATATCATTTGGGTGCATTACGCAACAACAATGCGCGCATGATGAAGAACCTCGGACCTGATACTGGTTGGGATTCGATTGGCGATTTTTCGCAGGGCAAAGCGTTGGCTAAGTTTTTAAATAAACTGGATACAACCGACCAACTGGCAAAAACAATTTTGTACAATTTAAACCCTGCCGATAACGAAGTGATGGCAACGATGATCGGAAATTTTAATGATGGTTCTGTTGCGGGCAAAGTACAATTTGGCAGCGGCTGGTGGTTCCTCGACCAAAAAGACGGGATGGTGAAACAGATGAATGCCTTATCCAACATGGGTTTGCTGAGCAAGTTTGTTGGTATGCTTACAGACAGCCGCAGCTTTATGAGCTACCCGCGCCACGAATATTTCCGCAGGATATTATGCAATATGTTTGGAACAGAAATTGAAAACGGCGAACTGCCAAACAACATGGATTGGGTTGGCAAAGTGATACAGGACATTTGTTTCAACAATGCCAATAGTTATTTTGGTTTTAATGTTGCGGATAAAAAAACAGCAAAGACACCACAGTTAGCCTAACGTTAACGCATACACTTTTTTGAAACCGCTTTTTAGATAAGCGGTTTTTTTATGTACTTAGCTTTTGTAATTCTATTTAGCATTGTTGTGTCACTCACTTGTGCGGTATCACTTTATTGGGCTTTGATTATAAAAACTATAAAGCTGCAATGGAATTTCTATCTTAGCAAAAATTGTCTATGAAAATAATACATGTTTTTTTTACACTTATGATCTTGTTGCTTTTAAGTAGTTGCGCTGCTTTTATGCATGGATATACGGATGATAAAGCGTTAAATGCTTATTATCTGGTTAACGGTGATAAACATAATTTTGGTGACAGGCGAGTTTATTATAATCAACGGTTTCATCATAATACTGATCTTGACAATTATCTGAACAAATTGGGAAAGCCTGATATGATATACGAATATGAAGCAAAAGAAAAACATATAGGTTTGCAGCTATTTTATATAGCGAAGGATTCAGTATATGTTTTTGACAGTAAAAGAAAACATTGCACCTGTATGAGTTTTCTTGAATCAAGGAAGATTGATGAATACGAGAAAGCTACTTATCTAAGATTATTGAATAAGTGATGGCATTCTTTTGCCTTGGTTGGGAACACCAGGCAACTCTGCTTCAATTAAAGCTCAATAAAGGAATGTCGTACAAGTGAGTGACACAACGATGTTTAATAGTAGTACTTATGCTGGTTACAAAAAATAATCACCAATATTTAAAAGCCTGAAAGGATATTCCACCGCGTTCCGTCTGATTGTAGCATCAGTGTGCTGTATTGATGCGTGATTGTTTTAGTTGTTTTACCATCAATTGTATCGTTGGTAGAATTTGTTTGTAGCACTACATTGTTGCCAACCGGAGAGATTTTCTTAATTATATATATCCTGCCACTGCATGCTGCTGAAGATGGTATTGAAATGGTGATTGAACCTTTTATATTATTACAAAGTATTGTATAATCATTTGCAGTTGCGGTATAATTGGTTGTTTTGGTTGTGATAGCTGCCGCAAACGAACCACTTGTTTGTAAAGTTGAAGTAGGTGTAGATGTTCCAACACCAACATTTCCATCGCCATCAATGCGCATTCTTTCATTTGCTTTGAAAGTGCCGCCTGTCATAAATATCAATGCTTTTGATTTGATGCCTGTACCGATTAAAAAATTATTTCCCATGGTATATAAATAAGCATCGTCTGCATTGCCCATAAAGCCGCTATTGTTATTGCTTCCGTTGATGCCGAGGTCTATAAAATTTCCGCTTTCGGAGCCATTATCGGCAGTAGCAACAACGTCTGATGAAGAGTTTGCTCCGTCTGACAGGTTTTGAATATTTATTTGTTCGTAGCTGTTAACTGTTCCTTTGGTTATAATTGAATTGTCTGAATTTAAAGTGCCATCTGCATTTTGCCCTTCGTGCTGCGTGTTGCCCGCATCGGGCATTACGGTTGTATCTGCTGAGTTGTGTGGTGAATTGAATGCCAGCGTTTGTGCAACTGCGCCAAGACAAAAGATCAGTAAAATAATAGTGATGAGCGAAACGATTTTTATAACTGGCTTTATTGGTTTTAACAGGAGCTGGTTCATAAACAGGATGGTTTTAAACCTGTTTAAACGTTTAAAACGATATAATATTGCTGTTATCGAACAGTAAAAACCTAATCTTTATGTTTGGATAGTTTTTGTATCATTTCGGTTGAAATGGTATCGGCATATAAACCAAAAGCGCTGGTAATTACGCCTTTTATATTGCCTTGTTTGGATTCTATTGCATAAACTACATCTTCGTCGGATGGATTGGTTTCTCCTTCAAAGCGGTAGGTTTCTACTATTTCAAAATCATTGGGTGTTAATATGGTTTCTTTTTTTGAGCAGATAAGTTTGTCAAAAACAATATTGAAATCTGTTGTATAGCCTTTTGCTTTTAAGCCGTTTAAGGCATCTGTAACGGTGTCGTAACTTTGCATATCCTTGTATTTTATTTAAAGTTACAAAATACCTGCATTTTTTATTTCAATAATTTGTTTGCGTACATTGCGGTATGTCTGAACTGCGATTAAAATGATTTTACTGATTATAGGTTTTATATAATCAGGTAAATAAGTAAAATCAAAAAAAATCATGGTTCAGACAAATTGCTGAATAAAGAACTAAACGTACAAGTGAGTGACACAACGATGATGAGTAAATTACAAATGCTGGTAACAAAAAAAATAAAAAGCTTATAGCCATTGGCTGATAGCTATTAGCTAAACAAAACGATAGCTTACAAAAATTAATATGGGTAAAAAAGATAAGAAAAAACCGTCTTCGCAAATACTGGTGGTAAAAGGTGTGCTGGATATAGCCCGCAGCGGAATGGGCTTTGTGGCGGTGGAAGGAATGGAAAAAGATATCATGATAAAGCCGAATGATATTAACCGCGCTTTTGATGGAGATACGGTACGGGTGCAGATTTCGAAAGATAACTTTAAAGGCAAGCGCATTGAAGGCAAAATAGTGGATGTGGCGGAAAGAAGGCAAACGGAATTTATTGGTAATATCCAATTGAATAAAAATTTTGCTTTTTTTATACCGGATACTAAAAACCCGATTCCTGATTTTTATATTGACCTTGATAAATTAAATGGCGCTGTTGATAAAGACAGGGTAGTGGTGCGTTTGATAAAATGGGATAAGGATAATAAGAAACCCGAAGGCGAAGTGTTGTCGGTAATAAAATCGGAAGACAGGGCTGATAGTGCGATGAAGGAGTTGTTGATTGAAGCAGGTTTTCCATTATCGTTTGATAAAGCCGTTTTGGATGAAGCCAATAAACTAACGGAAACGGTTACCCCAGAAGAATTAAAAAAGCGAAAAGATTACCGTGATGTATTGACATTTACCATTGACCCTGTAGATGCGAAAGATTTTGATGATGCTATTTCTGTGCAACGTGTAAGTGATGATGTGTATGAAATTGGTGTTCACATTGCAGATGTAAGCCATTTTGTAAAAACCGGAGATATTTTGGATGCCGTTGCTTATGAACGCGCTACCAGCGTATATTTGCCGGATCGGGTGAACCCGATGTTGCCGGAAAAAATATCGAATGAACTATGTTCGTTGCGCCCGAATGAAGATAAATACACGTTCTCGGTGGTATTTCAGATAAATCAAAAAGCAGAGATAAAACATAAATGGATCGGCAGGACAGTCATTCATAGCGATCAGCGTTTTACTTATGAAGATGTGCAGGAAATCATCGAGAAAAAAGAAGGCTTGCACAGCAAAATAATTATTATGCTGAATACGCTGGCGCAAAAATTCCGCAAGGAACGTTTTGCCAATGGCGCTATTAATTTTTCATCTACAGAAGTACGTTTTAAGTTAGATGAAAAAGGCAAACCGATCGGCGTTGTAGTGAAAGAAAGCAAGGAAGCGCATCAACTGATTGAAGAGTTTATGTTGCTGGCTAACCGTACGGTTGCTGAATATGTTTCTAAGATAAAAGTAAATAAACAACCAATCCCATTTCCATACCGAATTCACGATACGCCCGATGATGAAAAGCTGAAACCATTTATGGCATTCGCGAAAAAATTTGGGTATACGTTTGATATAGAAGATGAAGTTGCGGTGGCAAAATCATTTAATAAAATGCTGAAAGATGTGCAGGGAAAACCGGAGCAACATGTGTTGGAACAGTTAGGCATTCGTACAATGGCGAAAGCTATTTATACTTCTCAAAATATCGGGCATTATGGTTTGGGCTTTGAAAATTATTGCCATTTTACTTCGCCGATCCGCCGTTATCCGGATGTGATGGTGCACAGGATTTTGCAGGAATGCCTTGATAAAGATATAAAGATCGATAAGAAGATGGATGAGAAATGCAAGCATTGCAGCGACATGGAGCGCAAAGCAATGGAATGCGAACGTGCCGGAAATAAATATAAACAGGTTGAGTTTATGCAAAATTATATTGGCGAAGATTTCGACGGAATTATCAGTGGTGTAGCGGCTTTCGGCTTTTGGGTAGAAACTGTTGAACATAAATGTGAAGGTTTGGTAAGCACAAGGGATTTGGCTGAATATGATGATTTTAAATTAGACAGTACCGATTATGCATTGGTAGGAATGCGCACCGGAAAAAAATTCAGGATGGGAGATAAGGTACGGATAAAAGTAGCGTCAGCCAATATTGAAAAACGGCAACTGGATTATAGTTGGGTTGCTGATGAATTCAAAAGTAAAAAACCAAAAGTAAAAAAATAATTATCCATTCAATACATGCATTCTTTTACCGAACTGTCAGGCATATTCGAAGAAAAATTTAATAAGCGGCATTTTCCAAACCATACGGAAACATTATATGATCCTGCACAATATATTTTGGGGTTAAAAGGTAAACGCATCCGACCTGTTTGTGTTTTGATGGGTAATGAATTGTTTGCAGAGATAAATCCGGATGCTTATCATGTTGCAACGGCTGTAGAGTTATTTCACAATTTTAGTTTGATACATGATGACATAATGGATAAAGCGCCATTACGCCGTGGTATGGAAACGGTGCATACAAAATATGGCGAATCAACCGCATTGCTTGCAGGAGATGTAATGCTGGTGCAATCGTATGAATATCTTAATAAAATAAAAACTGATTTTTTACATAAAATATTCAGCCTTTTTAGTAAAACAGCTAAAGAAGTTTGCGAAGGGCAGCAACTGGATATGGATTTTGAAAAAAGGGAAACAATAAGTTTTGAAGAGTATCTCAATATGATAACTTTAAAGACTTCTGTACTGTTAGCTGCGAGTTTACAGTTAGGCGCAATCTTAGGCGGGGCAAGGGAAAACAGCCAAAACCTTTTATATGAATTTGGCAAAAATCTCGGGATAGCGTTTCAAATTCAGGATGATTATTTAGATGCTTTTGGCGATCCAACTTTAGTGGGCAAACAAGTTGGCGGCGACATTATTGCTAATAAAAAAACGTTTTTAATGATACATGCTTTGCAAACAGCATCTTCATCTCAACTAAGTGAATTAAAAAAATTAATGGCAGAAAATCCCACTGATAAAGTTGAAAAAGTATTGCAAATATTTAAAGATTGTAAAGTAGATAGCTGGGCAAAAGAATTAAAAGATAAATATCTTGAAACGGCATTAAAACATTTTGATGAAATAGCATTATTATCTGCGCGCAAAAAACCTTTAATTGAATTAGCGGAATATTTGATCGTGCGGGATAAATAATTTTGCCTAAATTGATTACCTAAACAAACCACTGTTTATGGCAAGCCCGCTGTTCCGAAAAAAATCAATCACTACTATTTTAAAAGATGCTGAAGCCGGTTTGGGCGATGGCGAACACAATGCACTTAATAAAGTATTGGGCGTGCGCGACCTTACTTTTTTTGGTATTGCAGCTGTTATCGGTGCAGGAATTTTTACAAGTATCGGAAAAGCCTGTTATGATGGCGGTCCGGGCGTTATTTACCTTTATATTTTTACGGCTGTTGCCTGTGGTTTTGCAGCAATGTGTTATGCCGAATTTGCAAGCACGGTACCCGTCAGCGGAAGCGCATATACGTACTCGTATGTTGCCTTCGGGGAAATTTTTGCATGGATAATTGGCTGGGACCTTTTAATGGAATATGCCATCGGCAATATTGCTGTCGCGATAAGCTGGAGTGCCTATTTTACCAACCTGATGGATAAATTCCATTTGCATATTGTGGATTGGTTAACGATGGATTATTCCACGGCGCACTCAGGTTTTAATGATGCAAAAGATCTGTTAGCACAAGGACAAACATTACAAACAATGGATCCGGTAATTGCTAGCAAATACATGGCATGGACACAAGCGCCACAATTATTCGGTTTGCATCTTATTATGGATTTACCCGCATTATTAATTGTAGTATTAATTACATGGGTAGTTTTTGTTGGCATAAGAGAATCAAGGACATTAAGCAATGTATTGGTTGGGATAAAATTAGTAGTGATATTTTTAGTAATTGTTTTGGGTGGATATTATATGGATAAAGCCAACTGGACACCGTTTACGCCACACGGCATTGGCGGAGTTATGAAAGGTGTATCCGCTGTGTTCTTTGCTTATATTGGGTTTGATGCGATCTCAACAACTGCTGAAGAATGTAAAGATGCGCAACGTGATCTGCCCAAAGGCATGATCTATTCTTTAATCATCTGTACAATATTATATGTATTGCTGGCATTGGTATTAACCGGCATGATAAAATACAGCAGCTTAAATGTTGGCGATCCATTAGCATTGGTTTTTGATGCAAGAGGATTAAAATGGATAGCGGCAATTATTGCTGTAAGCGCAGTAGTCGCAACGGCGAGTGTGTTGCTCGTTTTTCAAATGGGGCAGCCACGCATCTGGATGAGCATGAGCCGCGATGGGCTATTACCAAAAATATTTTCACGCATCCATCCAAAATATAAAACACCATCGTTCTCAACAATCCTTACCGGTTTTGTAGTTGCAATTCCGGCTTTATTTTTAAACCTTGATGTTGTAATCGCATTGACAAGCATTGGAACCTTATTCGCTTTTGTGCTGGTATGCGGCGGCGTTATAGTGTTGCAGCAACAACCAACACGCGCCGAAAGTAAATTTCGGGTACCTTACGTTAGTTCAAGATATCTGTTGCCACTGTTATTAATTATAATCGCAGCGCTCACCTGGAAATTTAATAAAAATAGTGTAAAAGAATTCTTTCAAAACAAAACATTAATAGAAAGCACATCTTTATATCAGCGTTTAGGCGCAACCGATAGTACTTTGTTAAAAACAAAAATTGCTGTAATGGACAAAGCCGGCTTCAATCAATACAATGGCAATTTAAAAATGTACCTCGATAGTGTTTACAGCACGCAATACCGCCCGATGATACGCAAAACAGGATTGCCCGATAATGTAATATATGACCTGGGTTCAGATTCGTTTATCCCAAATATGCCACAGTGGTTGTTCCTTGTTGTATTAATAATTATAAGTTATTTCGCTATTAAAAGAAATTATTCACTCATACCCGTTTTAGGTTTACTCAGTTGTTTTTATTTAATGGCGCAGGAAAGCCACACCAACTGGTGGCGCTTTATAATATGGCTTATCATTGGCTTAACCATCTATTTTTTATATAGTCGTAAAAACAGTAAGCTGGCACAATAATTTTTTCTGTAAAATTTCGTTTATGTTTTGTCGTGGCAAAATAAATAAACAGGTAAACAATGAAAGAAGCAGCTACAGCGCTTGTATTTGAACACTCATATAACGAAAGACTATTTCGTAATAAAGGACTTATAAGCAAAGTGCATTTTTCAAGATATTATTGGTTAAAAGAAAAAGTAAGCAAGTATTGTCCGGATGTAAACTCTGTTATAGAATTGGGTTGCTATGATGGAAAAGCGCTCGATTTTTTACCAAAAAAACCTGCCACTTACAGCGGCTATGATGCCAATTGGGAAGACTCATTAGCAATAGCCGAAAAAAAATGGCAAAGAGAAAAAAACTTCCATTTTATTTTCTGCGATAACCCGCAACAACTTAATCCTAACGGAGATACCTTTGATATTTCAATCTGCATGGAAACGCTGGAACATGTGCCCGGCATGGAACAAGGGTATATTGCCAGGCTTGCAGCTGCTACAAAAAAATATGCTTTCATAACAGTGCCGAATGAAAAAGGGATAATATTTGTATTAAAACATCTCAGTAAAAAAATATTAAACAAACCGGAATCCGACCGTTATACATTTAAAGAATTCTTCAATGCTTTTTTAGGAAGAATGGATAAAGTAAAGCGAAGCGAAATATGCTCGCACAAAGGGTTTGATTACGATCAGTTATTAAAAACACTCAGCCTTTATTTTGATATTATAGAAGTAAAAGGCATGCCGTTAAAGTTTTTACCTGCAAGCCTCAATTATACAATTGGTATTGTATTGAAAAAAAAGAAAGCTAATTTGCTTGCAAAATAATCTAACCCAAAAAGATTTTTTTGTTACCAGCATTTGTAATTCTATTTAACATCGTTGTGTCACTCACTTGTACGGCAACGTATTATTCAACTTGTCAATAATTTTCATTATTTCATTTTTAATTCCTTCATTCAATTTATTACTCACTTGTACTTTAATATCGTTATTCAACTTTAATTAAAATAAAAAAACGCCTCACAAATTTATGAGGCGTTAAGTTTTTATACAATCTTTTAGTTACGCATGAATAGCACGCTTTGTTGCATTGATCGCAGCATCAATATGCTGGTATGCCCTTGCCTGCAAACCTTGTGCAAACATATTATCTTCATCATGACTGATATCCTTGCGGGCCTTCTTTAAAAAATCAACCGCTTCGTGCAATCTTCCATTATGGTCATTGCGTTCATCAACAGTTGGATGGTCCTGTATGTCCTTGCCATCGTCTATTGCAGCTTTTTTAATCTCACCAATTGCTGCATCAATTTGTTTTACAGCTTCAACTTCATCAGTAGTCCTTGCCCAGTTACCAGGGCGGTGCTCAATCATCCAGCGTGCTGCGCGAAGATCAGAAAGAGCATGAAGGTAATAAGGATGTTTGTCCTGTGGTGAACCTGCTTTTGAAATAAAGCAAACTGACATCAGCAAAAATGCACAGCTAAGTGCTTTTACAATAAATGAACGTTTCATTTGACAATTGTTTTAATTTAAAAATATAAAATTTCATCTGATGTAATTGTAATGAATAGTTAACATACATCACGACTACATCAGCCAATTGATACAGGCAAATATTTAGCCGTTATTTTAAAGCGAGCGTGTATTAACATCTGTTTTGCATCAGGCAATTTATTTTTAATCTTAATACAATGCATGTTTGAGTAGTAAAAATACTATCAGAAAAAAAACCCGAAATTGTTTCCCAACGCAACCTTTTCACCCCTAACTTTGTCTTAGAAATCAAAGGAAACCCCAAAGCCTTTCTTTGTTAAGCTAACCTGTTATTACTGCCGCTTGCTTCCTCTTTCCTATTAAAAAATCGCTATTGTTATTTTATTAATAATAAATTATTTTGACATGAAAAAAAGTGTACAGGCTACTTTTTTAAAAAACTTAGCGGGCTCATTTGCATTATTGTTGGCAATCAATACACAGGTTGCTGCACAGGCAGTTGCTCCATTTGGCTGTAATGGCAATTATTATGTAACGTATGGAACAGCAGCAGATCCTTTAGCTTCAACATCTATTGATAAGGTTACATATAACGGCACAGCTGTAACTGCTACTTTGCAGGGAACCGCCAATGGTTATGGGTTTAATGGTGCTGACATCAGCCCAATTGATGGTTTTATGTATGGTGTACGTTATAGTAATTCTGCCGTGGTAACTTTATTAAAAATTGATACCAATGCAAACGTTACAGTAGTTGGAACATTACCCACAACAGTCAGCGGATCAGAAAGTGTTTACTCAGGTTGCTTTGACAGCAATGGCGATTTTTATATTGGTAATTTACCAGATGCAGGAGTTTCATCTAATCTTTATAAAGTAAATGTTGCCAATGCAGATGCAACATTAGTAGGCAGCAATAACATATTGCCGGATGATCCGACAGGACAATTATTTTTTGTTGATATAGCTATTGATCCAACAACAGGTATCATGTATGGCGCATCCAATTATTGCTGTAATGAAACAGGCCCTAATTCAGAAGCGTTATTTTCTATTGATAAAACAACCGGAGCAGCAACAAGGATCGGGCAGTTTACCAATACACAAGGTTTTAAAACTACGGGTTACGGTTTGTTTTTTACATCCAGCGGCGATTTGTTTTTATATGGCACAGATGCTAATTTTTATTTGGTAAATAAAACAACTGCACAGATAACATTGCTTGGCAGCGGCTCTACCTATTCATTTGCAGATGGCGAAGGTTGCTCATTCCGCATAGATCATACGCTTGCTGCATCAGCGCCGGTAATTTGTCTTCCTGACACTAACTCTACTACTGATTTTTCGTTTACAGAAACTTTTATTAATAACAGAGGCTCATTAATTACAGGCGCGGGTTATCAGCTTACATTGGATAACAGGTTTCAGTTTACACAAACAGCAGGTAATATCGATACTACATTAACTTCACTCGGAATTGCGACAAGCGCTACAACCGTTAGTATAACAAGTGTTAATGGCGGTACTAATAATTCAATTAATATTTCGCCCGTTAATATTCCATATTCGGGGCCTGGTACAAAAACCAGTTTTGTATTAAATACACTGTTTACCAATTCATCTGGGTTACCAACAATTTCAGTAGCATCAGATATTTATAATCTGCCGGCTATTATTGGCGGCCAGGTAACTTCAGATAATCCTGTAACACTCACCCCTGGCGATTCTACAAAAATTTCACTTTGCAGCGGTGGGGCATTACCGGTTACATTTGTTTCAATAAATGCTACTCCTGAAACATCCGGCAACATATTAGTGCAATGGCAAACAGCGGATGAATCAAATATTTCGGGCTACGAAGTTGACCGCAGCACCGATGGAGTTAACTTCACAGCGTTGGGCACAGTAGCTGCAACCAATGCAAGCAATTATGCTTATACAGATAATTCAGTACCGCTTAGCGATAAAATATTTTACAGGGTAAAAGCCATAGATGTATCGGGCAAAACAACACTTACGCCGATTGTTGTAGTAACACGTGCACAAAGCCAGGACGCTATCAACGTTACGC
>Ga0206833_1117_pt1 | contig 20781 bp, 25 predicted proteins | sample Alteio_BWOrgCont_32_FD_152891 | JGI IMG/M metagenome (GOLD analysis project Ga0206833, IMG submission 152891) | Enriched cells from forest soil in Barre Woods Harvard Forest LTER site, Petersham, Massachusetts, United States -... | ecosystem: Environmental > Terrestrial > Soil > Temperate forest >... | reverse complement strand
CAATTGGTCCAGCGGAGATGTGAGCGTAGTAGACCTTGCCACCGAGAAGGAGATAAAACGTGTTTCCGTAGGCCCTGCACCCAGAGGTATTGCCTTTGATACGGCAAGTAAATATGCCTACATTGCCCTTATGGGTTGCGATAAAATTATGCAACTCGACTTGAGCGATTATAAAAGACACATCATAGCATCGGGGCTTATGAACCCCCGCCATTTATGTGTTCAGCACAATTATTTATATGCCAGCCTGAACGGGGAAGGTAATGTTTGTCGTATAGACCTGACCACCTACCAGATGAAAAAAATAGCAGTGGGCAAAGCTCCCCGAAGCATGGCACTTTCTGCTAAAAAAAATAAACTGTTTGTGAATTGTTACGGAGAAAGTAAAGTCTCCGTTATCGACCTGAGTAAATTTAAACTTGAATCGGAAATTAAGACCAGCAGCCACCCTATAGGTATCTCTTTAAATAACGAAAACCAGCAAGTATGGGTGTCTTGTTACTCCGGCTATGTGCAGGTTTTTGCTGAGCAAGGAAGTACGGCGGGGAAATAGTAGGACCTAAATGCTAATTCCGCGCTTTTTCAGTTCTGTTTTTGCTTTAATTGGAGAAAGGGTTTGAGATTTTCTTCCCTCTTTAAGTAATTGAGAAAAATGAATATCATTTGATTTCGTTTCATTCACTTTTAACTCAAATTCCTTTATATGTTCAGGTAAAAAATCCATTTCCTCATTGCCTTGTCCCCATGACAAATAACCAAACTCCTTATTTATTTTTACCCTTTTAAAAAGCTCAGTCTTTCTGTATTTATAATAAACAGGCTGACACATTTCAAATAACCATTTTTGAAAATCGTACTGTTTTTTAACTCCATTAGTATATGTAATCTCAACTACATACCCGGAAATATATTTTGCTTTTGAGAATGTCATAGTTTTTTGGTAATTACTATTGTATTGTGTAATTCTTTTCTATCAATAACAAAATCTTGAAAATCCTTCACCATAGTGTATTGCATTGCAGATACGAGTTTATCCAAACTCTTTTTCATGGCCGGAGTTAAAGATTTCATACCCTCAATCTTTTCATATTTCACACGAATAATTTCCTTATTACGTATATCAAAAACTACTTTAACGCCATGCCCGCCTCTTATCAATGCATGAACATGAACTGGCTTATGGTCATTTGGGAATAACCGTATAGTGATGCTGAAATATTTAATAATAGCTGGTGACATAACACAAATATAGGCAATTTTCAAGTATTAACGCCCATTCTGAAGGGGTCATTTTATAAACGCCTCAATTTTATCTATTAGCTTTTGTTTGAAATCAACAGCATCTTTCCAAATAATTTGTTGATATGACCTAATATCAAAATGTAGTTTATCTACATCAGATGCTTTGCAAGTATAAATTACTTTTTGTCCACGCCCCAAAGCAAATCCGGCTTCAAAATAAACTCCATTTTTCTGGTCTGTGAAATCCGCAATTGTAAATCGGGATTTTTTAATTGATGCAATTATTCCATCATTTATACTTGTATCACTTGGCAAGTGCTCTTTATCGATTCTAATTGGAGTAAACCCTGTTTGTTCAATTGCAGGCTTTATTGCATTATCATAGATACCTTCCATTTCAGGATTCGTGAAAGACATTGCAACAAAACAATTATTTGAATATTCACCTTCTTGCAAATTAAGAACGTACTCAATACCTTTGGCTAATATTGTATAGCTTGCTAAACTCAGTGGTGTACCGGGCGGTCCACCATATGAATTAAACTGAAGTAGATGTTCCTCTTTTAGTAGATTCAAATAAAAATAGAACTCCTTTCTATTCTTCAAAAAAAGACGAAGCCAATATGATTCATCATTGCTTATATCTTGTACAACATCAATAGGCTCTCCATCATATTTTTGTTGCTTATAAAAATAGCTTAAGATTTTATCTTTCTTATCTTTTGGAGTAGTAGGAATAATCGATTTATTAGATTCAATTAGTCTATCTAAAGCTTCTGAGTTTGTCAAATCTTCATTATGCCAAATTTCATTCAGTATAAGCCCTTTCAGCAACCATTTCTTTCCTGTTATATATTGTTTAACCTGTTCTAAATCATGATATGAAATTCTGATTAATAGTCTTTTTTTACCCAAGTTTACATAATATTCAACTGCATCCCAACCAGAAGGAATATTGTTAGTTGGCAGATCTGTAAAAAAACATTTTGCTGGCGCATTAATGATTCCCATATTGTTTTTAAAATTAAAACCCCCGCATTTCTGCGAGGGTTTTCTTATTTACTATTTGTGATTTACTTCTTATCGTCTTTCACTTCTTCAAAGTCCACATCGGTTACTTCACCTTCTTTTTTACCGTCGGCGCCTGGGGCTCCTTCTGCATGAGGTGCTCCGTTAGCATCGGCTCCCGGTGCTTTTTCCTGGGCTGCTTTGTACATCTCTTCAGATGCTGCTTGCCATGCGGTATTTAATTCACCCATGGTAACATCTATACGGGTAAGGTCTTTCGCTTTGTGAGCTTCTTTCAAGCCGTCCAGCGCTTTGGTAATAGCATCCTTCTTTTCAGCAGGAAGTTTATCGCCATAATCTTTTAGTTGCTTTTCGCTTTGGAAGATAAGTGCATCAGCGGCATTCACCTTGTCTATTTCTTCTTTGGCTTTCTTATCGCTATCAGCATTGGCAGCAGCTTCTTCTTTCATACGTTTAATTTCAGCTTCGCTCAATCCTGAGCTGGCTTCAATACGCACGTGTTGAGATTTTCCTGTTGCTTTGTCTTTTGCCGATACATTCACTATTCCATTCGCATCAATATCAAAGGTCACTTCAATTTGTGGTGTGCCACGTTGTGCAGGTGGTAAACCATCTAATGTAAAGCGGCCAATGGTACGGTTACCGTTTGCCATCGGGCGTTCGCCTTGCAATACGTGTATCTCAACCGAAGGCTGGTTATCAGCAGCGGTAGAGAATGTTTCCGACTTGCGGGATGGGATAGTAGTGTTAGCATCGATCAGCTTGGTAAATACACCTCCTAAAGTTTCGATACCTAAAGAGAGCGGAGTTACGTCGAGCAATAACACGTCCTTAATTTCACCTGTCAACACAGCACCTTGAATGGCTGCACCTACGGCAACAGCTTCATCCGGATTAACACCTTTGCTAGGTACTCTTCCGAAGAATTTTTCTACAATAGCTTGTATGGCAGGGGTACGTGTAGAACCACCTACTAAAATCACTTCATCAATGTCTTTGTTCGTAAGGCCTGCATCCTTCATAGCTTTTTCGCAAGGAGGTATACAACCTTGAATAAGGCTGTCGCAAAGGCTTTCGAACTTAGCGCGAGATAAGGTTTTTACCAAGTGCTTTGGCATACCATCAACCGGCATAATATAAGGCAGGTTGATTTCGGTAGAGGTTGAACTGGAAAGTTCGATCTTGGCTTTTTCAGCAGCTTCCTTCAAACGTTGAAGCGCCATAGGGTCCTTGCGGAGGTCTAAACCTTCATCTTTCTTGAATTCGTCAGCCAGCCAGTCTACTATCTTTTGATCGAAGTCATCACCACCTAAGTGGGTGTTACCGTTGGTTGATTTTACCTCAAATACACCTTCACCTAATTCTAATATAGATATATCGAATGTTCCACCACCTAAGTCGAACACTGCGATCTTCATGTTTTTATGTTTCTTGTCTAAGCCATAAGCCAATGCAGCCGCTGTAGGTTCGTTAATGATACGGCGAACTTTTAAACCGGCAATTTCTCCGGCTTCTTTAGTAGCCTGGCGTTGTGCATCGTTAAAGTAAGCAGGTACGGTAATAACCGCTTCGGTAACTTCATGGCCCAGGTAATCTTCAGCGGTCTTCTTCATCTTTTGAAGGATCATAGCTGATATTTCCTGAGGGCTGAATTTACGGTCGTCAATTTGTACCTTAGGCACATTACCTTCATTTACTATAGTATAAGGTACTCTTTTCATTTCTTCGGTCACTTCGCTCATGTTGTGTCCCATGAAACGCTTAATAGAGCCCACAGTCTTTTTGGCGTTGGTTATCGCCTGTCTTTTAGCAGGGTCTCCCACTTTACGTTCGCCGTTTTCTACAAAGGCTACGATAGATGGGGTTGTACGTCTGCCCTCACTATTCGCTATTACGGTCGGTTCGCTACCTTCCATTACGGCTACGCAGGAGTTGGTTGTTCCTAAATCTATTCCAATGATTTTGCTCATATTGAGTATTAGTTTTCTTGTTTATTAATCTTATTCAATAGGTATATATCAACTACCGTGCCAAAACATGCCAAAATGAGTGACTGACAAATTGTCAGTGACTATTATCCTTGATTATCAGGATATTTATGGCGTGCCGGCTGATACCCATGCCGTCGGGCTTTCCGCTTCTATCCCTCACACAAAAGAGACCTCCTGATTTGAATTTTTTCTTAAATTGCATATTCTTACTAACCTTAAAACTCTCCTACTCCATGAAAAATTTTGCAATCATTGCCTTGCTCATGGCATCAACCTTTAGCATAAATGCCCAGGTAATATCTGAGGATGACCGTGCCGATTTCGAGAATTACATTATTCTAAATGCTAAATATCATAAACACATAGCCGATAATCATATTACGGATGTTAAGCGAGTTTCCTATTCAAAGAAACATCCTGAAGGGATAACAAAATCTGAAACGAAATATGATTCACATGGAAACGCAATTGAAAATATACAATACAACAAGCATGGCAAGTTTGTGTCTCATTTTAAATATCAGTATAATGACAGTAACCAAACAACGTCAAATATTGCGATCAACAAGAAAAGTAAGGCCTGTTCGGGAGTTTATTATAGTTATGATAAAGCAGGTAATATTATTGAAAACCGTTCCTGGTGGAAAGATACAGGTAAAACAGTTTATGATTGGATAATAACATACGATTCAAAGAATAATCCTACGGAGGCTAAGTTCTACTACTCTAAAGGGAAGTTAGATAGCAGAACCGTTTATGAATACTATGATGACGGAAGTAAAAAGAAAACCACTACATATAGTGGCAAAGGCAAAGTTACGGCGGTTTGGAATTATGATTGCAACCCTATAGGAAAAGTACAGGAAAGCAAAATGAAAGACACTAGCAAAGTTTGTATGCACTATGAAACAGATAAAAATGGTAATCCGATCAAAGTAAAAGAAGAATACACCGAAGCAGGAGGGCTATTTAAATACAGACTCCGGAAAATAAGCAAGTATGATAAAGACAATCACTTTATTGAACTTATAACTACAAAGATGGATGGTAAAGAAACTTGGCATAGCTGCGTTGATTTTGATGCAAAAGGAAACGAAACCGAATGGCGTCAATATGTTCCTAATACTACCAATGTAAAAAAACGGGTGGTCTATACATATAATAATTCCGGCGATATTACTCAAGCTGTAGTCTATTCAAAATCTTCTGCTACAGGTTCTATAATTAAGTTTGTTTATAATTAACAAACTAGGCAATAGTCATCCAAAATTTATTGGCTAATTTTCAGTTGGTTGTATTCCTATTCTCAAAAAAATGAAAAAATAATATACGTAGCCAAATAACTTCATATATATTTGCGTAGTCAAATAACTACATAATGAATTTAAGACGCGACGTTTTCCAAGCCATAGCCGACCCGACAAGAAGGGCCATAGTTACTTTAGTAGCCTCGCAAGTAATGACGGCCGGTGCCATAGCCTCCAACTTTGATACAGCCAGGCCGACCGTCTCAAAACACCTGCAAATACTCACCGAGTGTAACTTGCTTGTACAAGAACAAAAAGGAAGGGAAATCTATTACAACTTAAATCCTGAAAAAATGCAAGAGATAGCAGACTTTATAGAACCCTTCCGCAAAATGTGGGATGACAGATTTAACAAATTAGAAACCGTTTTAAAAAACTTAAAAAAAGATGGAAAATAACAGCAAAACAGAATTTGTAGTGGATTTACAAAACAAAAAAGCTACAATTACAAGAGTGTTTGATGCACCACTTGAAAACGTATGGCGTGCATGGACCGAAAAGGATTTATTAGATCAATGGTGGGCGCCTAAACCTTTTATTGCAAAAACAAAATCTATGGATTTCAAAGTTGGCGGACGTAGATTTTATGCTATGGTAAGCCCGGATGGGCAGGAGGGTTGGTCGATCCAAAAATATACTTCCATTAGCCCAAAAACCAATTTCAGAATGTATAACACTTTTGCAGACAAAGATGAAAACCCTCAATTGCCGGGTTCTGATTGGGATGTGACTTTTAGCGAACAAAACGGAACTACAACAGTGCGCGTTATTATTACAAATGAATCACTTGATCGTATGAAGAAAATGATTGAAATGGGCTTTGAAGCAGGGCTTACTGCTACACTTGGAAATCTGGAGGAATTATTACAAACATCCAAATAAAATAAAAAACACCATGGAGCTAAAAACAAAAATTAATGCAGAAAACGGGAAACAGGATCTAACTATCACACGTGAATTTGATCTCCCAGTTGAATTACTTTTTAAGGCACATGCCGAACCCGAACTCATCGAACAATGGATGTCGAATCCTTACGCAACTTCAAAAATACTGAAGTTTGAAGCGAAGAAGCACGGCAGTTATCAGCAGCAATCTACCGATGCAAATGGGAATGTAGTGTTCAAAGCCAATGGAGCAATTCATGAGTTTATCCCGAACAAAAAGATCACCCGCACATTTGAAATGGAAAATGCGCCGTTGGGTGTCCAACTGGAGATATATAATTTTGAAAAGCTTACGGACAATACCAGCAAACTCACAACGCATGTAATTTATGAATCAGGTGCATTGCGGGACCAAGTTCTGAAGATGCCTTTTGCACAAGGCCTGAGCATGGCGCATGACAGGATGCAGGAAATAATGACTAAATCAAACTAACATATTATGGCAACACATAAATTAAATCCTAAGGTTGATTGGTTCTTCACAAAGCCCACCAAGTGGCAGGAAGAATACGGAAAATTGAGAATCGTTGCACTCGATTGCGGCCTGACAGAAGACCTGAAATGGGGTTGCCCTTGTTACACTTTGGGCGATAAAAATATAGTGCTGATACATGGGTTTAAAGATTATTGTGCCTATCTTTTTTTTAAGGGCTCTTTGATGAAAGATGAAAGCGGTATTCTTATCCAGCAAACACCCAATGTGCAAGTGCCTCGTCAAATAAGGTTCACCAGCGTGAAGGAAATTACAAAGTTGGCACCGACACTGAAAGCTTATATTAAAGAAGCGATTGAACTAGAAAAAAAGGGGGTGAAGGCAACCTTGAAAAAAGCCTCTGAATACACAATCCCGGAGGAATTCCAAAATAAATTGGACGAAAATGCTGCCCTAAAAAAGGCATTTTATGCATTAACGCCGGGCCGTCAACGAGGATACCTTTATAATTTTTCCCAACCCAAACTGGCTAAAACACGGCAGGAAAGGGTTGAAAAATATATGAAGCAAATTATGATGGGAAAAGGAATAGATGATTAGAACATTGAATTTTAAAAAAACAAAAAAATGGAAACAACACAAAAAACACAAGGGAAAGGGAAATTGATTATCTATTGGATTGCCACAGCCTTATTAGCTTTTGGTATGTTGCAAAGCGGCGTATTTGCCGTGATGAGATCAGACCAATGGGTTAAGCTTGTAACTGCTTTGGGTTATCCTGTTTACTTTTTAACCATACTTGGAGTATGGAAAATTTTGGGAGTTATTGCAATTTTGGTTCCGGGATTCAAGCTTGTTAAAGAATGGGCATACGCAGGTTTCTTTTTCGCTATGACGGGTGCCCTTGCTTCGCATTTGTTTTGCGGCGATTACCAATTATTATCAATTCTTGGGCCATCTTTCCAGGCACTTTTTGTTGTTGTGTCCTGGTACTTTAGGCCGGCAAGCAGAAAGGTTGTGATGGGGTAATTTACAGCTAATAGCGAACAAGATGAATACTATAAATAAAACACTTTCTAAACTAGAATTCGCCCAAATAGGCTGGGTGGTTCCCGACATACATGCTGCCGTAAAATTTCTGTCGAACACCTTAGGCATTGCGGGCTTTCCTGAGCCGGAACATGTCCGTGCACAGGATTTGGGTATGACCTATCATGGCCAGGTGGTAGCCGCCGAATGGCTAACCGCACAGACCTATAATGGAAGTGCCTTCATCGAACTTATTCAACCTGTTTCCGGCCAAAGCATATTTCATGATTACCTAGCCAAGTATCCACTAGGAGGCACACAGCACCTTGCTTTCCGTTTGCCGGTTAGCGATTTCAATCGTATCACGGGAGATCTACACAAACAAGGTTATGCTATCCTCAGCGAAGTGGACCACCCTATTGCAAGAATGGCTTTTTTTGACACATACCAAACTCTGGGTGTAGCTACCGAGATTATGGGCATTACACCGGAAGGATGGGTAGCCATCAAAAAAATGGAGAAAACCAAGTGAAGTTGAACTTGGATTTATAGAAACTCTTATGCCTCATCTTTGGTAGTCCGCACCAAACTAATGCCTGCAATAAAAAAAATAATTCCAAGAATTCCGTAAATGGCAAATGCCCTGATATCATGATTGCTATCAGTTGAACGGACAAAGAATTGAGCTGCATATATAAGACCGGATACTCCTAGTATTGTAAGGATTGCTCCGAATATTCTCTTTAAATTCATAATTTCCAAATATTTAAATAACACTAATAATTTACGGATTCACAGCTGTTACCTCTTCAGCCGATTTGGCATCATCGGGAGTTTTTTCCAGGTCTCTGTCCAACGTATACAAAGTATCCCCTTTTGCCTTTTCGCCGCCTGCTATTTTAATTTTATCGAGTAAATTTATGGCAAGTGTTTCTTCTTCTATTTGTTCTTTCACAAACCATTGTAGAAAATTCCAGGTTGCCCAATCTCCTTCATCAAAACTGATTTTTACGAGTTTGTAAATAGCCTTCGTATTGTCAACTTCATGTTCGAAAACTTTCTCAAAACAAGCCTGGAGGTTTGGTGGATTTTTAAAAGGAGCAGGAATTGCAATTACTTCAGCCTCGGCACCTCTTTTTAAAATGTATTCCAGTATTTTCATCATGTGGTTACGCTCTTCTTCGGCATGCCGGAAAAGAAAATTTGCAACGCCCGAGTATCCTTGATTGTCGGCCCATGCAGCATACGATAAATAGATCTGTGAAGCATGCGCTTCTTTAGTCATTTGCGCATTCAGCGCGCCCGACATTGTTTTTGAAAGACGATTTGTATTCATTGGTTGTATTTTTTAATTTAAACATATAAGTGCTGGCAGTTAGTGCAAAAAAAACTTCTACGGTTTTTCACTCCCGTATATTTTCTAACTATCGGTAGATTGCATCTCAAGCATATTTTTTTCGTGTTTACCAGCCAGTGCTTTCTTAATTCATAGTTTCTTTTCCATGCTAAAAATTCAAAACTATAGGCACGTGCTTCATTTACGAGGCTTTTTATTTTCAATAAAGGCAGTTTTCCAACTAGTGATTCCGGATGAACCCTTATGCGATAAAGAACTTCATTCTTTATTATGTTTCCTACCCCCGAAAATATATCTTGCTCCAGGAGGGCATCACAAACAAGTTTATCGGGTATAGCTTTTAGTTTTTTCCCGGCATTTTTCGGGTTCCATATATCGTTCATAATATCTATACTCCAATCATAATGTGTATTAATATCTCCTTCCAGAAGTTTAACAGAACAGGAATATAGATTTATTTCGCCTGTGCTAAATATTATATTTAACCTTACCGGCTGCTCCTTTCTTTCGTTTATCAGGTAAGTGCCCCACATTAAAAAATGGACTCTCACTGTAAATTCCTTGAAACAAATAAGGAAATGTTTACCCCAACTTTTAAAGGATACTACTTTTTTATTTACCAGCCGTTTTTGCTCAATTTTACTGTTTCCACTAACTGACATAACCTTTTTACCGGTAAATTTTTCAACCTCCTCTTTTAATAATACTATTGATGGACCTTCTGGCATAAAACATCTAATATGGCAACAACGAATCTACCTCCCTTTTGATAAAAATATGCTTCGTTTTCGTTGAATGATGTAAAATTGTCGCTTAAACAATAAATTATACAGGTAACTACTCTATATGTTGCACATACTATCATTAAATTAGCAGTATGAACCTACAAGTTGATGCATATTTAAGTACCGCCCAAAAGTGGCAGCAGGAGTTGCAGGCATTGAGAATGATCTGTCTCGACTGCAACCTAGTTGAAGAATTGAAGTGGAGTATTCCTGTTTACACATTTCGTGGTAAAAACACAGTTGGGATAAACAGGTTAAAAGAGTCTGTAGTGCTGGCCTTTTTCAAAGGTGCTTTACTACTAGATGATGAGCATATTCTCCTGCAACCCGGACAGGTGCAATCGGCACGATGGATAAAATTCATCTCTGTTAAGGAAATAATAAAACTGGAACCCATCCTAAAAGCCTACATTTTTGAAGCCATTGAAGTGGAAAAAGCCGGTCTGAAAGTGATAAAGAAAAAGGCTTCCGACTACCCTATCCCCGAAGAGTTTCAACGGAAATTAAATAAACTCCCTGCTATGAAAAGGGCTTTTAATGCCTTAACACCTGGCAGACAACGTGCCTATATTTTTTATTTCTCCCAAGCCAAACAATCTAAAACGCGTGAGGCAAGAGTCGAAAAATATATGCAGCAAATTCTGAACGGAAAAGGAATGACTGATTAGTTAATACTTCGATAGGATAAATAAATCTGCTTTTCTTTGTCCGGTTCATAGTCACTCGTTCGTCTTTGGTTTTATAATCAATAAAATCAAAAATGGAAAATAGAGTTAATTTTTTAGAAAAAAGTCCAAATGCAATCAAATCACTTTACGGTATTGGAGGATATTTGGCAAAATGTTCATTGGAACAATCTCTTATAGAGCTAGTCGCATTTAGGGTATCACAAATTAATGGGTGTGCTTTTTGTCTTGATATGCATTCGAAAGATCTGCGCGCGCATGGCGAAACGGAACAACGTTTACACACAATACGCGCCTGGAGGGAAACGCCTTTCTTCTCTGAGAAAGAAAGAGCTGCACTTACATGGGCTGAAGCAGTTACAAACTGCAATGTACCTGATGAAACTTATGCGGAGGTGCGGAAACAGTTCTCTGAAGAAGAGTTGGTTGATCTAACCCTGGCAGTTTCTTCAACTAACTTATGGAACCGTATAAATGCTGCCTTTCATCCTTTAGTTGGAAGCTATCAACCCGGTCAATATAAGTAGTACAAGGTAATAAGTCATTTCTTGGTTTCTCCTTATATTTGTAATTACATTTCATATCTATGAAGAAGCCCAAAGACGTTGATGAATATATCTCCCGTTTTCCAAAGGAAACACAAAAGTTGCTTAAGCAGGTAAGGGTAGCTATTCAAGAAGCTGCCCCAAAAGCAGAGGAAATAATAAGCTATAGTATGCCTGCTTATAGGTTAAATGGTATTGTGGTTTGGTTTGGAGGACATACCAATCACATTGGTTTTTATCCGCATGGCGCTACCATGGAGAAATTCAAAAAGGAACTGGCAGGGTATAAACAAACAAAAGGCTCTATACGATTTCCCATAGATGAACCTATGCCCATTACTCTTATAAAAAAGATGGTGAAACTCCGGGTGATGGAGCATTTGGAGAAAGCAAAAAAATAAGACTTACTTTTTCTTCTTCGATGGTTTTGCTTTTAGTGAAGCTGCATATTTGTAACTCAAATCAAAATAATGCTTTAATTCAGCGGTTTTCTTTAACAGACTCTCAGGCACCGCCACATATTCTTTTTGTATAATCCCATATGCCTCCATTAATTTGGTCTTATATTTTTTCAGGAATTCCTTTCTTACATCTTCTGCAAGCCTTAGGGCAACCACATCATCTTTAGAAAAGTAGCTATACATATTTCCGTTCAGCGAAGTATACGGAATCGTATCTCCCTTTAATTCTGCTTTAGGGTTTGTTTCTACCAATTTAGTATAGAGTAGATTTTTTTCTTCTCTGGTCATGGCAGGGAATAAAATCGTAAATTCTTACTGGTAATTCGACAGCGTGATCTTCTTTTCCAGTTCCACGATATAAGCTTTGAAACGCTTATCGGTGTCTATTAGGTTGTTAACCGTTTTGCAGGCATGTAATACAGTAGCATGATCTTTACCACCACATTGCATACCAATATTGGCTAGTGAAGATTTGGTAAAGCTCTTGGCAAAATACATGGTTATCTGGCGGGCCTGTACCACTTCGCGTTTACGGGTCTTCGATTTGATCATGTCAATAGGAAGTCCGAAATAATCGCAAACTACTTTTTGTATATAATCTATAGATACTTCGCGGGCAGTGTTCTTTACAAACTTGTCAATCATTTGCTTGGCAAGCTCCAGGGTAATAGATTTCTTGTTCAGTGATGATTGAGCAACCAATGATATAAGGGCACCTTCGAGTTCACGCACGTTACTGTTTATGCTGTATGCTAAATATTCTACAACATCATCAGAAATGTCAAGACCCTCAGTATAAATTTTCTTTTTCAGGATGGCGATACGTGTCTCCAGACCTGGTATTTGCAGGTCAGCTGACAATCCCCATTTGAAGCGGGAGAGCAGACGTTGCTCCATACCTTCAATTTCAACCGGAGGTTTATCGCAAGTGAATACCAACTGCTTTCCGTTTTGGTGCAGGTGGTTGAATATATGGAAGAACACATCCTGAGTTTTTTCTTTCTTGGCAAGAAACTGAACATCATCCACGATCAAAGCATCAATCATCTGATAGAAGTTGATGAAATCATTCTGAGTATTGTTCTTGGTAGCGTCTATAAATTGAGTGGTGAACTTTTCTGATGATAAGTAAAGAACTGTTTTGCTCGGGAAATTGTTTTTTATTTCCAAACCGATAGCATGCGCAAGGTGGGTTTTCCCTAGTCCAACACCACCATATATAAATAGAGGGTTGAAAGAAGTGCCTCCCGGTTTTTGTGCTACAGCAAATCCGGCTGAACGAGCCAAACGGTTGCAATCGCCTTCAATGAAATTCTCAAAGGAGTAGGCCGGATTAAGTTGAGGAGCAATATCTATTTTCTTTAACCCCGGAATAATGAACGGATTACGTATCGGGTTTTTATTGATATCAATAGGAATAGTAACTGCCTGAGACTTGGCACCTTGCTTATTGGTGCTTGGAGACTTAATATTATATGGCTTGGAGCTGCGGTTATTTTCCATAACAATGCTGTACTCCAACCGTGAATCAGGACCAAGCTCTCTCTTCAGGGCTTTCTTAAGCAGTCCTATATAATGTTCTTCTAAATATTCGTAAACAAACTGACTAGGAACCTGTATGGTAAGAACTCCATCGCTCAGTTTAACAGACTTGATGGGCTCAAACCACGTCTTAAAACTTTGTGGGGTCACATTATCTTTGATAATGGCCAGACAGTGTTCCCAAATTTTAAGGTGTGATTTTTCCATTAGAGTCGACGCAGGGATAAATAGTTCTGTACTATATAGATTTTAAAAGGTTGCTTTTTACTGTTTTAATTTTGGGGCTGCAAAAGAAATCATTTCATTTGAATTAACGGAAAAAAATTTTCGTTTTTTTTTCGTACGCAATTCGTATGTGATTTTTGTTTGCATTTAGGTCTTTTGAGAATCCCAATAAATTCAAGGTCTTTCAAAGGTACTAACTTTTTTTGAAACTTCGGAATTCTTTGGCAATGATAAAGAATAATTTTCAATCTCAAGACAAAAAATGAAAAAAAATTTATTTTATTTTCTGACGAAAAAGTCACAGGAGATTCAAAAATTATTTTAGGCGTTTATGGGGTTGGGTTTGACCGACCCTGATGTTCAAAAAGTTAGTAAAAATAGGGGCTCTAAGGATTGCACTATGCTCAAGGGCTTACTATAATTGAACTATACTGAAAGAGGTAATCCGGAATTATTCTAAAGTGAGATACAAAAAAAATTTAGGGAATAAAAAAAATCTTCCATATCTCAAATTTTTTTATATTATGCTCGCACTTTTTGTAAGATTAGGACCGAATAGCTATGATACTTTCTTATCCAGCTTGGCGAATATGGAGTTATTGCTGATATATTCCGGTACAATGTGCTTCATTTTACTTACTATATTCATATCATCCTTTGTAATAGAAAGAGCCATAAGCTCATCTATATATGCTGAGATAGTATTAAAATCATACTCCCTCACCTTGGCTATCATAATTAAAGGGTGATGGGTAGGCAATGTATTCTCTGAAGTATGTAATAGTTCTTCGTATAGTTTTTCACCCGGACGCAAGCCGGTGAAAATAATTTTTATGTCCTTATCTAACGTAAGCCCGGAAAGTTGGATCATCTTTTTAGCCAGGTCGAGCACCTTTACAGATTTACCCATATCAAATATAAATACCTCGCCTCCTTTACCTATTGCGCCTGCCTCCAGAACTAACTGGCACGATTCGGGAATGGTCATAAAGAAACGGGTGATCTCAGGATGGGTAATAGTAACAGGCCCCCCTTTATCGATCTGTTGCTTAAACCGAGGTATAACAGAACCATTGGACCCAAGCACATTACCAAATCGGGTAGTAATGAATTTGGTCTTTTCCTTTGTGCTCAGCGATTGTACATATATTTCCGCTATTCGTTTAGATGCACCCATAACACCGGTAGGGTTAATTGCCTTGTCCGTTGAAACCATTACAAAAGTATCTACCCCGTATTTAATGGAAAGATCGGCGAGTATACGCGTGCCTCCGATATTTACGTTCACGGCTTCCACAGGGTTCTCTTCCATTACCGGAACATGCTTATACGCTGCAGCATGAAAAACAAGTTGGGGATGTGTATCTTTAAAGATAGCGTCCATACGGCTTTGGTTACATATATCGGCCAGATAAACCTTGCATGGAATACTTGGCTGCATTTCATTTATTTCCAGTTGAAGGTCATATATGGCTGATTCCGCCTGATCAACCAGCACAAGCCTTTCAGGTTTATAGGGAATGATCTGCCTTACAATTTCACTGCCAATCGATCCGGCCGCCCCGGTAATAAGTACGGTTTTATTTTTTACCTGAGATTCTATCTTATCTTTATCCAACACAATAGGGTCGCGTTCCAACAGATCTTCAATCCTTACTTTTTTAATTTGTTTGAAGCTCAGTTCTCCATTTATCCAGTGATTTATAGGAGGAACATTCAACACTTTAGTATTATAGATAAGACAAATATCCGTTATCTCATTTTTCCGTTCATACGATAAATCAGCGGTGGAGAGCACCAGGTGGGCTACATTATTATTCTCCAATAACTCCTTCAGTTTCGTGGGAGAATAAATAGTAACGCCTTCCAGCCTCTTACCCCAATTATTCTTATTTTCATCCAGGAAGGCAAGCACTTCATATTTGGTTCCGGCATCGCGGTCAACCGCACGTTTGGTGATAAGTCCGGCATCGTTAGCACCATATATAATAATGCTGCGCCTGTTTTTAGATGAAGAACTAGCCTCGGAATAGATTTCTTTATATATCATGCGGATGGCTATCATAATAAATGTTGATGAAAAGCATTCTATTATAATAATGGAATAAGGGACAATAAAATGTTTGAAAGGTGTGAGGTAGAGCACTACATTAGAAAGGGCAAAAAATACACTTACTGTGGAAAGTATAAGTACTATCTGCACCACATCGCGTGAGCCCATATAACGAATGATGTTTCTATACAGCCCGGTAACATAAAAGCTAAGGCCCCGGCAAATCAGTACAAAAGGGAATACATATATAAAGGTGACCCTTTCGGAAGCGGGAATGGAAAAGTTAAAACGCAGTAAGTAAGCAAGGGTAAGGGAACAGAAACAAAAGAACACATCTATAAGAAGTATTGACCAGCGTGGAAGAAAACTACGGATGATATTCGTATTCATTATTTACAAAGGTAGGGATTTAGTCGCTTCACAAAATAACAAGAACCTAAAGTTCAACTTTTAATCTTGTAAATCTAAACCATCGCGACCGCCCTCACAGGCGATCCATCTGCTTTTTCAATTTTCAATGGGAAGCACTGAAACATAAATTCAGTATCAGGCAAGCTATCAAGGTTGCACATATTTTCAATGATGAGAATTTCTTTTGCCAGCACAATTTTATGGTTGGGCAAAGTCAAATCTGCAACCGGGTCTAAAGAGATAGAGTCGAGCCCAATACCTTTTAAATTGAATTGGGTAAGCCAATCAGCAGCTTCGCTGGTTAAGGTTGGGAAGTTTTCAAAGTAGGCTTCCGTTTTCCATTTAGCTGACCAACCGGAATTGAATAAAATGAATTCTATATCCTTGATCTTATCCTCAAATGGTTTCAAAAAATCTAAGGTAATTTGTTTCCCCGCAAGATGTTTGCAATCAATTACGATGGCTTTGCCCATGAATTTATCAATGGGCAGTTCATCCAGTGTTCTTGCCCCTTTTATGATATGTATAGGCGCATCCATGTGTGTGGCGGTATGCGTATACATAGTGATCTTTACCTCCGGGTAGCCTTCAATTTCCTTACGCTCAAAAACAGGTTTTTCCGTTCCCGGAAAAACAGAGATATCCGGGTTGATAATGTGGCTTAGGTCAATAAGGGTCATTGCTTAACTGAGAAGGTGCTTAAGATCTGCTCTCCGGTTTTTTGGCTTTTTTCCCATTGTTGTTTTAGGGTAACAAGTGTAAGCACATAGGCCGTATCTTTAATAAGGCGGTACTGTTGCTCAAATGTTATATGAAGTGAATCCTTGTCTCCTGAAAAAATAAGTTGCTGATATTCCAGTGTGCCGTTTTTTAACCTTTTATTCGATATCGTATTGAAATTTGTCAGGTATGACTTTAACTGGGTGATGCTTGATTCAGTATATTTATCAAGATCAACTCCTTTGCCTGCAATATTCTCAGTAGTGAGGTTTATATTCTCCACAAAAGCCGGATTGGCAGAATCGACCGGAGCATACAGAAAAAATCCGGGCTGTTGATTGTCTTTTTCTGTCCATTCCGCCGGGTATTGAATAGAATAATTACCACGGCTAAAGGTTTTCCAATTTGCAGGTACAGTAGCTACGGGTGTATTATTTCCGGTATCAGAAGTATTATTACCTGATTGCCCGCAAGAGGCAAGGACCATAACAGCGAATAGGGGGATTAACTTTTTCATGTTTTTTTATTAACTATTTATATTTTATTTCACCTGGAATTTAAAATCAAGCTTTTGGGTTTCTTCTGCAGATTTATAAATCTTTTCTTTCAGGTTTTCTTTAAAGGCAATCATTTTCTTTTGCAACTCAGGGTCTCCGGTTGCAATAATTTGCACTGCCAATATTCCGGCATTATGCGCACCATCAACTGCTACGCAAGCAACAGGTACTCCGCCCGGCATTTGTACTATAGAGAGTAATGAATCAATCCCTTCAATGGAATTTGAAGATTTTACAGGAACACCAATAACGGGCAACGGTGTCATAGCAGCTACCACCCCGGGAAGGTGGGCAGCGCCTCCTGCTCCGGCAATAAAAACTTTCAATCCTCTTTCTCTTCCGGTACGCGCATATTCCAATGCTTTGTCCGGTGTACGGTGTGCTGAGAGCACATTAATTTCAAAAGGCACTTCAAAACTTTCCAGCACTTTGGCTGCTTCTTTCATTAAAGGAAGGTCGGATGCACTTCCCATCAAAATTCCTACAAGTGGTTTCATAGTTGTTTGTTTATTGGGGTTATTGAATTGTTATATCGTATGGCATTCTTGCCTGCACGCCTTTGGTATCTTGGATCTTCTCCATTGCTTCCACAGGTTTGTATGCAGCGCCTAATTTATCTTTCAAGAATGTTTCGCTTGTTTGAGCTCCAAAATTACTGAGAAATTTATGGAAAGGATTCATTTGACGTGGCAATTCTTCTACACTATAATCAACAAGATTCGCTTTCTTAGCTGCTATCCTCATAGCTACTTTTAACGAACCTAGTGTATCAACCAATCCGATTTTTATAGCCTGAGCACCGCTCCAAACCCTGCCTTGTCCAATGCTATCCACATTGGCAACAGTCATATTTCTGCCCTCCGATACCCGTGTGAGGAAGGTATGGTAAAAATCTTCAATAGCATGTTGAAGCACCATAGCTTCTTTGCTTTCCAACGGGTATGATAAAGAAGGTGCTGAAGAATGGGTATTCGTGCTAACAGTATCGGTAGTTATTCCCAGTTTATCCTCCAATAATGATTTGGCATTAGGCAACAAACCGAACACACCAATAGAACCTGTTATGGTAGTAGGTTCTGCCACAATTTCTGATGCGGCGCAGGAAATATAATATCCTCCCGACGCAGCATAATCTCCCATAGAAACGACTACCGGCTTCTCTTTTTTGGCAAGAACAACTTCTCTCCAAATTATATCGGAAGCAATGCCATCCCCACCGGGAGAGTTAACCCGCAACACAATAGCTTTAACATCTGCATCCAGGCGGGCTTCTCGTATGGCCCTGGCAATTCTTGCAGAACCGATGGTTTCATCATCACCTTCACCTTGAATTATATCGCCATTGGCATATATAAGGGCAATTTTTTTAGGATTGCTTTTGTATATGCTAAAACTGCGTCTGTATTCATCCAGTCCCACAACATTAGGTTCACCCTCCATTTTACCGGCGGTGGCTACACCATCATTTCTCAATTTTGCTTTTACCTGGTCGGGATACAGAAGGCTGTCTACCAATTTATATCTCAATGCCTCTTCGGCTGAACTTATACTAAGGCTGTCTGCCATTTGATCAATAGCACCCACTGTTAAATGCCTTGAGTCGGCAATGTCGGAAAGCATATTTCCCCACAAGGAAGTTAGAAGCCCACGCAATTGTACTTTATTGTCAGGGCTCATTTTATCGAGGATATAAGGTTCTACAAAACTCTTAAACCTTCCGTGACGGAAAACCTGTATTTGTATACCTAGCTTATCGAATGCTTTTTTATAAAACATCAATTCAACAGAAAGTCCCTTCAACATGATCTCTCCTTCGGGGTATAAATAAACTTTATCGGCCACGGAAGCCAGGTAATATGATTTTTGTGAATATCCGATACCGTATGCAATAATGAATTTTCCGGAAGTTGTTTTGAAGTCTTTCAGTTCCTTACGAATGGTTTCAATGCTGGAGATCCCGGCAGGAATATCTCCCAGGTTAAGATAAATGCCTTTTATTTTGCTATCGGTAGCAGCATTGCGTATACAGGCTATAATATCATTCAGTCCGGCTGTTTCACGGGTAGGGCTGTTGTCGTCAAAGTCAAAATTTAAGGGATTTTCAGCAGTACGTTCTGCAATAGCATGATCCAGCTTTATTTCGAGCACCGTGTTGGCATTTATATGTTGCACATCTTTGGTTTTAATGGCCTTAACTAAACCTGCAAATATTCCGACGATGATAAAAAATATGATGACGAGCCCAATAATAGCTCCGAGAAACGAACCGAGTAAAGAACCAAAAAAAGTTTTCATGTAAATAGATTTATTAAGGTTGCAATATTAGCAAAAAGACTAGCACGTCTGAATATTTTACTGGTATTGTTGTGTATCTTCCCAATCGCGCTGACGGGTAAGCTTCAGGTCTTTTAATACGGAAGATTTTACGTGTACTTCTACTGAAAAATCCTGGTGAAAGCCAAAGGGAATGGTATTGAAAACAAACTCCCAGCAATGCAGGTCTCTTGTAGCAGAAATAGAAGTAGTTGTAAACTGATGCATAACAAAATCATACCCGGTATATATGCTGGCATGCCAGTATTTGGTTACTTGCGCACTCATATTAACGGTTAAGCCCTGGGTAGTTGTATTGGAAGAATTAAAGCCAGCATTAAGCGTGCTGGCAATGCTGTAGTTCATAGTAATAGACCAGCTGTTTAGCTCCAATGGTGCATAATATGCCGGACGGTTCTGCACATACTCAAAATACTGATCGGGAGAGGTAAACTGCAATCCGGAGCCTGCATTATCTTTAGCTCCAGTTGGTTGACCGGTTTGATTCTGCTGCCCCTGGCTTTGACCTTGCTTTGCACCCTGCTGAGTTAGCGTAGTTGAAAGAGTCAGCGTATTATTTACAAATCTCCCCACCTGTCCATTTTGCCATACCAAATCATTCAAATTATTGCCATATTCGTTCATGCGATAAGGGTCGATGGTACCGCTGTAATTTACTGCCAGCTTTTTAAAGAGGGTGGTATTCCCATTAATTGCAACATTGCCCCATCTAAAACTATCGGCCACGGTATTATACCCGGTGCTTATTGTAAACCGTTCTATCAGTTTAATTTTTTTATATATCACTCCGGAATCTGTATGTTCCCTTATTTTCATTTCAATATTGTTGGCCAGTGACATATTAACGGCTTCTTGCTTCCCGGTTCCCGGTCCTCCATATATTCCATTTTGAAAGATAGAATACCGTTCCACTTCACCCTGCTCATTATACCGCACATTTTGGTAATAGTTATATGCGCTTGAACTAAAATCGGGCTGATAGGTGAACCCGATGCTTGGATATAAAACATCCCGAATAGTTATGGCCCTATGAACACCAATACTATACAAACTATAAATGTTTGTAGTGAGCGAAACGCTGGCATTATACGTATTAGCTGAACGGAAGCCCTGTATAGTGTCAGTTGTC
>Ga0206833_1116_pt1 | contig 20908 bp, 22 predicted proteins | sample Alteio_BWOrgCont_32_FD_152891 | JGI IMG/M metagenome (GOLD analysis project Ga0206833, IMG submission 152891) | Enriched cells from forest soil in Barre Woods Harvard Forest LTER site, Petersham, Massachusetts, United States -... | ecosystem: Environmental > Terrestrial > Soil > Temperate forest >... | reverse complement strand
TGATGGTTATTTTGGCGCTACCGATATCAAGGATATTTCCTTCGATACTTTTTATTTTATTGATATTTACTATAAAAGATTTATGCACTTTAATAAAAATATCCGCGGGTAATTGTTCTTCCAGGCTTTTGATAGTTATATAAACCATCATCTTTTTTGAAACGGTATAAAGCATTACATAGTTTAACATCGCTTCGGCATACAGTAAATCATTATAATAAACTTTCTCAAGCTGATTATCACATTTAATAAAGAAATGATCATTTGTTTCCTGCTGGTTTGTTGGTTGTATTGTTTTTATTGAAACCCGTTCATTCGCTTTATTACATGCCTTTAAAAACCGTTCAAACGAAATTGGTTTTACTAAATAATCCAAAACATCTAATCCAAATGCCTCTACCGCATAATCCGCATAAGCTGTCGTCATTATAACTGCCGCATTTGTTTTGGTGCTTTTTAAAAAATCAATACCATTTAATTTTGGCATATTGATGTCTAAAAAAATAATATCAATATCATTATTAGTTAGCAACGACATAGATTTTAACGGATTCTCCGCCTGTCCTGCCAACTCTAAAAAATCAACATCTTCAATAAACTCCTGCAACACTTTGCGTGCAATAGGTTCATCGTCTATAATAATGCATTTTAATTTCATGACAGGTTGATTGATAAGTTTACCTCGTAAAAAGCAGTGTCCCCATTAACGGTAAACTTAAATTTATCAGGATACAATAAATCCAGCCTTCGTTTTAAATTTACAATGCCGATGCCATTTGATTGTGTTGTTGCAACAAACGGGCGTTTCTCCATTGTATTAAAAACATAACTGTGCAACACGCTATCTTTCATATTCAACCGGATAATAATCCTATTTTCTTTTTCAGAAAAATTACTTACAAACTTAAAGGCATTTTCAATAAGTACTACCAATAATAATGGCGCAATGGTTAAGCTGCTTTCTATATTTTCTGTTTCAAAATTTACAATAAGATGTTCGTCTTTTCGCAATTGTTGAAACGCTACATAATTTTTAATGTACTCAATTTCTTTTCCCAAATTTACTTTTTCTGATGTACAATCGTATAATTGGTAACGCAACAATTCAGAGAATTGCAGCAACGTATTTCTTGCAAGCTGATTATTTTTATCAATATGCCCATAAATAGTATTTAATGAATTAAACAATGCATGAGGATTGATCTGCGCTTTTAAAAAAGCCAGTTCATTCATTGTCTTTTCATTCTCTAACAATTCCAATTGCCGCTGGTTTTGTATCCTGTCGATCATCGTCTTTCCAGCAACAAACAATAATACCCAGATAAAAATATTAAATACCGAATTAAAATACAATACAGGAAACGGCACCTGCACAACATGAAAAATATGCGCATTCATTTGCACTGCAACCAACGCCCTAAGCCACGATGACAAAGCGATTACAGCAATAGCGGCAATAAAAAACAATACATATTTCCTTTTTAATAAAAGCCGTGGAATAAGCAAATAACTGATAATATAAAAATCTGCAGTAATAAAAAGCAGGTAGCAAAATTCTACCGTAATTGTCTTTGTTACCGAAAACGAATAGTTGCGGAAAACAAATATCCACAGCAAATAAATAGCTGCCCAGAAAAGAAGATGATAATAAATTCTTTTATTCAAACTAAAATCCTTTATCCAAAGATAAATAAGCCTGCGCTGTTTTACACGCCAATTACATTAAGTACCCAAAATGCGTGATGAACCATTTAATCAGGTAAAAAGCTGTGTTGGTGTAATTAGTTTTTTGTACCGCCAACAAGTGAAGATGTTTGCACCATCATTCAACTAAAATAAAAAACAATGAAAAAAATTATCAACTGGTTTATCAACCCGCCGGTAACCGGCCAATCAAGTATTTTAATCCTTCGCCTGATGGCAGGCGGCGTTTTCTTTTGGGAAGGAATATTAAAATTTGTTTACACCAATCAAGGTGTTGGAAGGTTCACCAAACTCGGTTTTCCGTTTCCTGAAACCACCGCACACTTTGTAGCATCCGGCGAAATTATTGGCGGCTTATTATTGATCTTTGGTTTATGCACCCGTATAACTTCATTCTATTTTATCGTACAAATGATAGTAGCTGTATTAAGTACAAAAATAGATTTATACTTAGGCACAAGCCCGTTACCATTGCCGCCAGCATTGCCCAAAGTTGGCATCTGGGCTGTATTACACGAGATACGTTCAGACTATGCGCAGATACTTGTTTGCCTGTTTTTATTACTCGAAGGCGCCGGAAGATTGTCACTTGATTTTATAATTTCCACTTCAAAAAAAGTATATAGTATTGGTAATAGTTAATTAATTATTTTTTTGTTACCAGCTATATTTCTTTGCTCAACATCGTTGTGTCACTCACTTGTGCTTTTTGTTTTCTATTCATCTTCTATTGTCATTCTGAGCGCAGCGAAGAATCTTATCATTAATAATTATTCTGTTACTTTGGAAATAAGATGCTTCGCTGCGCTCAGCATGACAAGAAAAAATAAAAGGATGAATAAAGAGTAAAAAGTACAAGTGAGTGACACAACGATGATGCTATGAAAAACGGATGTTGATTACAAAATTATTCTTTCGTAAAAGTGTATGGATCGTATTCCAGTTCGTCGTTTACTTTAATATCTACGGAGATTACTTTATTATTTTCTATCTTAAATTTTAATGGATAAACTCCGAAATCAATATTGCTGTAAGTGATGAGCCACTCATTGTTGTCCATGTATTGTACAGTGGCAGTAAGGTTTTGCTGATCGGGAAAATTTATGAATAGATCGTTTTTATTAGCTGTAATAGTGATTGGCCCAAACAATTCATTTTGATACGTGCCGGTGTACGCATTGATATTTAATATAGGTTTGTTGCCTTTAATACGCGCCTGCATATTTTTTACCTGTTGGATTGTAGTATCAAGATCCGGCTTAAAATATTTCCATGCATTGCTGCTTCTATCAATATATTTTACACCGAGGTATGCATCTAAAATCTGATACCGTAATGTTTCAAAAAAATCCTGGTTATCGTTATTGGTTAATATGGTAATGCCGAGATTTTCTTCGGGTACAAAACAAACATTGGTTACAAAACCCAATGCTCCGCCGGTGTGCCAAAACACTTGCCTGCCATTATAATCGCGTTGAAAAAGCCCCATTCCATAACCTTCATAATGCGAAGGAAAATAATTTGATTTTTTGCTGCTGAGTATTGTCTGCATTTCTCTTGTTCGCTCTAACGCAGGCCAGGCAATGATTTGGTGGCCTTCGTATTTGCCACTGTCCAACTGAAGCAATAACCATTTAGATAAGTCTTTTACATTACTTACAATACTTGCCGCCGGTGCAAGGTTTGTTACATCATCATAAGTCAGTTCGGTTAACTGGCCGGTATATACAGTTGTATATGCTTTGGATGCACCAGGAAGTTTATTCATTTCGTTTCCTGTTGGATATGTATTTTTCATTCCCAATGGCTGCAGAATGCTATCGTATACATATTTTTCCCACGGGTTGCCGGTTACTTTTTCAATTACCTGGCCTGCTGTTAAATAACAACTATTGCAATATCCAAATGATTGGCGGAAATTTTGGGATGGTTTCAGCAAACGCATTTTATCCATTATTTGTTGGCGTGTTAATTTGCTATCCCAAAAAGTAAAATCACCCTGAAAAGTTTTAGTGCCTAAATGATGTGAAAGCAAATCACGAATAGTTACAAGCTTTGTTGTGGTTGAATCGTATAATGTATAATCAGGAAAATATTTAGTTATCTTATCTTCAAGTGATATTTTTTTATCATATTCCAATTGTGCCAAACTTGTTGCTGTAAAGAGTTTGCTGTTGCTGGCTATCATGAACAAGGTATTTTCATCCACAGGTGTATTGGTTTTAATATCTGAAACACCATAACCTTTCATTACTATAACTTTGCCATCTTTTACAATAGCAATTGCCAGGCCCGGAATATTCCATTGTTTTATTCCACGTTGAATATAACTGTCAAGGCTATCCGAAATAAAAGATGGTTGTTGTGCAAATGGAATTGCTGTTATGCTAAAAAGATAACTTAAAAGAAAAAATATTTTTTTCATCTTTAAATATTTAATCAGCTTTCCAGGTGTTGTTGGTAAAGTTCATATCCGGAAAAACTTTATCGGGATCGATCACCACTTTACTTAATTTTTCAGTAGTTGGCAATTTTACTTTCCATGTGTTGGTATTATTCCAGACTTCTACCGGAAGCCTTACTGTATCACTTTTACCGGATTGTGTTTCGTAATATAAAATTACCGGCATAGCCATTTGGTCGAGGTTTGCAATGGTAACATCAGCACCATCTGCTTCATTATTATTTTCATAACCTACTGAAACGATAGACTGATCTAAACGGTAATTTTCAAGGAACCATTCTTTCCAGAACCAGCCAAGGTCTTCGCCTGAAGCATTTTCCATCGTTCTGAAAAAATCCCAGGGCGTTGGATGTTTATATGCCCAACGCTGGATATATGTTCTGAATGCATAATCAAATCTGTCTGGGCCTAAAATCTGGTTACGCAATAGTTCAAGGCCATAACCAGGCTTATAATATAATGCAACGCTAATATTATTTTCTTTCATCGCATCCGGTGCGGTCATTACCGGTTCTGTCCTTTCAGAAAATTCATACGGGGCCATGATTTCCATATTGCGTGGCTTTACATAGTATTCGCCATTATTAAAATCAATTGGCGATAATGAATTCATGAAGGTGTTAAAGCCTTCATCCATCCAGCCATATTTACGTTCGTTGCTGCCAACAACCATCGGGAACCAGGTATGCCCAAATTCATGATCTACAACTCCAAACAAGGAATTACTCTCCGACTTTGCATTGCAAAAAACAATCCCGGGATATTCCATTCCATTCACATTGGTAGCAACATTTACAGCAACCGGATATGGAAATTCATACCAACGTTTGCTATAATTTTCTATACTTCCTTTTACATATTCTGTTGCGCGGCTCCATTTATCTTTTCCTACTGATTCAATAGGATAAACACTCATCGCCAATGCTTTTTTTCCGCTTGGCAAATTAATCCTTGCCGCATCCCAGATAAATGCTTTGGATGATGCCCATGATACATCTCTCGCATTATACATTTTAAAATGCCATGTAAGTGTTGTGCCTGCTGGTCTTGAAGACGGATCAGTTACTTCTTTTTCTGTACGGATCATTACTGTCTTATCGCTATTCTTTGCTTCTTCCAGACGTTGTATTTGTGTTGATGTAAGTACATCCTGCGGGTTTTGCAAAACACCACTGGCAACAACAATATGCGATGCGGGTGCAGTTATGGTTACATCAAAATCGCCATATTCTAAATAAAATTCACCAGCGCCGAGATATGGCAATGTGTTCCATCCTTCAATATCATCAAACACACACATGCGTGGATACCATTGCGCTACCGCAAAAATTTCGCCATTTTTTGTATTTAAAATACCACAACGGTCGGCGCCAGCTTCAGGTAACGTGAACGAGTACACGATTTTAATTTTGATTACATCTCCATTGGCAGCTACAGGTTTTGCCAGGCGGATCTGCATACGTGTATCTGAAATAATATAATTGGCATCCGTATTTTTATCTCCCACCAATTGAACAGATGAAATTTTATATCCACCATCAAAACCACTTCGTGAATCGCCATAACGGCTACGGCTATCCAACGGCATACGTGCCTGTCCACGGCTATCTTTATTAAATAAATTCTGATCTAACTGCAGCCATAAAAAAGGCAAATCAACAGGGCTGTTATTTTTATACGTAATAGTAACGCTTCCGGTTATCTCGTGTGTTGTATCATTCAATGTTGCAGTAATCTGATAATCGGCACGGTTTTGCCAATAGCCTACATTTGGTTCGCCGCTGGCAGAGCGGTAATAAATACTTCCATCTGTATAAAATAAAGGTGAGAATAATACATGAGGATCATATTTTGAATTGACCTTATTGTCATCAACCTGCGCAATTGTAAAAAGAGAACAGGTAAGTATAATAGAAACTGAAAATAATTTTTTGAACATACGCTGTGGATTTTGTATGTCCGAAGATAAATAAAACCTGTTGAAGGTTATTCAATCTTTATTACCATTTATCACAATTAAAAACTGGCAGAGTAGGTCACACCAACATTTCCGGTAAATGCAATAACCGGCGGGTTTATTTTTTTTATATTGATAACGATGGATTTTATCTGTGTATCAATCTCTTTAATTTGCTTCGTGATTTTTTGTGCCAATGTTTCGAGTAAAGGAGTTGGATGATCCATTTGCTTTTTTATGATATCATACACGGAAACATAATTGATTGTCTGGTGCAGATGCGAAATTTTTTCATCGCCATTAATTCCTATATCAACATTTACTTCGTACTCGCTACCCAAAACCTGTTCTTCTTCATGTATGCCATGAAAAGAATAGAATTTTAAATTATGAAGATGAATTGTAAACAAGAGTTATAACTTGAATTAATGAAGACCTTTTTCACCGAGATAACGCTCTGCATCTAAAGCAGCCATACAACCACTACCCGCTGCTGTTACAGCCTGGCGGTAAATTTTATCCTGCACATCGCCTGATGCAAACACGCCTTCAATATTGGTTTTGGATGTGCCAGGGATTGTTTTTAAATATCCAGCTTCATCCATATCTAACCAGCCTTTAAAAATATCACTATTGGGTTGATGGCCGATGGCCACAAAGAAAGCGCTTACAGGAACGTCTGTTTTTATTCCTTCTTTATTATTTTTTATTCTTACAGCTTCTACTTTTTTCTCGCCCAGCACTTCGTCTGTTTCGCTGTTCCAATATACTTTTATGTTTGCTGTTTTTAAAACCCTTTCCTGCATCACTTTGCTGGCGCGCATTTCGCCTTTCCTAACAATCATGTGCACTTGCGTGCAAAGTTTGGAAAGGTATAAAGCTTCTTCTGCGGCTGTATCGCCAGCACCAACGATCGCAACTTCTTTTCCTTTAAAGAAAAAACCATCGCATACTGCGCAGGCACTTACACCATATCCATTTAAACGTTGCTCGCTTTCTAAGCCAAGCCATTTTGCAGAAGCTCCAGTCGCAATAATAACCGCATCTGCTTCTATCCATTTTTCTTCATCGATCAGTACTTTTAATGGATGTGATGAAAAATCTACTTTGGTTGCCAATCCATAACGGATATCAGCGCCCATCCTTGCTGCTTGTTTTTCAAAATCAACCATCATTTCAGGGCCCTGGATTCCTTCGGGATAGCCTGGATAATTTTCTACTTCAGTAGTAATAGTTAGTTGTCCGCCTGGTTGTATACCTTGATATAAAACCGGATGCAGGTTAGCTCTTGAAGCATAAATTGCTGCCGTATATCCTGCAGGCCCAGAGCCAATTATCAGGCAACTTACTTTTTCTGTTACGTTATTTTCCATATACTCATGCTCGCCTTAAATGGCATCATTTTTATTTATTGATTTTGTATTTATTTATTGCCGGTAAAATAAAGATAAATCAGGCAAATAATCTAATATTACTATTCTGATAAAGCAGCAACATTGTAAACAATTTCTTTTTAAAATAGTTGATAAAAAAATCCCCGTTGGAAAGTACCAGCGGGAATAACTTCAACAACCTATTATGAAAATTTAACCTAAGTATGCTTTTAAAGCGCCGCTATAACGGGCTTTTTGTAAACGTTTGATCGCCCTTTCTTTTATTTGGCGGATACGTTCTTTGGTAAGATCATATTTCTGCCCGATCTGTTCAATGGTAACACCATTTTCCCCATCTAACCCAAAATATGCATTTACTATTTCTGCTTCGCGGGGGCTTAATGATTTTAATACACGGCGAATTTCATTTCTTAATGAATCATGCATTACATCTTCATCTGTATCATCGCCGCCTTGCAATAAATCTCCCATTGCTACATCTTCAGCTTCGTGAACCGGAGCATCTAAAGAAGTATGACGTGTATTGCTTTGGAAAATATTATTGATCTCTGTTTCGCTCATTTCCAGCAACTCAGCCAGTTCTTCAGTTGATGGTTCCCTTTCATGTTCCTGTTCAAAAGCCATGTATGCTTTGTTGGCTTTATTATAAGTACCAATTTTATTTTGTGGTAAACGCACTAACCTGCCTTGTTCAGCCAAAGCCTGTAAAATAGACTGGCGAATCCACCAAACTGCGTACGAAATAAATTTAAAACCTTTGGTTTCATCAAAACGTTGTGCTGCTTTTATCAAACCAAGATTACCTTCATTAATTAAATCACTTAATGAAAGCCCCTGGTGTTGATATTGTTTTGCAACAGATACCACGAAACGTAAGTTTGCCTGCACCAGTTTATCTAATGCACGCTGATCTCCCATTTTAATTTTCTGGGCAAGTATTGTTTCCTCTTCAGGAGTGATCATTGAAATTTTAGAAATTTCCTGCAAATATTTCTCAACCGCTTGTGAATCACGATTGGTTATTTGCGTTGCTATCTTTAATTGCCTCATCTTTTAAGTATTAGTATTAAGCTTGTATATAGTATATAACGATTATTAGATGCTTTTGGTTGGAAAAACGTTGCAAAAGAAAGGTTAAGGCCTTTATATCTTTAAATCGTGTGCAAAAGTACGATGCGATTCTTGCATTTCATAGCGTTGTTTAAAAAATAGATGGATTTAGTGGATAATTTATCGTATTAAACACTTCATATTCTATCTTTTATATATAAAATGCTCGCAAATAGCATTGAAAAATAAAAAACCCATTTACTACATTTGTAAAATGAAGACAGACCTACGATCAGACACATTTACCAAGCCAACGCCGGCAATGCTGGAAGCAATGTTTAAAGCGCCTGTCGGCGACGATGTTTTTGGCGAAGACCCATCGGTAAATAAATTGGAAGCAATGGCTGCTGAATTATTTGGTATGGAAGCCGCCATTTTTTGCGCCAGCGGTACCATGACAAATCAAATTGGCATAAAATGCCATACGCAACCAGGTGATGAAGTCATCTGCGACAAGCTAAGCCATGTATATATTTACGAAGGTGGCGGCATTGCATTTAATAGTTCCTGCCAGGTAAAACCTTTAGAAGGTATCAACGGAAAAATAACAGCGGAACAGGTAATTGCAGCTATTAATCCTGATGATGTTCATAGAGCTAAAACAACTCTTGTTAGTTTAGAAAATACTGCAAATCGTGGTGGCGGCAGTTGTTATAATTTTACTGACATTCAACAAATTAAAGAAGTCTGTTTAAAAAATAATTTAAGATTGCATTTAGATGGTGCCAGATTGTACAATGCTCTTGTTTCTAAGAACGAAACTCCCAAACAATACGGTGAAATTTTCGATAGTATTTCCCTTTGTTTAAGCAAAGGATTAGGCGCACCTGTTGGAAGTTTATTGATTGGTAAAAAAGATTATATCAAACAGGCAAGGCGTGTACGAAAAGTTTTTGGCGGTGGAATGCGCCAGGCTGGTTATTTGGCTGCCGCCGGAATTTATGCATTGGAAAATAATGTTGCCAAATTACAAGCTGACCATACTCATGCAAAACAATTAGCTGAAGCACTTAAGAAAAAAGATTTTGTTGGCGAGATAATGCCGGCAGAAACAAACATCCTGATATTTGAAGTTAAAGGAAATTATACGCCAAAATCTTTTGTCGAATATTTACAGAAACACGATGTGCTTTGCATGGCTATTTCCCCAACGCAGGTCCGGATGGTGACACATTTGGATGTTACTGCTGAAATGGTGCTGAAATTAATTGAGACAATCGGAACAATGTAAATAGAAGCAACGTTTTCCCGATTCGCTAAATCTATCATAAAAAAAACTTTGCTGCCAGCTCCCCGCATAATAATCCTACGCCAACGGCAATTGCTCATGCGGGTTTTAAAGCTTTGGGTTATTGTGGATGATAAAAACATATACGACCTCTCCGAAGGAAAGCCTTTATTAATTGCACCCGAAAAATTACCCATGAAAATAATTGCCCAAAATGGTTACCATTCTTCCAAACCATTTTATATTAATAATAATTCGGGCAAACCGCTTTACCTCAAAATAGGATGCAATGCAGATAACGAGCAATTCTGGGGAAGCATCATTTTAAGCCTTTTCTTTTTTATATTATTTTTTATAACCAGTTTATGGTTTGTATTATTCGTCGCCAACATTCCGTTGGTTTTTCTCATTTACCGTTTCTTTTTTAAACACAAAGAATTTATCACAATAACTCCTTTAAAAGTTGTGTACGAAAAAGAAAATAAATAAAAGTCGATTTATTGAAACATCGAAAGCAAAATTCATTGTTGTTTAAATTATCTTCGTGCATGATTAACTTTACTAAATAACTATAACAATGTTCCCCAAAATAAACCCCACAGAAACTTCAGCCTGGAAGGCATTGAAACAACATCACAACTTATTCGAAAATGTTCATATCAAAGATTTGTTTAGCAACGATTCAGACCGCTTCGCTAAATTTTCTTTACAAATAGAAAATATACTTTTCGATTATTCAAAAAACCGAATAACTGAAAATACTGTTGAACTTTTACTTCAATTAGCAGAAGAATGCAAACTGAAAGAAGCCATCGAAGCCATGTTCAGCGGAGAAAAAATAAACCAAACGGAAAACCGCTCGGTATTACACACAGCCTTGCGCAATTTTTCCGGCAAACCAGTTTTATCAGATGGAAAAGATGTAATGCCGGATGTAAAAAAAGTATTGGCGCAAATGAAAGATTTCGCAACTAAAATACACAGCGGCGAATGGAAAGGATATACCGGCAAAAAAATAAAATACATTGTAAACATCGGCATCGGCGGCAGCGACCTTGGTCCGGTGATGGTTACGGAAGCATTAAAGCCATATTGGATTGAAGGCATTCAACCTTATTTTGTGAGTAATATTGATGGGACACATATTGTTGAAACATTAAAAAAAGTTACGCCGGATGAAACGCTTTTCTTGATCGCATCCAAAACATTTACTACGCAGGAAACCATGACCAACGCGCATACTGCAAGGGATTGGTTCTTACAATCAGCTAAAGATGAAGCGCATGTGGCAAAGCATTTTGCGGCATTGAGCACCAACGAAAAAGATGTGGTAAAATTTGGCATCGCTCCCGAAAATATGTTTGTGTTCTGGGATTGGGTTGGCGGAAGATATAGTTTATGGAGCGCCATCGGTTTATCCATCGCGCTTACTGTTGGCTACAATAATTTTGAAGACTTACTGAAAGGCGCACACGAAATTGACAATCATTTTTCAACTACGCCTTTTGAAAAAAATATTCCCGTAATAATGGCGCTGGTTGGTTTGTGGTACCAGAATTTTTTTGGCACTACAACAGAAGCCATTCTTCCGTACGACCAATATATGCACCGTTTTTCAGCATATTTTCAGCAAGGCAATATGGAAAGCAATGGAAAATATGTTGGCAGGGATGGCAATAAATTAACGTATTCATCGGGACCGGTTATTTGGGGCGAGCCCGGCACTAACGGGCAACATGCATTTTATCAATTGATACACCAGGGCACACAAATAATACCCTGCGATTTTATTGCGCCCGCCATCAGCCACAACCCTATCGGTGACCATCATGATAAATTACTAAGCAACTTTTTTGCGCAGACAGAAGCATTAATGAACGGCGCCACCAACGAAAACCCTTACCGTGTTTTTGAAGGCAACCGCCCAACCAATTCTTTTTTAATAAATGAAATAACGCCCTTCACAGTCGGCGAGTTGATTGCGTTATACGAACATAAAATTTTTGTACAAGGCGTTATCTGGAACATCTACAGTTTCGACCAATGGGGCGTTGAGTTAGGCAAAGCATTGGCAGGAAAAATTTTACCCGAATTGCAGGATGATGCAACAGTTACATCACACGATTCATCCACCAATAACCTTATCAATGCCTATAAAAAACTAAGAAAAAATTAGTTAGCCAACATTTTGTTTTTCATAGCATCATCGTTGTGTCACTCACTTGTACGACATACCATTATTGAGCTTTATCTTAGCAATTGAAAACTAAACTCACAATTAATGAATATTCAGCAAGAAACAAATCAAGCTGGAAGCAATGAACCCGTAAAAATTGAAGTTCAAAATACAAAAGAGGGTTTAAATACTTGAATTATTTCTTTTTTAAAAGAAAAGCATTAAAAAGGGCTGGTATTATTTTGCTTATAGTGTTATTATTTTTAAATAATCAACTAAGAAGTAAAAGTGACACCGGACTTGCACTTGAAAGAGCTTTTATTATGGCAATTATTCTCTTTTTAGTTTTTTTTATTGTCCCTTATACTATAGCAAGAATAAAACTATTAAAAGCTGTTTTTGAAAAAAGAACATATACTATAACAGAGGATGGAATTAATATAGAGACTTCAGCAAATAGTATTTTTTATAACTGGTCAAAAATAAAATTTGTTGAAATTGTCAATACTGATCTTACAATTGGTATTAATAAGAAGATATGTCTCATACCAAATAGATTTTTTTATTCTGAAACTCAAATTATCAATTTTCAAAAATTTATCAATAGTAGAATTCCGCAAACATCAAGAGATAAATCAGCTGTTAAAAAACTTTATTATTGGGGATTGCTAGGTTTTGTACCAAATGTTGGATTGATTACAGGAATAGTACTTTTAGTAAAGGGTATATCAAAATATAAAGACAGAACACTTATCATCATTGGCATTGCTGATATTTTATTTACTATAATTTTCTGGTCTATTTTTATTCCAATCGAAGAAAATAGTAAATCAGGTATTGAATCGCGGGTTTGGCTCACTAAAAACGAATTAAATACAGTCTTCAAAACTATTGAATTTTATAAATTAGAAAATGGAACCTACCCTGACAGTTTACAGCAAATTGAGAATTATAAAGGATTTGTATTAATTAGTGATCCAATAAATCGAAAGTTTTTTTCAAATAACACAACCAACTTTTATTATAAAAAGATAAATGATAAATATTACCTATTTTCTGTCGGACTTGATGGAATCCCATTTACAAAAGATGACATTTATCCAATAATCAATCAAACTGATTCAAGCAAATTTGGTATTATTTTAAAAGTTCAATAGAGCGATGCCGTACAAGTGAGTGACACAACGATGTTTAATAGTAGTACTAAAGCTAAGTACAAAAAGATTATTGAATTAAAATCTTCATCAACTCCTTCACTCCTTCTGTTGCCGGCTTTTCAATTAAATGAAGGTTGGGATAATTTGTTACCGCGGGTACTTTTTTATCGATGATATATTTGGGCAAATACGGCGGCGCATAATGTATCAACGATGCCGCAGGATAAACCTGCAACGATGTACCAACCACCACAAAAATATCGCAGGCATTCATTAACGCAACTGCTTTTTCAATCATCGGCACCGGCTCTTCAAACCAAACTATGTGCGGACGAAGCTGTGCGCCATCTTTTGCTTTGTCGCCGATATTGATATCGCCTTTAATTTCATAAATAGTATGTTCATCTTCCACGCTGCGCATTTTAAATATTTCGCCGTGCAGGTGCAGCACGTTTGTTGAGCCGGCGCGTTCGTGCAGGTCATCTATGTTTTGTGTTACTATGGTTACATCAAAATATTTTTCCAGTTCAGCTAAACCGATATGCGCTTCGTTTGGTTTTGCTGCTGCTACATCTTTGCGGCGCATGTTATAAAAATCCAATACCAGTTTCGGGTCTTTGTACCAGCCTCGCGGCGATGCTACTTCGTACACATTATAGCCTTCCCACAAACCATTGCTGTCGCGAAAAGTTTGTAAGCCGCTTTCTGCGCTGATGCCTGCACCGGTTAAAACTACAATGTGTTTCTTCATGCCTATTTTTCGCCTGCCAGTTCCATTATTATTTTATACTCATCATCTTTTACTCTTTGTACCGATAGCCTGCCAAGCCTTACCAAATCCATGTTTGCGAGGCGTTTGTCTTTTTTAACTACATCTAACGGCACAGCTTTTTTTAATTTTTTGTATGGCTTTAATTCTACCACAACCCATGCATCATCATCGGATGTTGGGTCTTTATAAAACTCTTTGGATACTTTGGCAATACCTACAATTTCTACACCTTCATTGCTATGATAGAAAAATACTTCATCGCCTTTTTTCATTGCTTTTAAATTGTTGCGTGCGGCGTAATTGCGTACTCCGTCCCAAACAGTTTGTTTGTCTTTCACCAATTGGCCCCAGCTATAAGTGGAAGGTTCTGATTTTACTAACCAGTATGCCATAGAATGATAGTATTAAAATGAAGAATGAAATTGCTATGGCAAAATTAATGGAGAATTGATAACATTTCACTTCTTTGTCATGCTGAGGTATTAAGCATCTTATTCTTAAAGCAACAGAATGATTATTGACGATAAGATTCTTCGCTGCGCTCAGAATGACAAGAATGAAAAAGATGAATGATGATATGCCGTACAAGTGAGTGACACAACGATGTTGAGCAAAGTACTTATGCTGGTATCAAAAAAATTATTATGAAAAATTATTTCGGCGTGCTGGCCTTGTGTTTGGCAACATTAAAATTCCTGGAGATGTTGAAGCCGAAATATATATCGCCTTTGTTCCATCTTCCGGTTGTTTGCGCTAAGTATTGAGATTCGATCATACTTTGCGAATTGCTGAATACCAATTGAAATACGTGTCCACCTGTTTCAATATCATAACCCAATGAAAAAGAATTATAAACATTAGTTGAAACAACTTGTCCGCTTGGCAAATAATCATATTCAGCATTAATGCTGGTGCGGTTGGTTAATTTAAAACGCGCGCCGGTGCCTACTGCAAATAAATCATTTTTATCATTTACTGTCGGCACCAAATTGTAATGCAAATAAGTTGGCGTTACTTCAACAGACAGGCGGGTACTGAATTTTCGGGCGAGCAACATTTGCAGCGTATATGCGGTACGGTAAGTAAAATTGAGATACGTTTCGCCGGGGATATCCTGTGTATAATTGGAAATAGTGCCCAGCAAACTAACTGATAAAGGCATTTTTTCATTACCATCTGTTTGCCTCAATAATTTATATTTAATATAGCTGTCAAAAGTTTTAAGGTAAGAGCTTCTGCCAATACCAACAGCCAGTCTGTTGGTAATTCCATAATCCAATCCTAAGCGAAGTGTTGCATTATCCAAACCAAAGAAATTGTATGAGCCGCTGTTCAACTGCCCGAAACGGTGTTGTATTACAAAAAGCATATCGCCTTGCGCCGGTTGTTCCACTGTTTGCATATTTACTATATGCCCTGCTTTAAATGTACCGGTAACATACATTGGTTTTGCATTCGCTGCCAGTGAATCATTCAGTATATTCAGTAAACTGCTGTCCTGCGCATTTGCCTGATAAAATAGAAACGATAAAAAGCCAACAAGTAAAATTTGTTTGATACGCATAGTATTTATTTAGAAGGGTTACATTCAATCTTAACGGTTACGGTTACCTGCTTTGCAATTTTATCCCGTACAACAGATGGTATGCTGATATTATAATCTTCGGGTTGTAATGTAAACACGCAATTGCCAATAAGCTTGCCGCCTTTAACTTCAAGTGTGGCAGGCGTTTCAACAGGTTTGGTAACGCCGTGTATGGTTAAATTTCCTTTTACAAGAATTTTATAAACGCCATCTTTATCCAATTGTACATCGCCGGCATACGAACCCGTAAAATTCGATTTTGGATATTTATCGCTTTCCACATAATTCTCATTAAAATGTTCCTGCTGCAATTCTTTTGGAAATAAAAAACTTTTTAACAACAATGTGAACGCTATATTTTTTTTGCCTGCATCAATCACCGCATATACCTGGTTGTTATCGGCTTTAATATCTTCCAACGGCATTTGCGAAAAAAAACTGATATAACCTGTTCGTGTTATATACAACTGGCTGTAACTATTGGCACAAGCAACAACTATAAGTGCAACGGATAAGATTATCTTTTTCATATTCAAACTGTATTATAAAATGAGGTTTATTTTTTGAGCCCAACATTTGCACTGCTATTGAACTTCAGTGGCGAACTTGTTCTGTTGTTTTTTTCTTTCAGTGAAAGAAGAAAACAATCACTCTTGTACATTTTTAATTCTATTCAGCTAATTAATTATTTAAAGCTCCCTGATTTACCCAGGCCACAATTGTATTCACTTCACAAGCCGGAAGCATTGGTTCTTCATAAGGCATTCCAACATAACCCGGCGCATGCGTAACATTGCCAACCAGATAACCATTATGCGTCCATGTTGCCAAATTGCTGTACCCTTCTAAAAGAATGCCGCCACTGCCGCCCGTATTTCCTGTGCCATGGCAACTATAACAATTTGCCTGCAGCAGAGGCACTATGCCGGTATTGTACGATACATTTGTTGTATCACAGGTATTGTTGTTGCCTTCCAGTTTATCGGCGCTTTGCTTGGTACAGGAAACCATCCATGTTGTTGCAACTATTATCATTAGTAAAAACAAAACAATTTTCTTGTGCATATTTATATTTATTAAACTGAGGTTAGCAGCAATTTATTTTTCTATTATACAATCCACCATATTTACATCCATCAAAAAGCCGGAGCACCTACCCTTAACCGTTATTGTCGCTTCTTTTTTAAAGCTCAAAGCTTTGTCATACCCATCACTTGCTATGCCGCAATTAATGCCGCCCATATCTGCTCCTTTTAGTTCAATACTTAGTGTGGTGTCTGTTTGTTGTATATCAGTTATGGTACCTTTTATTTCAATTACTTTATCTAAATATTTTTTATCAGCTGTATTTTCATCACTTTGAAACTGGTTGTAGAGATCAACTGCATTAATACTAATATCTGCATTAACACCTGCCAAACCAGGGCGGTTTGCTGTAAACAGGTGATATACCCACGCTGCAACAATCAATACTATTATTGCTATTATAATAAAATATTTCTTTCGCATTTATAACATGGTTGGTTTTAAAATTTATATACGAACTATATTGTCTGGCAGATGTTAGCAAAAAATATTTTTATTATCTAAACATGAGTGCCACCCAAAATCGTTTATTCATTTTTTATGAAAACGTAAGGAAGAGAATTATGGTTGCCTTATAAAAACAGGATGAGCTGAATAAAGATATATGGCACAAGAGTGCGACGCCACTGAAGTTTAATAGTAATATTAATGCCTGGCTCAAAAAAACTAGGGAATATATTTAATACCAACCTGTATTCCGGTGGAATATAATTTTACATTCCCCTCGCCCACACCGGCTATCGGGATGTTTATGGATGGTTCTGCCTGCAACGAAAATTTAGAAGTTAATTTCTTTTCTATGCCCGCTGAAAGCGTAAGGATAGAAAACAAATTTTTATTGCCGGTATAAGTATACGCGGTTGCATAAGAATTATTATTTACTACATAATTGTAATTATAATTTTCATTTTTCATGATAAAAGAAGATATGCCTGCTGTAACATAATAAACAACTGAAGGCTTTTGCAAAAAATTATATCGAATAGAAACTGGTATCTCAAAAATGAGGCAATTGGCATTTACTTTAGTGATGTCTACCGAATCGAGATAAGTGCCATATTTGGCGTGATAATCATTTGGGCCGGCGATGTATTGCTTATGCCCTGCATAAAACCCCGTCTGCACACTTATTTTATTAGTTAACTGGAAACCTGCGCCAATGCCATATCTTGGGGATAGCGTACTGTTTTTAAATGAAAACAATTGAACACTACTTGCATCAATGCCAATGGATGCCAGTAAATAAAATTTTGAAAGTTTTTGTTTTGCCGTTGCTTTTTTTGCATCATTGTTTTTAGCTTCAACAATATTTTTTTCGGGTGTTTTAGTTTTTACTAAAACACTATCCCTTGTTGAAATTTTTATTGCATTGATTATCTCGGATGTATTTTTAATTGCATCCGTGTTTTGAACATTGGCGGCCTTATTTTGTCCATCTTTGGCAACATCATTATTTAATTCAGATACCTCTTCGTTTTTTTGGGTGGTATTGATCGATGCTTTTATATTTCTTTTTGTCTTTTTCGCTTTACCATTTCCGTTAGTAATAACCTGCACACCTGTAATATCAGGGTTGCTATTAAAATTTTGTATACTGTTTGTTTGTTGCGTAATGTTGTTTTCACTTTGAGCTGTGTTGTTATTTACGCTCAAAGAGCTATTATCTGCGACAGTATTTTTTTGTTGATCGTTCGCTGAAACTGAGTTTGGTTGTTGCTGGCTTGTTTGTTTTTGAACAATAGCCTGGTTGTTTGTATTTGCTGTTGTTGTGCCGGATGGTTGTTTTTTAGATATAAAAATATAAGCTCCTATTGAGGCAATGAAAATTACAGGCAATGTAAACCATAGCCATAAAAATGGGCGTTTTTTTTCATCTTCTTTATCGAGCAAGGATTCCATCTTTTGCCACGCCAACTCGTCAAAAGGAGGCTCACTGTTTTCAGCGGCTTCCCTCACCCGGTTTTCGATATGTTCAAACGGCTTTTTGCTCATATAAATTGGTATCTGCTTCTTTAAGCATTTTCTGAATATTTATTTTTGCTTTTGCAAGGTTCGATTTTGATGTGCCAACAGCAATATTTAACTGGCTTGCTATTTCTTCATGGGTAAAACCATCTATCACATGTAAATTAAAAACAGCACGGTAAACAGGCGATAAGCGCTGAATGATTTCCATGATTTCTTTATACGAAAGCTTATTGATAGATGATTCCTGCGTGTCAGTTATTTCATGATGTAAATCATTTATTTCGCCTACGAGATAGCTTTTGCTGTTCTTCCTGAAATGGTCTATTGAAGTGTTGACTATTATTCTTTTCATCCAGCCTTTTAATGATGCTTCATAATTTTCGTACGCAGGCTTAAATTGATGGAGCTCCCTGTATATTTTTAAAAATCCATCATTCACTACTTCCATTGCTTCATCTTTAGTATTGCAATAGCGCATGCAAATAGCCATAGCAAAGCCATAGAACATTTTATAAAATTCCTTCTGGCTTTCCCTGTTTGCTTCTACGCAACCATGGATGATATGCTTAATTTCCTGCCCGCCTGGCAAAACGTATTTTTTTAATTATAATTATTTAACCATCTTATGTAATCGCAATCCATGGCAATAAAGTTGCCTCTGAAATAAAATTTCTTTAAAATTAATATAGATTATCGGGTTTTAGCAGTTAATTATTGTATTGAGCCCCGGCGTTTATCCAGTTAGTAATTATATTTTTCTGTGCCTGTGATAATGGCCCCGTTTCGGGCATTGCCCCTAATACCACGGCTTCTTCATTAATAATAGCGCTGTTACTTATTATATTACATTGATTATCAAAATTCATTCCGCCATTGGCTATTGAATTATTATGGCATGATTCACAATTGGCCGCAACCAGGTTTTTCACACTGGCAAAAAGCGGGCCGGCAGCAACTGTGCCAACCACAACTGTTGTGGATTGTTCACAACCTGCTGAATCTTTTGCAAACACTGTATAACTGCCTGCATTTACATTATTAAAAGTGCCTGATGCCTGATAAACTCCATTAGCATTTAGTTTATAGGTAAACCCTGTACTTCCGCTTGCAGTCAATATGATGCTGCCGCTTCCGCCACATGGTTCGGCAGAATCTGTTTTTGCAGTAATTATAATTGTTTTACCTGCGCAAGGATCTGTTGGTGGTGGCAACGTATCCGGCGGATTAGTTGGTGGTGGATTATTTGTTGTTGTAGTAGTTTCTTTACTACAGGAAATAAAATTTACAGCAATAACAAATGATATAGTAAAAATAAAACAGGCTAAGATCTTTTTATTCATACAAGTAGTTTTATATCAAAACGCAACGAATTAAAAGAAGGTTGCCTTTAATAAAAAAGCCATTCCGGAAAACCGGAATGGCTGATACTTATCAATATAAAGCTAACTATTACGCCTACACTAAATCATCGCTGAACGATTACGCTTCTTAATGATTCCACAATTCTGCCTACACTCATTAATGCAGGTGTACTTGCGGGCACGCCATTTTTAAGTGCGCCTGCAAACAGGTCTGTTTCAAATTCGGTAAAATCACCATTATCTACCAACATACTTATTCTTGGGTTTGTTGCAGGGTTATGTGCTGCTGTCATTGTTTTACCGGTATAAGTATAATCTTTTGCACCTGTACCTACACATACAAAATCAGTAAGGTTTTTGCTTAATGCCTGGTAGCCGCTATAATTGCCCATACCTACTTCTGACAATAATACGGTAAAATATGTATTGATCTGCGTATCAGCGGCAATAACAAAAACAGTACTATCTAATATATTGCGGATAAGTAAACGCCCTTTTTCGATTGTTGTTCCTGTAGGTGCGGCTGGATCCTGAACCAATGCTGTACCGCCTAATGAATCGTATAAAGTGGGCGCTGTACTTGTACTGCTGCTTTTTTTACACGACTCGACAGATATTGCCGTTATTCCTAATCCTATAAGGATTGCTAAAAATGCTGCTTTTTTCATAATTGTGTTTTTAAGTTATGTTTAGAATAGTTGTTTGAAAAAATGATACACTTTATAAGTAACAGACGTTGTTGCAACGGGGCAACTATTTGCCAACTCATCCTGCGTTGGTACAAAACGTTCTGCTTTATAATTAAGGTTTGATTTAAAATTGCTTACAACTTCGTTGGCAGTTGTTTTTAAAGGCGAGAATGTAAATATTACAATATCCGTTTTAGGGTTTATTAATACATGGTCGACACCTTGTTGCTGATAAAGCCAGGTGGCTATTTTATTGG
>Ga0206833_1115_pt1 | contig 21130 bp, 20 predicted proteins | sample Alteio_BWOrgCont_32_FD_152891 | JGI IMG/M metagenome (GOLD analysis project Ga0206833, IMG submission 152891) | Enriched cells from forest soil in Barre Woods Harvard Forest LTER site, Petersham, Massachusetts, United States -... | ecosystem: Environmental > Terrestrial > Soil > Temperate forest >... | reverse complement strand
GCTGCAGGCGACTGCGAATGCGCTGATCTGTTTCGACAATGATTTGATGGGGGAGGCGGTGTCGCCGAAGGCGGGAATCCATCAGGCTTTCGCGGCGGCGGATGAGACGATCAGCCAATGTGTGCGCGCGGTGGCCGGGCTGTTCACGCAGCCGGGGATTTTGCATATCGGGTTTGACGATCTTTGCGCGGCGTTGCGTCCGGCGCGGGGTGGGGCGGGGACGTGCCTGTTCGGCTACGGCGAGGCGACGGGAGACAACCGCGCGCATGATGCGTTGGCGCGGGCCTTGCGGAATCCGCTGATGGATCGGGGGCGGATGCTGGATGATTCGCACAATGTATTGGTCAATGTCGCGGGCGGGCCGGACATGACGCTCAATGAAGTGCAGATGCTCATGGATGCGCTTGTGAAACATACCGGGGAGGAGACGCAGATTTTGTTTGGTTCGTCGGTTGATCCGAGTCTTTCGGGGCGGCTCGGTGTGACGCTGATTTCATCCGCGGCGATGGCGCTGCCAATGGCCGCGGCCGTGCCGGCTGCGGTGCCGGAATTTGTCCCGCACGTGGTGCCCGCGCCACCGATTGCGGCGCCCGAGCCGATCGAGCAGGAGGAGGAGCCGGTTCCGGCGGCGGAAATCGAAGCGCCTTCCGTGGAGCCCGAAATCGAGCCTGAAGAGGAGGACCAGCAGGCGTCATTGCTCAAAGTTGCCCCGCGCCGGGAGCGGGCGATTGAAGCCGCGCCGCGTGTGCGCGCACCGCGCCAGCCGCGCGTCGTCACCGCCGAGACCGACCCGCAACCGGTGGCCGCGCGGCGCGAGGAGAAACAGGAGACGTTGCAATTCGAGCCGGTCACGCGCGGCCGATTCGAGAAGAGCGAGCCGACGATCGTGGACGGGCAGGACCTGGACGTGCCGACATTTTTGCGCAGGAATATGCGGGTATCGTGAACGCGCTTCGGCGCGCGCGCCGAATATGAAAACACCAGCCAAGGATAAACGGCCCTTCAGGTTCATGAAGCAGCCGGTCGTTCGCGATGCGAAGCGGGGCGATATCCTGGACCTGGCGGGGCTGATGAGCGAGCTGGGTTATCCGGTCGAGCCGGAGGTGCTGTGGTCGCGCGTGGAGCGGATGGCCTCGGAGGGACATCGCACGTTTGTTGCGGAGGTGGATGGGCGGGTAGCGGGGTTCGCCGGGTGCTCGGCACTCGCGCACTACGGAGGCGACGCGTCGGTGTGCTGGGTCGCGGCGCTATCGGTATCGTCGCACTTTCGCAGACATGGAGTGGGGAGAATATTGATCGAGGCCATCGAACGCTGGGCGATCGAAAATGGCATGGACGAAATCCGAGTTAACACCGCCGAGCCACGTGTTGACGCGCATGCGTTTTACGAGGCCTGCGGTTTCAGGCGCGCGGGGTACAGATTCAAGAAATCGCTCAGTTGAGCGGATGGAGCGTGTCGTTGAGGGGATTGAGGCCGGGCTCGGTCAGGGGCACGGCGGACCAGGTCGAGCCGTTTTGCAGCCAGACGCGATCGTCGTCGATGCGGCCGACTTTCCAGCCGGACACGCCGGGCGCCTGGACTGGATCGCCGACGGCATGCGATTGTCCATTGATGATGGCGTAACTCGGCTGGCCGAGCGAAATGCTGGTGACGGTGAAGGTTCCCGCCTTGGGCGGCATCACGGGAGCGGTGTGGAGCGCCGGGAGGGCCGAGGCTATCGACGGGGCTGCGGCTTTGGCGGCCTTAAAGAGGCGGTTTGTGGAGATTTTTCCGGATTGGATCGCACCGGCGATGCCCGCGCCTCCGATTACGAACACTGCGAAGATGATGAATGGGACCGAGAAGACGGAGCGGGGCTCAGGCTCGGGGGGTGGGCAATATGGGACAACGACCGGGGCGGGCTGCACCGGCTGCTTCGGGGGCGTTTGAACGTCCATGGCCCATTTACAGCATTGAATATGCCCGAGGCCGGGGGCGCCTATCCACCCGGACGCCATTCCGGCCGATGTATTCGGCGCTCAAATGACGTGCTCAATCATGCTGCGCGGGTGCCCGCTGCTTGACCTGCTCCCATGTGCGGCCCGAAGCCGGATGCAGAAGGAATCGCTCTTTGCGGCGACGCAATTCGTCGCGCTTCGCGTCGGAAACCGGCAGCTTGGCGTCCTCCTGAGCGATGCTATCCCAAAGGTCTTCAACGAGTTGGAGCCGTTCAGCTCGACTCAGCCTGAAAAGAGGCGCGAATTCGGCATTTATGCTGACAGCATACGGATTTGCCGGCATCATTCAAGGACTCCGCCTGCCAGGTAGCCGGCGATCAGTTCTTGCGTCCGGTCGCAAATACCGTCTGGAAATGCGGGGCTTCGTCTTCCCGGGCCACGACCTGCACGTCGACGTCGGCGAAGCCGGCCTGCTCGAGCAACCGGTGCAGCTCGGCCTCGCTGAAGCCGAGCCAGGTATCGGCGTAGAGTTCGCGGGCCTGCTCGAATTGATGGGCGAGCAGGTCCAGTACGGCGACGCGGCCACCCCGCTTGAGGAGGCGGTAAGCGGCGGCGAGGGCGCGCTGGGGGTTGTTCGCGTGATGGAGGGCTTGGCTGAAGAGGGCGAGATCGACGCTGCCCGCGGGGATGGGCGGGTCCTCGATGTCGCCGAGGCGATATTCGAGATTTGCGAAGCCGTGCTCGCGGGCAAGCGCGGCGCCGAACTCGACCATTTTCTCGGAATTGTCGATGGCGATGACCTTCTTTGCGTGGCGGGCGAGCATTTGCGAGAGGGTGCCTTCGCCGGCGCCGAGGTCGGCTACGACGATGGGGCCTACCAGCGTCAGGAGCAGGTGGGAAACGCCTTTCCAGGTGCGGCCGGGGCAATAGCTGCGGCCGAATTTGCCGGCGAGCCGGTTGAAGTATTCGCGGGCCTTGTCCTGGCGTTTCCGCAGGACCAGTTGCAGGGCGGTGATGTCTTCCTCCGTCTCAGGAATCTCGCGCGCGCCGGCGGCAACGATTTCGGCGATGTGGGAGCGGAGGGGGAAATCCTCGCGCATCGCGTAGAAGATGTTTTTGCCGGCGCGGCGGTCGCGGACGAGTTGGGCGGACTTGAGCTGCGAGAGATGGCTGGAGATGCGGGACTGGCCCATGCCGAGGATTTCCTGAAGCTCGGCGACGGTCAATTCCTCGCGCTGGAGGAGGTGGAGGAGGCGCAGACGGGTGGGATCGGCGAGGAGGCGGAGGGATTTTACAATTGACGCCATGTGCGGGCTGGGTATATACGTATCAGTCTATCATGATTGGTCAATATATTCCAACCGCCGCCCGGCGCTGATCTCCCTTATGTCACGCCGTTTCATTTTTTCCTCCGAATCCGTCGGCGAAGGCCACCCGGATAAAGTTTGCGACACCATCTCCGACGCCGTGCTGGACGCCTGCCTCGCGCAAGACCGCACGAGCCGCGTGGCCTGCGAGACGTACGCGAAGAGCAACATCGTGGTGGTGGGCGGCGAAATCACGACCAAGGCGGCGATCGATTACAACGGGATCGTGCGCGGGGCGATCCGGGAGATCGGGTACGTGAACGACGACGACGTGTTCCACGCGGACCGGGTGTTCATCATGAATGTGATTACGGCGCAATCGCCGGATATCGCGCAGGGGGTGGATGCGCGTGCGGCGGAGGGGAAGGAGACGGCGGAACAGGGGGCGGGCGACCAGGGATTGATGTTCGGATATGCGTGCGACGAGACGCCGGAGCTGATGCCGGCGCCGATCATGTTTGCGCACCGGCTGGGGCGGGAATTGACACGCATCCGGAAGACTGGCGGCGCGCGATGGCTGCGTCCGGACGCGAAGAGCCAGGTGTCGGTGGTGTATGAAAACGGGAAACCGGTTCGGATTTCGAATGTGGTGATCTCCACGCAGCACACGGCGAATGTGAAGCACTCGGAAATCCGGAGTTTTATCATCGAGGAAGTGATCAAACGGCAGCTTCCGACGGAGATGCTGACATCGGAGACGGAGTTCCTGATCAATCCGACTGGAATTTTTGTGGTGGGCGGGCCGCAGGGAGATACCGGGCTCACGGGACGGAAGATCATTGTCGATACTTACGGCGGGATGGGGCGGCATGGCGGGGGCGCGTTTTCCGGGAAGGACCCGAGCAAGGTGGATCGGAGCGCGGCGTATATGGGGCGGTATGTGGCGAAGAATGTCGTGGCGTCCGGTCTTGCGACGCGGTGCGAGGTGCAATTTGCCTATGCCATTGGTTATCCCAAGCCTGTCAGTGTGCACATTGATACGTTCGGGACCAATACGGTGGATGAAACGAAGATTGAGCGGGCGGTGACCGAGGTATTTTCGTTCAAGCCGGCGGATATTATCAAACAACTCGACTTACTTCGCCCTATCTACAGCCGCACCACCAATTACGGGCACTTTGGCAAGAACGAGCCGGAGATTACCTGGGAACGCACTGATAAGTCGGAGGCATTGATAGCCGCGGCAAAGTAAGGAATAATTCAAAGCTTTAGTTACTCATTTTTAAACCTGCTGACCAATGACAACGACCACCCTGACCCGACCCACTCAAGACTTTAAAGTAGCCGACCTTTCGCTTGCCGATTGGGGGCGCAAGGAAATCTCGATCGCCGAGCAGGAGATGCCCGGGCTGATGTCGATCCGGCGGAAGTATGCGTCGGCGCGCCCGCTAGCGGGGGTGCGGATCACCGGTTCGCTGCACATGACGATCCAGACGGCGGTGCTGATCGAGACGTTGACCGATCTCGGCGCCACGGTTCGGTGGGCGAGCTGCAATATTTTCTCGACGCAGGATCACGCGGCGGCGGCGATTGCAAAGGCGGGCATCCCGGTTTATGCGTGGAAGGGGGAGTCGCTGGAGGAGTATTGGTGGTGCACCCGGAAGGCTATCTTCGATGCGGAAGGCAAAGGGCCTCAACTGGTTGTGGATGACGGTGGCGACGTGACGCTGCTGATTCACAAGGGGTATCAGCTCGAGGAAGGGGACGATTGGGTGAATACTCCCTCATCGAGCCACGAGGAGAAAGTGATCAAGGATTTGCTGAAGGAAATCCATGCGGAGAATCCGTACCGGTGGCATGAATTGGTGAAGGATTGGCGCGGAGTCAGCGAGGAGACGACAACGGGCGTGCATCGGCTCTACAAATTGCAGGAGGCGGGGAAATTGTTGGTGCCGGCGTTCAATGTAAATGACTCGGTGACGAAGTCGAAGTTCGACAATCTTTACGGTTGCCGGCATTCGCTGATCGATGGCATCAACCGTGCGCTCGATGTGATGATTGGAGGTAAGGTTGCCGTCGTTTGCGGTTATGGAGATGTGGGGAAGGGTTGTTCGCAATCATTGCGCGGGCAGGGAGCGCGAGTGATTGTCACCGAGATAGATCCGATCAATGCGCTGCAGGCGGCGATGGAAGGTTACGAAGTTGCCACGATCGAGGAGACGCTGGGGCTGGGAGATATCTATGTCACCACCACCGGGAACCGCGATGTTATTACCGTGGATCATCTTGCCGGGATGAAGAATCAGGCGGTGGTTTGTAACATCGGGCACTTCGACAATGAGATACAGGTGGATAAGTTGAATACGTTCCCCGGGATCAAGCGGACCAATATCAAGCCGCAGGTGGATAAGTATAGTTTCCCAGATGGGCGCGAGATATTCCTGCTGGCGGAAGGGCGGCTGGTGAACCTGGGCTGCGCGACGGGGCATCCGAGTTTCGTGATGTCCAATTCGTTCTCAAACCAGGTGCTGGCTCAGATCGATTTGTGGAAGAATCGGGAGGTTTACAAGCCGGCGGTTTATATTCTGCCCAAGAAGCTGGACGAGGAAGTGGCGCGGCTGCACCTGGAGAAGATCGGCGTGAAGCTGACGAAATTGACGCCGGAGCAGGCGGATTACATCGGCGTGCCGGTCGATGGGCCGTACAAGCCGGAGCATTACCGGTATTGACTGGTTAGAGGGCGGCCGCTGGAGGCAAAACGTCCAAACGAGTCTCGCCCGGCGAAGGAGCGCAATGAGATGGCGTTGACAAGTGCTATCATTGATAGCATTGTCCCTCGATGCCACAATTAATCGTCCGCAAAATCGAGCAGGCAATCGTGCGCAAGCTGCGCGCCCGGGCCGCTTCCCATGGCGTGTCGATGGAAGAAGAGCACCGGCGCGTCTTGCGCGAAGCTTTGACCGGCGCACAGACGCCAAAAAAGAGCTTTGGAGATTTTCTCTTGTCGATTCCTCCGGCTTCGCCCGCCGAGCCGCCGGATTTATTCACCCGCCGGCAGGACCTGCCGCGGAAAATCCGGCTATGAGGGGATATCTCATCGACACGAATGTTCTCTCGGAGCTTCGCAAGCCAGGACGCAATGCGGCGGTGGTGGATTGGTTTTCTTCGATTTTCTCCGAAAGGCTCTACCTGAGCGTCCTGACCTTGGGTGAGTTGCGGCGAGGGGTGGAAATGCTGCGGATCAGAGACGCCCATTCGGCGGGCGCGCTGGATCGCTGGATTGCCGCTGTGCGCTCGCAATTCAGCGACCGTATCATCGGCGTGGACGAGGAGGTTGCGGAACGCTGGGGACAAATGTCTCCGCGGCGGCCGGTTCCGGTAATTGACGGCCTTTTGGCCGCGACGGCGTTGGCTCACGATCTGGCAGTCGTAACGCGCAACACCGCCGACTTTGAGCGGAGCGGCGTTACCGTCTTGAATCCTTTTGATCAAAAAAAAGCTGAACCCTGAGCGGGCGGCGGATTACATCGGCGTGCCGGTCGATGGGCCGTACAAGCCGGAGCATTACCGGTACTGAGGATTAAAGCGCCCCTACAGGGCTTGGCCGATTGTGGCGAGGGTTACCCTGGGGCGGCGCTACGCTCTGCCCCAGGCTATTATGAGGCCGGCCCTTTGGCCCTCCAGAGGAGAGCGGCCATACGTTCGCTTAGATCCGCTAAAGGTCCTCTTCCCGCATTTCGGTTTCGACGCCTTTCATGGGGAGGAGGATGACGATGGCTGTGCCTTTGCCGAAAGTGCTGTCGGCGCGGACCTGGCCGCCGTGAAGGCCGACGATGTGCTTGACGATGGAGAGGCCGAGGCCGGTGCCGCCGGCTTCGCGGCTGCGGGCTTTTTCGACGCGGTAGAACCGCTCGAAAACGTGCGGCAAATCGGTTTGTGGAATGCCGACGCCGGAATCCTCGATGCGCAACTCGACCTTGTCTCCGGCCGGAACGGCGCGGATCGTGATCTCGGCGCCCGGGGGGGAATATTTGATCGAGTTTTCCAGCAAATTGCAGATGACCTGCTCGAGGCGGAAGGGGTCGGCGGGGATGGTCTCAACCGCGGGGTCCACATCGAGGGAGACGTGCTTTTCGCGGAGGCGCGGGGCCCATTCATCGAGGATTTTGCGCAGGAACAGGTCGAGCGAGAGGGGCTGGATATCGAGGGGGTCGGTGCGCGCTTCGAGGCGGGCGAGGATGAGCAGGTCATCGAGGAGCAACTGGAGCCGGCGCGAGTGCTTGCTCATGATGCGCAGGTAACCGGCGGCTTCCTCGTCAGTGAGGTCCTTGGTCTCCATGAGCGTCTCGAGGTAACCGTGAAAAATTGAGAGCGGGGTGCGCAGCTCGTGCGAGACATTTGCGACGAACTGCCTGCGGACCTCCTCGAGTTGCTTCACGCGCGAGACGTCGTGCAGCACGGCCACCACGCCGGTGACGGCGCCGGCTTCGTCGCGCATCGGGACGGCGTTGACGCTCAGGAAACGCTCGGCGACGGGAGAGCCGGGGGGCGCCACGGCGATTTCGCGGACCTCGACGCTCTGGCCCTTCGCGGCGGCGCGGATCAGCTCGCTGAGGGCGGCCTGGCGCGTGGCGCGGACGACCGTCTGGCCGATCGGCTCCGTCTCAAGGGCGAACATGGTGCGGAAGGAATCGTTCATCGAGCGGATGACCTGGTTTTCATCCACGACGACGACGCCTTCGACCATACTGGCGAGGATGGCGTGGAGATTGAACCGCTGCTGCTGGATGTCGCTCTTGAGCGATTGCTGGCCGCGCCAGAGGCGCTCGATCTCCTGGGCCAACTGGCCGAAGTCGCTGGAGGCGGTCATCGGCTCCGTGTGTGGCTGGCTTCCATTGAGGACGGCACGGGCCATCTCCTCCGTGCGGCGCAGGCCGTGGAGAAAGCTCTGGCGCACGAGGATGAGCGTGACCGTCGCGGCCAGGACGGCTCCCAGCAAAAACCATAGCACTTCCGGCACGATGGCTCCCTGCTTGCCTTATTCCTCCGTGACCCGGTAGCCGAAGCCGCGGATGGTCTCGATGCAATCGGAGCCGGGGCCGAGCTTCTCGCGCAGGCGGCGGACGTGGGTATCGACGGTGCGGGTATCGATGACGCTTTCGTAGCCCCAGACCTCGTTGAGAAGGCCGTCGCGGCTCTGGACGCGACCGCGGCGCTCGATGAGGAGGCTGAGGAGCTTGAATTCCGTGGCGGTGAGGTCCACCTGCTTGCCGCGAACGCGCACGATGTGGCGCTCGCGGTCGATGGCGATCACGCCGGCCCGCAATTGCGCGGGCTCCTGGCCGGCCTCCGGGTTGCTGCGGCGCAGGACGCTCTTGACGCGCAGGACCAGCTCGCGCGGGCTGAAGGGCTTGGTCATGTAATCGTCGGCGCCCAGTTCCAGGCCGACGATGCGGTCGGGCTCCTCGGCCTTGGCCGTGAGCATGATGAGCGGGATGCGGCTGGTGGCCATATCGGCCTTGAGGAGCTTGCAGACCTCCAGGCCGTTCATGCCGGCCATCATGATGTCCAGGACGATGAGGTTTGGCATTTCCTCGCGGGCGCGACGGATCGCCTCCGGGCCGTTCTCCGCGTTCATCGGCACGAAGCCGGCATTCCGCAGATGAAGACTCACGAGTTCCTGCACATCCGCTTCATCCTCGGCGATCAAAATTTTTTCGCCTCGGTTCATTGCGCGTCCCTTACCGTACCCGCCGCGGTTTGGCAAGCCCCCCGGTTTTGCTTCGCGGAAAAGCCCGGGAGAATTCGTCGAATCCCGGGAAAAAAGGGAATTGCGTCCGCCTATCCAGCTATTATTATCCGCCCCTTTTCCGGTCGCGCCCCACCCCGAGGCAAATTCCCCAATACCCCAAAAATGGTTTTCGCTGAGATTCTATTGAACTACGGCATTCCGCTTTCACTGGTTTGCGCCGTGGCGGGCCTGCTTGTGGCCGGATGGCTGATCCGCGGCATTTTGGCCGCCTCGCCCGGCAACGAGCGGATGCGGCAGATCGCGGCGGCGATCGAGGAGGGGGCGAAGGCGTATCTGCGGCGGCAGGTGATCACCATTTCCGCAATTGCCGCGGTCATCTTTGTATTGCTGTTTATCTTCAAGGACAATTTTCTGCGCGACGGCGCGGCTTCGCTTGGATTTGTGGTGGGGGCGATATGCTCGCTGGCGGCGGGCTTCATTGGGATGCGCATCGCAGTGTTGGCGAACGTGCGCACGGCGCAGGCGGCGACCAAGGACAGGCATAGCGCGCTGAAGGCGGCGTTCAATGGCGGGGCGGTGACGGGATTGCTGGTGGTGGGGCTGGCGCTGCTGGCGGTTGGGTTGTTCTTCCTGGTGGCCGTGCGGTACAAGGGAGTGTCCGAGGCGATCAAGAGCCTGGTGGGGCTGGCGCTGGGTTCATCGCTTATCTCCGTGTTCGCGCGACTGGGCGGCGGGATCTATACGAAGGCGGCGGACGTGGGCGCGGACCTGGTGGGCAAGCTCGAGAGCAATCTGGACGAGGACGATCCGCGGAACCCGGCGACCATCGCGGACAACGTGGGTGACAATGTGGGCGATTGCGCCGGCATGGCCGCGGATGTGTTTGAAACGTACGCCGTGAGCCTGATTGGCGCGGTGCTGCTTGGCCACCTGACGCTCGATGGAAATACGGCGGCTATAGTTTTCCCATTTGTCCTTGGCGGCATCTCTATCGTCAGCGCCGTAGTCGGCATTCTTTACGTCAATTTCCGGCAGGGGAAACCTGGAGCAATCCTCATGGAAGCCGTCGCCGCCAGCGGCCTTGTGTCCGCGGTGCTCTTCTGGCCGGTTACCAAGGCGCTGTTCCCATCGGTTGAGGAGACGGGGATCATACCGCCATTCAAGACGCATCCGCCGGAGCATCTCTATATCGCGGCGCTCGTGGGTCTCGTGATGACCGGCGTGGTTGTGATCATCACCAATTATTATACGTCGACTTCGTTCGCGCCGGTGCGGCGCATTGCGAAGGCGTCGGAGACCGGGCACGCCACGAATATCATTGCCGGCCTCGCGCTTGGCCAGCATGCCACGGCGTTGCCGGTTGGTTTTATCGGGATCGCGATCCTGCTTTCGTTCCATTTCGGCGGTTTGTACGGCATCGCGGTGGCGGTGATGTCGATGCTGTCGATGGCGGGCATCATCATTTCGCTCGATGCGTTCGGGCCTATTACGGATAACGCGGGCGGCATCGCGGTGATGAGCAATTTACCGAAGGAAGTCCGGGCGATCACGGACGAACTGGATGCGGTCGGCAATACCATGAAGGCGGTGACGAAGGGGTACGCGATTGCCTCGGCGGGGCTGGCGGCGTTGGTGCTGTTCGGGTCTTACGTGGAGGAATTGCGGGCGGCTTGGGCGGCAGGGACGTCGGCCTCCGGGCCATTCAAGATTGAGTTTTCGCTCCAGGATCCGAAGGTGATCATCGGGCTGTTCATCGGGGGGCTGCTGCCGTTCATTTTCACGGCGTTCAGCATGGACGCGGTCGGGCAGGCGGCAGGCGCAGTGGTGGAGGAAGTGCGGCGCCAACTGAAGCTAAAGCCCGGCATCCTCACGGGGACCGAGATGCCGGATTACGGGGCGTGCGTGGATATCGTGACGAAAGCCGCATTGCGGAAGATGATCGTTCCGGCGCTGCTGCCGGTGGTAGTCGTGGTGATTGTCGCGGGTTCGAGCCAACTGGGCCCGATCGTGCTGGGCGGGTGCCTTGTGGGGACGATTGTTACCGGCCTCTTCGTTGCGATCGCGATGACCTCCAGCGGGGGCGCATGGGACAACGCGAAGAAATACATCGAGGAAGGGCACTACGGCGGCAAGGGCTCCCCGGCGCATGCCGCGTCCGTGACTGGCGATACGGTCGGCGACCCCTACAAGGATACCGCGGGTCCCGCGATCAATCCGATGATCAAGGTGGTCAATATTCTGGCGATCCTGATCATTCCGATCTTCATCAAGCTCTGGCTGGCCCGATTCAGTCTGTAAGGCCGCCGGGTTGCCCCGCGCGGGTGCAGCCGCTACGTTCTCTGCCCGCGTCCGATGAAAGCCCTCTTCCTCACCAACGAGTACCCTCCCAATGTATACGGAGGCGCGGGGGTTCACGTGGAATACCTCAGCCGGGAGCTGGCGAAGCTGATTGACGTGGAGGTGCGGTGCTTTGGGAACCAGGACGAGACGCTTGGCCATTTGCGCGTGCGCGGGTTTGGGCTGGATACGAGCGGCTGGACTGCGCCGAAGAATCTCCAGTCGGTTTTTGGCGCGGTGCGGCGGTGTACGGATTTTAATACGATGGCGATCGATGCGGACGTCGTTCATTGCCACACCTGGTACACGCATTTCGGCGGCATCCTCGCGAAGCTGAATTACCGAATCCCGCTGGTCATTACGTCGCATTCGCTGGAGCCGCTGCGGCCGTGGAAGCGCGAGCAATTGGGCGGCGGGTACGATTTCTCCTGCTGGGTGGAGCGCACGGCGATGCAAATGGCGGATGCGGTGATCGCGGTGTCGAAGGAGGCGAAGGGCGACATTCTGCGGCTCTTCGATATTCCACCGGAACGCGTACACATTATCTACAACGGCATCGACACGGACGAGTACCGGCCGGTTGCCAAGGATGAGGCTTTGCGCCGTTGTGGAATCGATCCGGCTGTGCCGTTTATTCTATTCGTGGGGCGGATTGCGCGGCAGAAGGGGATCATTCATCTCGTCAATGCCATTCAATATATGGACTCCGGGATGCAGGTCGTCCTGTGCGCGGGGGCACCGGATACGCCGGAGATCGCGGCGGAAATGAAAGCCGCGGTGGCCAGGGCGCAGGCGGCGCGCGCGGGCGTCGTCTGGATCCAGGAGATGGTCGATAAGGCAACGGTCATGCAGCTTTATTCGCATGCGGCGGTTTTTTGCTGCCCGTCGATTTATGAGCCGTTCGGCATCATCAACCTTGAGGCGATGGCTTGCGAGACGCCGGTCGTGGCCAGCGCGGTCGGCGGCATCAAAGAAGTGGTCGTCGATGGGGAGACCGGGTTCCTCGTTCCGCTGGATCAATTGAACGAAAGCCCGTTCGAACCGGTCAATCCCGATCAATTTGCGCGCGATCTGGCCGCGAAAATCAACGTGCTTATGTCCAATCCCGATCTGCGCAACCGCTTCGGCAAAGCCGGGCGCCGCCGCGCGGAAGAGATGTTCTCGTGGAAGGCGATTGCGCAGCAAACGCGGGAGCTGTACGGGGAGTTGAGTGCCGAGAAAGAATGAGGAATTTGTCCCAAGCCCATGTTTGTTGACCAAATCAAGGTTCACGCGAAGGGGGGAGAAGGGGGCGACGGCTGCGTCTCCTTCCTGCGGGAGAAATTTATCCCGAAAGGCGGCCCGAACGGTGGCGATGGCGGGCGCGGCGGGGACATCATTCTGCGCACCGATCCTTCGACGGATAACCTCGCGGCGTTCTTCTATGAGCCGATCATCCGCGGACTCGATGGCGAGAATGGGATGGGCAAAAATCTCTACGGGCGCGGCGCAAAGCCGAAAATCGTGAAGGTGCCCGTCGGGACGCTGGTGTATCGCATTCACAGCCTGGAGCAGCACGAGGCGCAGCCCGAGCGGCGAAGCACGATGTATTATAACCTGGCGAGGGAGGAGGCCGAACCGGAAGCGCCGGTGAAGAAGGGGATCAACGTCCACGACCCGGGGATCGAGCTGATCGCGGATCTGACGGAACCGGGGCAGGAATTTGTGCTGTGCAAGGGAGGCGACGGGGGAAAGGGGAACGTGCATTTCAAGAGTTCGACCAATCGCATTCCGCGCGAGGCTACTCCCGGCGCGCTGGGGGAGGAAGGGGACTTCATCTTCGAGTTGCGCACCATTGCCGATGCGGGTCTGGTCGGTTACCCGAACGCGGGCAAATCGACGCTGCTGGGCCGCATCTCATCCGCGCATCCGAAGGTCGCGGCCTATCCGTTTACGACGCTGCATCCGAGCATCGGCGTCGTTGAGTTTCCCGGATATGCGAGGGCGACGGTGGCAGATATTCCCGGGTTGATCGAGGGGGCGCATCTCAATGTCGGGCTGGGGCACGAATTTCTGCGGCACATCGTGCGGTGCAAGGTGCTGCTCTTTGTCCTGGATATGGCGGGGAGCGAGGGGCGGAATCCGATCGAGGACCTCGGCACGTTGCGTGAGGAACTGAAGCTTTACGATCCTTCGCTGGCGGAAAAGCCGTGGCTGGTGATCGCCAACAAGATGGACCTGCCCGACGCCGCCGAGAATCTGAAGGCGTTCAAGCGGCGGTTCCGCAAGCGCGAGGTGATCCCGATCTCCGCGGCGAATAGCGAAGGCATCGATGTTCTCAAGTCGCGCCTGAATGAGCTGCTCACGCCGGCATCCGCGCCGGACGCCCCGCACTGACTTTTTGCGAATGAGCCGTTTCAGATTGGCGATTTTCGATTTCCTCCTGCTTGCCGTCATTCTGCCGGCTGGTGCGTTTGCGGCTTCGGTTCGGGTCATCCAGAATATCCCATACGTTCCCAACGGGTCCCCCAGCCAGCGGCTTGATCTTTACCTCCCCACGCAGGCGGGACCGCCGTGTCCGCTCGTTGTCTGGATTCATGGCGGGGCGTGGCGCGCCGGGAGCAAGGACATTTGTCCCGCCCGCGTCCTGGTTCCCTTTGGCTACGCGGCGGCGAGCGTCGAGTATCGGTTCAGCCAGGAGGCGGCGTTTCCGGCGCAGATCGAGGATTGCAAGGCGGCGATCCGCTGGCTGCGGGCGCATGCGGCGCAGTATGGCATTGATCCGGCACACATCGGGGTCTGGGGCGCATCAGCGGGAGGGCATCTGGCCGCAATGCTGGGGGTGACCGGGCATATTCGGGACTTCGATGTCGGGGCGAACCTGGATCAATCCAGCGCGGTTCAATGCGTGGTCGATTATTTCGGGCCTGCGGATTTCCTGCACTACTGGCCGCCGGGCAAGGGCGACATTGATGGACCCAATTCCGCCGTGGATCAGCTCCTCGGCGGGACGGTGGCGGCGCATCCGGCCAGGGCACGGCGGGCCAGCCCGGTCTATTATGTAACCGGGCACGAGCCGCCTTTCCTCATCTTCCAGGGTGACCGCGATCCGCTCGTTCCCTTCCAGCAAAGCGAGGAACTCGAGGCGGTGCTGCTGAAGGCGGGCGATCAGGCCGATCTCAAGTTAATTCCCGGCGCGGGCCATGGTGGTCCGGCGTTCAACAGTCCCGGAGTCTGGGCTCTCACCGGCGTTTTCACCAATCGCTGGTTGAGGCCGAAGTAGCCTTAAGCGGTTGCGGATTTTGGCGGATTTTGTCCGACGGGGACGCTGGCGAGGTCGTTCTCGATCGTTTGTTTCTCCTCCGGGTCGGTCAATTGCGCCGCGAGGGCGCGGGCGGCTGCGATGTGCTCCAGGGCGGTCTCCGGATGATTGGATGCGAGGGCGCGGGCAATTGCCTCGTGGCCGCAGGCGATGTGAAACGGCCCGAGGGCATTCTCCTGCGCGATGTCGAGGGCGCGCCGGCCATGGTAGAGAGCTGGTTCGGATTGGCCGAGGACGGCATGAACGCGGGAAACCTGCCACTCGCCAATCGCAAAGTTTTCCGCGACGCCGGCATATTGCCAGTGGGCTCGCGAGGCATGTGCCAGGTGAATCATGAGGGCGTCTTCCTCGATCGTCCGGTGCGGCTTTTCGAGCAGCGTCCAGGTTTCGTTGAAGAATTCCGCGGCCATTCTTTTGTGAAAGGCGGCATCTGGTTCCGGGGGCATGGGTTTGATCAAGCTATTGGGGGAACGTCTCCGTCAAATTCCTCTTCCGTCACTTTATACTTCAATTGCCTGCTCAAAAGCCAGCGGACGGCGAACATATCCTCGGTGGCCTTGATGACGCGGCTGCCGAATTTGTATTTGCTCTCGCCGTGGATGCGGGGGCGGTGATTGACGGGGACTTCCGTGAGCTTGTAGCCCATGCCCTTGACGAGCGCGGGGATGAAACGATGCATCCCGCGGAATGGGACCAGCGCGATCCGGCACTCGGTGCGCATCGCCTTGAGCGTGCAGCCGGTGTCGCGGACGCCGTCCTTGGTAAAACGGCTGCGGATGGTATTGGCGACGCGGCTGGAGATTTTTTTGGCGAGGTTGTCGCGGCGCTTTGCGCGGTAGCCGCAGACGAGATCCGCGCCCTTGTCGATTTCGGCGAGCAGGCGCGGGATGTCCTTTGGATCGTTTTGCAAATCGCCGTCGAGGAGGACGATGACATCGCCGCGCGCGGCATTGATTCCGACATACATGGCGGCGCTTTGGCCGGTGTTTTTTGCGAAGACGAGGATGCGCACGCCCGGGCCGCGCTTGATGCGCTCGAGGGTGTGATCCTTCGAGCCATCGTCGACGAAAACGATTTCGTGGTCGATGCCCGCGAGGGCGGAGGCGAGCTCGGCCTGGAGATCGGCGATGTTTTCCTCTTCGTTGAAAAGGGGGATGACGACGGAAATCATGGAAGGCCCGTTACAGGGAAAGCGTGTGATAATTGTAACAGGCGTACACGCGCAATTCTCGCAAGGGGTAGCCACGGCGATCAACGCAGAAAAGCCGCACCAGTTCGACGCGCTCGAAGCCGCGCTCGATGGCGCTGGGCGGGCGCTCGCTGCCGGTGCGGGATTCGTCGGTGATGAAGAGGGCGTTGCGGCCCTCGAAGAGATTCACGCCCTGCTCCTCGGTGTAGTAGGAGTCCTGCGGGACGGCGCCGGCTGGGGGTGCGTCGAATTCATCGTAGCGGGGCCAGAAGGAGAACTGGTTTTCGATGTTTTGCGACTCGGGAATGTAAACGGGGGGATGGCCGGGGCCCTCGGTGCGGCGGTCGGTCATGTAAAAGGCAAGCGTCGAGGCGGTCTGGTAGGAATTGCCGATGAGGAAGACGGGCTTGCCGGTCTGCTGCTCGAATTGAGCGCGGAATTGCTGGACGGCGGCGGCGCCGGTTTTCCAGCCGCGGAGGCGGTTGCTGGGATCGCTGGCGTAGGAAATCGGGATGTGGAGAGCCCGGACGATGTCGGTATTGATCGTGAAGATGGTCATCACGACCGCGAGCACGAGGCCGCCGACGGCGAAGCGGCGGAAGAAGAGGCTTTCGTCGATGCGCTCGAGCCAGAGGGCGGTGCCGAGAATTCCAAGGGAGATGAATGCGGGCGCGGTCCAGTTTGGCTCGCCGGGGCTTTTCAAGGCGAGGATGGCGTACAACGCGAGCAGCGGGACGGCGAATGCGCCGAGGAAACGCGGCTTGAATTGCACGCGGGCTCGTTGAGCGGCCCACCAGAGACTCCAGATGAGGCCGATGAAAACGAGCGGTGAATAGACGAGGCAATGGCCGCCGAGGAATTGCAGGAACGCGGCCGGATGCAGGGCGAAGCCGGTGTTCAAGTTGCCGCGCTCGGAGAGATGCTCGAGCGTGATCCATGCATGGCTTTGGTTCCAGACGATGACCGGGATCGTGCAGGCGAGGGCGATGACGAGCATGGACCAGAAGCCGATGCCGAGAAGGCTGGGGCGGTAGCGGCGGGTCGAGGCGAGCAGGAGAAGGATGGAGAGGAGTTCCATCGCGTTGGTGTATTTCGCGAGGAAGCCGAGGCCGATGAGCAGGCCGGTGAACGGCCACCACCAGGAGAAGGCGGGGCTTTTCTCAAGCGCGAGCCAGAAGGTGTAGACCGAGGCCGCCCAGAAGAAGATGGAGAGCGGATCGATGGTCATCACGACCGAGCCGACATTGAAGATGGGGGTCGCGTTGAGGAGCAGCGCGGTCCAGATCGCGACGCGCTCGTTATAAACGCGGCGGGCGAAGAAAAAGACGATGAGCGACGTGCCGAGGCCGAGCAGCGGCGAGAAAAAGCGGACACCGAATTCCGTGGGGCCGAAGAGAGCGGTGCTGGCGAGAATGGCCATGGCGACGCCGGGGCCTTTCGAATAATAGCTGAGCGCCGGATGCTGGGACCAGAGGTAGTAATAGCACTCGTCGGACGAAAGCTCGTAGCTGGCCGCGAGTACGTAGCGGGCGGCGGTGAGCAGCAGCAGGAAAAGGAGGAGCCAGTGGCGCGGTTTCATGCGGCCTCCCAAAGGCTCGGGTGGTGCTCGAAGACGTGGGACATGAGGCGCGGCCCGAACTTGCGCCAGAGCCATTCGTAAAGCGCGAGCAGCAGCAGCGACATGCCGAGCGCCATCACGATGGAAATGGCGACGTCGCTGGGCCAATGCGAGCCGGTGTAGATGCGCGAGTAGGCGACGAGCGATGCGGGAATGAAATAGAGCCAGCCAAAGCGGCGGTAAAAACAGGCGAGAACCATGGCAGCGCAGAAGTTATTGAGCGTGTGATCGGAGGGGAAGGAGCGGCCGAGGGCGTGCTCGGGATCGGGGCGCGACCATTCGATGTGGATCCAGCCATCGTCCGCAGCGGGTTTACTGGCGCCGACCTGGTCTTGCGGGTTTTTGAAGAGCGCTAGAAGCCGGGTGAGCGGATGATGGAGATTGAGCGAGACGATGCGGACGCCGGCGACCACTTCATTCGGACGGGGGCGGCGGATGAGGTGCTTGAGGCCGTTGCCGACGCCGGAGTCCGAGATGAGAACGGTCACGGCAAGCGCCACGAGCATGGCCCGGGCGCGAAAGCCGCCCCGGACGGCGATGGCGATCACCAGGAGGATGAGGGGCACGGCCCAGAAATTGATCGAGGACATCACGGCCATTAATCCGTCCAACGCGGGGCTGGTCCAATCTCGATTGATTAGGGTAAGAAGCTTTTCCTCCACTGTTGGCCGAAACACTAAAACGATGACCTCACAAGTAAAGCCCTTGCGCCGGGCGCTGGCCGCCGGATTGCTCCTGCTGACCATGGCCTGCACAGGCCGCGCGGACCCCGACGCCAACACCATCCTGCGCGATGCGCGCATGGCGCAAACCGGGCAGGAGCGGACGCTGGCGGGGCATCTGCGGGTGGAATCGACCGGGCAGATCATCCCGTTCACACTGGTGCTGGCGGGGGACACGATCCGGTACGAATTTCAGGACAAGGACATCATCCTGCGGCTGGGGGAAAATGGGTCGCAATTGATGGAGGCGGCGCGCGGGAATACGCAGAAGGTATCGCCGGCCCGGTACGACAAACCGGTGGAGGGGACGGACATCACCTATGAGGATCTGTCGCTGAAGTTTCTCTACTGGCCGATTGCGAAGATTGACGGGTCTGAGACGGTCGATGCGTTGAATTGCTGGAAGCTGCATCTGCAACCGGGCGGTGAGCCATCCGCGTATGCATCGGTGGAATTGTGGGTGCGAAAGCTGAGCGACGATTTCCTGGAAGGGGAGGGATACGACGCGGCGGGGAATGTGGTGAAGCGGTTCAAGGTTATCAGCGGCCAGCGGGACCCGCAGGGCGGGTGGATGCTGAAGAAGATGCGGATCGAGACGCTGGCGGTGGGGAAGCCGGAGTCAATTACTTACCTGGAGATCGACAAGTAGGGGCAGGGAAGCGAGGAAAAGCCCATGCCTATGCACGTCGTCAATGTCCAGATAGTGAGCTTTACCAGTCCGGCTCAGCCCGGTTGGGTAGAGTGTGTGTTGCGCGACGCGGCTGATCGAGAATGGACACTCGCCGATAAGCTGCCGGTCTTTACTGAGGCGGAATTGGATGAGCGAAGTGTATATCCGCAGCCCGGTGTGGTTGCGTGCGAAATCGTCCGGCAATGGACGGATGAGTGCGGAAAGATACGCTGCATTATCGACACTGAGCGCCCGTGGGGCGTATCGACGAAAAATGGAAAGACACAGTTTGAGGTCTTTATCGACCAGATCACGACAAACACAGGGGACCAACCTTGATTCGTTTTAAAGTGGGTTTGTGAAAGACATAATCCCGATTTCTTTGCGCCTTTGCGGCTTTGCGTGAGACCCTCTTCCAGAAGGAAATAGACTCACGCAAAGCCGCAAAGACGCAAAGTTCTCCGGAATCGACTGCAATTACCGCGCATTCACTTTTACCCCGAAACCGTTTTTTGACTCTTTACTCTTTAGGGCTTCATACCCTTTCGTAATACCCTCAACAGGGCGGTCCGGCGCCATGCGGATCGCCTTCCTTTGGAATTCTCCTTTGTGCTTGATCGCAAGGAGCTTGGAGATTTGAAGTGCCAAAATGGCACCTCAAAGGGGTGCATGCGGACGGAAGGCCTGACTCACCGCGCCGCACTCGGCTTTGGCTGAAAGCGCTCGAGCCATTCGCGGTAGACGACCGGGGAGATTTCGGAGGGCTTGATCTCGCTGCGGCCGCCCCAGAAGACGTTGGTATAATTGACCGGGATGCCGCAGGACTCGAGATGGCGGTCGATGGCGCGCTTGTGTTCGAGAAGCAGTTCTTTTTCGGTGCCGTGGGCGACGGCCATGATGTTTACGTTGCGGAATTCCGGGCCGGCCTCGCGCCAATAGCAATGGGTGAGGATGTGGTGGCGGCCGACTTCGCTGCCGGCGCGCACTTCCATGCCCGCCGGGACGGCCCAATGGAAGAGGCCGTTGAAACGAGTGACGCGGACGCCGGCGGCGGAGGGCTTGACGTGTTCGAGGAAAGTGGAGAAACGGCCAATGACTTTGCGGGCGTTGAGGGATTCGGCGACCTCGCAGAAGGTCTCGAGCGGCACGCCGGCCTCCGCGGCGCGGCGGGTCCATGGGGAGGGGGCGATTTCGTCGACGGCGAACTCGCGCTTGAGGGCGAGCAGGACCTGCCATTCCAGGTCGTTCAATTCGACCACGCCGGTAGGGAGCATGCTGGCGGGTTCGTCGGATTTTTCGCCCGGCTCGATGGTCTTGCGGCGGACGTGGCCGACGCCCAATGCGAAGATGCCGCGCGCGGGCATGACGCGGAAACGCTCCGCGCCGACACGGCCCGCGAGCAGGCGGCAATGCTCCTCGATGGAGAAGCCGGCGGGGGCCTTGACCGTGGTCCAGAGGCGGTACTCGGAGCCGGCGGTATTGCCGTCGGTCGAGCGGATGACGACGTGACCGGAGAATGGGTCCTCGCGGAACATGAGGTCAAAGGATTCGGTGAGTTTTTCCTCGGGCACCTTCCACGCGACGAGGGCGCCCTGGGCCAGATTGGTGGCCACGAGTGTCTGGCGGACGCGGCGGATGGTGCCGGCGGCGAGCATCACGCGAATGCGCTCGATCACGGTATCGAGCGGGACGCCGGAGCGCTCGGCGATTTCGGCAAAGGGCTCGCGAACGAAGCCCTGGATCTTGTCCTCAGAGATGGCGAGGATGCGGGCGTTGAGGGGGTCGTTGTGTTCGATCGAGGACATGGAGCCCGCCACCGTAGCACGGAAGAATCCAGGCTCGAAGTCGTTATTTTACCTCGGAGCCATCCGGCGCTTGTCCCGGGCGGAGGATGGTTTTCACCATTTCACCCTGGCCGCAAAGAATCATTTTTGGGAATCGCTTGAACCATTTCCCCGCCGGTACAATTGGCGCGGTATCCAGCCATTGAGCCAGCAAACCGAGTTGGTCTGCGGGAATCTCGCGTTCTTGAATCCGGTCCAATAGATGATCGAGTACCGCCCTGGGGATGTTGCGGCGCCGAATCTCAGGCATTTCGTCCGCTGCCGTAGAAGCCTGTTGCTATTTGTTCCTTGAGAACACGCGCGCGATCGGGATCGCTCTCACCGGCAAGTCTTTCAGCCACGTCGTTCAATTCCTCCGCGCTCAAAGCTCGATTCATCTCGCCAACCAGGCGTGCAACCCGCGCTTGTTCGGCGGGCGGCAGGCGCTTGATTTCATCGATGATTTCCAGCGC
>Ga0206833_1113_pt1 | contig 21133 bp, 17 predicted proteins | sample Alteio_BWOrgCont_32_FD_152891 | JGI IMG/M metagenome (GOLD analysis project Ga0206833, IMG submission 152891) | Enriched cells from forest soil in Barre Woods Harvard Forest LTER site, Petersham, Massachusetts, United States -... | ecosystem: Environmental > Terrestrial > Soil > Temperate forest >... | reverse complement strand
AAACCGCCATTGGTACTTATTATCAATGCATAATTTTTTCCAATTTCAACTTTATTCAAACCAATTGTTTGTGGTTCTGTTTTGCCATATTCTTCCACCGGCATAAATTCGTAAAATATGCCATGTTCAGTAAATAATAACATGCCATCATCGTCCGGCAAATCCTGCCCTGCAAAAAAACCTTCGCTGGCATTGTATATTTCAAGGTAATTTATTGTGCCGCCGATTATCTTATCAAACTGCTCACGGTAAGGCGTAAACGAAACACCACCATGAATATACAATTCAAGGTTGGGCCAGACTTCTTTAATAGTTGATTTGCCTTTTATTTCTAATATTCTTTTTAATAATAAAAGTGTCCATGTTGGCACACCAGCCAATGAGGTTACATTTTCTTCGGCAGTTGTTTGCGCTAATTTCTCAATCTTATTTTCCCATTCATCTAACAACGCCACACTTAGTTCCGGCGTACGAAGCCATTGGCCCCAAAAAGGCGAGTTCTGCATCAACACAGCACTTAGATCGCCATATTGAATATCATCATTTACTTTACTTATTTGATGAGAACCACCGATAACCAAACCTTTGCCTGTTAATAAATCGCTGGACGGAAAATTTTTATAGTAAGTAGTCAATACATCTTTCGATGCCTGGAAATGGTTTTCTTTCAGGCTTTCTTCACTTATCGGTATGAATTTACTTTTATCACTTGTTGTTCCTGATGATTTTGCGAACCATGTGATTGGTGTGTTCCATAAAATATTTTCTTCGCCATTCATCATGCGTTTGATATATGGTTTTATATCATCATACTCATGAATAGGAACATTTTCTTTGAACTTGCGGATAGTAAATAAATGGTTGAATTGATATTTTTTTCCAAACTCTGTGTACTGCGCGGCTGTTACCAAATCCTGCAAAACCTCGCGCTGCGCGGCAATTGGATTGCTACTCCAGTTTTCGATGCGCCAGGAGCGCATACGAGCTAATCGTGATATGGCAGGAGATAACAATTTCATACAAGCAAAATACAGAAATGAATTGGAAAGATAAAATTGATTACCCTGCGTTTGTTACAAGGCTATAAGTTTATCTGTTATTTTAATACTTCTGATAGTTTATTTTCTAAATCTTCGCCACGCAAACTTTGCGCAATTATTTTTCCCTGTGGGTCAACCAATACATTATATGGTATTGAATTAAACCCATATAAATTAACCACGCTACTGTTCCAGCTTTGCAGATCGCTGATATGGTTCCAGGTTAAATTATCCGCGTTAATTGCGTCTATCCAATCCCGTTTGCTGCTATCCAGCGATATGCTTAATACAGTAAAATTTTTATCTTTGAATTGATTAAAAGCTTTAACAACATTCGGGTTTTCGCCACGGCATGGGCCACACCAGCTTGCCCAAAAATCTACCAAAACATATTTGCCGCGCAGGCTGCTTAATGCAAAATGTTTTCCACTTGTATCGGGCAAATTAATGTCTGGCGCTATGCCGCCAATATGTGGTGTAGCATTGTATTGCGTTACGATCTGGTTGTATTGTGTAACAGTTGATGCAATAGTTTCATTTTTAGGAAACCTGGTAGTAAGATTTGAAACAGGCTTCGACAATAAGTTAGGATCAATATTATTAGTGTAGCCTAATGCAAACACCGCCATGATAGGGTCGGAAACTGAATCGATGAAATGAACAATATAACTTTTATAAGCAGTTGCTTTTTCATCCATGTCTTTGGATGTTATATTTAAAATACTATCTGTTTCACTTAATTCTTTCCATTGCTCAGGTGTTGGCCCATCTTTTGGCATTAACGCTTTTTCAGTAGCTTTTTTATCTCTCAATTGTTGAAGGTGTTCATCTTCATTATTTAAAATAGTAGTTTGAGAATCCAATGCACTAATAAAACTCTTTAAAATAGAATTGGCATACGAATCAAATGAAGTGCTCTGCAGACCTGAAGCTGTTAAGTCCGTAGTAAAATTAATATCCGATTTATCATTGATAAAGATAAAGCCACTTTCTTTGCCATTTTCTAAACGTATGCGGTACAAACCTTCTTCAGGCGCTAATGCCGATGCTGTGAAATGACCGTTCTTTAAGTCAACAGTGTCCAGCACTTGCGGGTCTGCCTGGCTAAAATATAATTGTTCTAAATAAACTTTTTGGTCGGGTGCATTTTTTATTTCGCCGGTTACAGTAAATTTTCCGTTATCTGTTTTGTTTTTGCAGGAAAACAAAAGGATTGCAGTAATTGCAATCAGCATAATTTTTTTCATCAACAATCAATTTAATTTTTCAGCCAATAATTTATTCACCAGTTGCATATCAGCTTTACCTTTGCTTAATTTTTTTACTTCGCCGGCAAATAAACCGATCAATCCTTTTTTACCGGTTTTATATTCTTTCACTTTGTCGGGCATTTTGGCAATTACTTCGTCTACCCATACCGTTAGTGAATCAGTATTACTTTCCTGGATTAGGTTTAATTCAGTGGCAATTTGTAATGGCTCTTTACTTGAATCACTAATTAATGCATCAAATATTTTAGATGAAGCAACGCTAAAGTTTACTTTGCCATCATCCACCAATTGAATTAATGCGGCTATTTTTTTGGGAGATAATTTAAGATCAATCAACTCAATATTATTTGTATTGAGATAAGATCTTATTGGTCCCATCATCCAGTTGGCAACCGCTTTATAATTAGAAGTATCTTTAATAACAGCCTCAAAAAAACCAATGGATTCTTTATCAGTACAAATCACTTGCGCATCATACTCTGATAAATTAAATACTTCTTTATATTTCTTTTCCAACGCTTCCGGCAATGCCGGCAATGCTTCTTTTATCTCTTTTAAAAACTCGTCCGTAATATGAAAAGGAGTAAGGTCAGGTTCAGGGAAATACCTGTAATCATCAGCTTCTTCCTTGCTCCGCAACGAAAAAGTTGTATTATTATCCGCATCAAAACTTCTTGTTTCCTGGATAATTTTTTGGCCGCTTTCAACTAATTCTACCAAACGGTTCGCTTCCAGTTCAATTGCTCTTTTTACATTGCGGATGCTGTTTAAATTTTTTACTTCAACCCTTGTGCCTAATTTTTTATCTCCTTTCAAGCGCACAGAAATATTAGCATCGCAGCGCATGCTTCCTTCTTCCATATTGCCATCGCAGATATCCAGCCAGCGAACTAATTTTCTTAATTCAGTCAAATAAATAAATGCTTCATCACTTGTATGCAAATCAGGTTCCGAAACAATCTCCAGCAAAGGAACTCCGGCACGGTTCAAATCAACCGATGTAAAATTTTCATCCACATCATGCAAACTTTTTCCGGCATCTTCTTCAATATGTATCCTGTTCAAACGGATATTTCTTTCTTCATCGCCCGTTTTAATTTTTACAAAACCACTTTTGCAAATAGGCGTAGTATGCTGACTAACCTGATAACCTTTCGGAAGGTCAGGATAAAAATAATTTTTACGCGCAAAATAATTATGCTGTTCAATTTCGCAATTCAATGCAAGCCCAAGTTTAATAGCAAACTCAATTGCCTCTTTATTCATCTTTGGCAAAGTACCTGGATGCGCCAAAGTAATCGGGCTGATATGTGTATTGGGATCACCACCATAAGCAGCGCTGTCGCCACAAAATAATTTACTTTTTGTAAGTAACTGTGCATGTACTTCCAGGCCAATTACAGCTTCGTATTTATCATTTTTTATCACGGGTGCAAAGGTAAGCAAAAGGCGCCACAGGGTTGTAACCGTTGTAGCGCCTTTAATTCACAGGACTTTGATAATTTTTACAGGTCGGCTGTTTTCAATTTCTTCGGAATCTTTACATCAAAATTCATTTCTGTCCCGCTGCGGTTTACGGTTATTTTGTACGAATTTTTTCCTTCTTCAGGATGCAGATGGTCTCTTGCCTCATCGGTATTATTTATTTTATCACCATCAATTTCTGTAATAATATCGCCTTCTTTTAAACCTGCTTTTGCAGCAGCAGAACTATCTTCCACAGCAATTACTTTTACAGTGCCATCTTCGGTATCCTGTATTTTTATTCCTAATTTTTTTTGATGCGGCATCATATCAAAATTTTCATGTTCCATCATTTCCGGCATCTCTGGCATTTCAGATTGTTCAGGCATTTCAAAATCCTGCATATCCGGCCCGTGAAAAGAATAAGCAAATTGCTGTTCTTCTTTTCTTTCACCTAAAACAGCTTTAATGGTTTTGTTTTTATTATTTCTTATATAAGAAATTTTCACTTCGTCCTGAGGTTTTTGCTCCTTTACAATATCAGCCAGCATATCAGGGTTGTCTACTGTTTTATCATTTATTTTGGTAATGATATCACCTTCTTTTAAACCGGCTTTATCTGCAGCGCTGCCAGCTACAACTTCAACTACACTAACCCCTTTATCTGTTTTTTCAGTAGTTACGCCCAAAAATGGTTTGATAACTTCTTTATGCTTTTGCCAGTTTTTTTGCTGTTTTTCCCAACGCTTTTGTTCTTCGTCAAACTGCTTTTGAAAATTACCATTGTCAAAATCAAAACCCATCATTCTATCTCCGTCACGCATCATCATTTTACGTTTACGGATCGTAACCTGGCTATCAATAAATTCATTCAATGGTTTTCCATTCACATAAATTGAATCACCATTTATCTGCACAGTCATATTCAAATCCTTATCGCCTTTATTGCGGATAATAATTTCTTCTGATTGTTTATCACCTGGCGGAGGTGGTGCGGGCGCAGGTGGCGGTGGAACATCCTGTGCAAAAAACAAAAGAGCTGAAACCCAATACAGCAGCGGCTAATAATAACTTCTTCATAAACTTTATTTTAATGTACGAAAATTTTAGTAGATCAAAAGTAGAAATAAAATCCGAATTACGAAATATTTCGGAAATGAATTTTTTGCTTTAACAAAAGTTTAGAGAAAACGTAGATTTTTATTTTGTGACAAGCATTTGTTCTTTGATCAACATCGTTGTGTCACTCACTTGTACGGCATACCATCATTTATCTTTTTGTACAATAGCTGTTTCATTTATCATATACTTCTCTATTTGTCATGCTGAGGTACGAAGCATCTGCTTCTTAACCAGCAGAGTGATACTTTGTGGATAAGATGCTTCGTACCTCAGCATGACAAGTCAAAGAGAGTTGCTAATCAAAAACAGAATAATTTTCGGAGAGTAATGATTTCACTTTTTCAATAACAGCTTTTAAATTACTAATATCCTGCCCGCCGGCAGTAGCAAGATTCTTTTGTCCGCCGCCGCCACCTTTAATTAATGGAGCAATATGTTGTTTAATGATCTGCGAAGCATCTAAATTTTTTGCCACAACAACCGTATCAGAAATTCCAACGGCAACAAAAGGTTTACCATCAATATTGCTGCAAAGCACAGCCACATGGTCGCGCAAATGATTTTTAAGGTCGAAGCATAATTTTTTTAAAGCATCAGGATTGGATACTTCAACAACAGAACCAATGAACGTGACATTGTTTATTATCTCATCTTTTGTAAGCAATTCATTTCTTATGCCAACCAATTGCCTTGCTTCCAAATGCTCAATTCTTTTCTTAAGATCAGTATTTTCAGTTTGTAAATTCTCAATTGACTTTGAAAGGTCTTTCGGGTTTTTTAATGTTTCACGGATTGCAGTAATTGTATCAAATTGGTTATTGATATAATCTTCCGCAGCTTTTCCACTAACAGCTTCAATGCGTCGAACACCGGCAGCAACGGCACTTTCATGTTTTATTTTAAAAAAACCTAACTCGCCGGTGTTGCCAATATGTGTGCCGCCACAAAGCTCAACAGAATAGTTTGGGTCGATGATAACAACACGAACGACGTCGCCATACTTTTCTCCAAACAAAGCCATCGCACCAAGTTTCAACGCTTCTTCTTTGGGTAATTTTTCAATTACAACTTGAATATTTTCTCTTATTTTTTCATTCACTATTTTTTCAACTTCAGCAATTTCAGCATCCGTCATTTTTGCAAAATGAGAGAAATCAAAACGCAAATGTTCTTCATTTACTAATGAACCTTTTTGTGCTACATGTGTGCCCAATACTTTTCGTAATGCTGCGTGCAAAAGATGAGTTGCACTATGATGTGCTGTTATTTTTTTACGTCTTTCAATATTTATTTCAGCGTCAACAATAGTCTCAAATGAAGAAGGGAGTATTTTGGTAAAATGAACTATTAAATCATTATCCTTTTTTGTATTTGTAACTGCAATTGATTCATTTGCAAAATGAAGGACACCTTCATCTCCGACTTGTCCACCACTTTCAGCATAAAACGGAGTTGTATCTAAGACTAATTGATAAGATGTTTCTTCTTTTGAAGTAGTTTTTCTATACTTAAGAATTTTACTTTTTGTTTCGGATAAATCATATCCGACAAATTTGTTAGATACATTATCAATTAATGTTACCCAATCATCAGTTTCCAAAACTGCGGCAGAACGACTTCTGGTTTTTTGTTCTTGTAATGCTTTTTCAAAACCAACCATATCTACAGACCAGCCAATTTCATATGCCATTAGTTGTGTTAAATCAATTGGAAATCCATAAGTGTCATTTAATTCAAAAGCGAAAGGTCCATAAATGATTTTTTTACCTCGAAAATTAATGCGGTCATTTTCAGCTTCCTCAACAGTTTTCACATAACTTAAAACTTCAGCTTTTCCTGTTTCGTTAGTGGTATAGTTTTCAAAACGTATAATTCCATATCCTAACCTTCTTAAAAAACCTTCCTCTTCTTCGAAAATTATTTTTGCTATAAAATCCAATTGCTTAATCAACTCCGGAAAAACGTCTTCAAACTGCTTTGCAATAACCGGAAGTAATTGATGCAACAATGGTTGTTTATAATCTAAATAAGAATAATAATAACGTACTGCTCTTCTTAAGATGCGGCGTATAACATAGCCTGCGCCTGTGTTTGAAGGCAATTGCCCATCTGCTATTGTAAATGATATGGCACGGATATGGTCTGCAATTACGCGAAATGCAATGGCTTCTTTACTATCACTGTAATCGTATTTTTTGTTGGTTATTTTTTCTGTTGCCGCAATTGTTCCTGTAAAAACATCTGTATCATAATTGCTTTGCTTGCCTTGCAACACTCTTACTAAACGTTCAAAGCCCATTCCGGTATCAACATGTTTTGCAGGCAACTGTTCAAGGCTGCCATCTTTTTTTCTGTTGAATTGAATGAATACATTGTTCCATATTTCTATTACCTGTGGATGGTCGTTGTTCACCAATGTTTTTCCATCTACTAATTTCCTTTCTTCATCCGTCCTACAATCAACGTGTATTTCGGTGCATGGTCCGCATGGTCCGGTATCGCCCATTTCCCAGAAATTATCTTTTTTATTGCCTAATAAGATCCTGTCTTCGCTTGTCCATTTTTTCCATTCGTTCCAGGCTTCTTCGTCTTTTGGTAAATTTTCTTTTGCATCGCCTTCAAATACGGTCACGTATAAACGCTCTTTATCTATTTTAAAAACTTCCGCTAATAATTCCCAGCTCCATTCTATTGCCTCTTTTTTAAAATAATCGCCAAAGCTCCAGTTGCCCAGCATTTCAAACATGGTGTGGTGGTATGTATCAACACCTACTTCTTCCAAATCATTATGTTTGCCGCTTACACGCAAACATTTTTGTGTATCTGCAATTCTATTATATGGCGCTTTTTTATTGCCTAAAAAATAATCCTTAAACTGGTTCATTCCCGCATTGGTGAATAGCAATGTCGGGTCGTCTTTTAAAACGATCGGTGCAGAAGGCACAATTGTGTGCCCTTTTGATTTAAAAAAATCGAGGAATTGTTGGCGTATTGCAGCGCTCGTCATCATGTCCATTCTGTATTTTGGGTTGATTTTTGCGATTTATCAGTCTATATTTGTAACCTTTTTTATAATGGCTGCAAATTTACGGACTTATCAGTAATTGTCTGAACGTGGATTTGGGACAAAAATAAATATAGCTGAATAACGATTTGCTGTACAAGTGAGTGACACAACGATGTTGAATAAAGAGATATCGTTTGTCCCAAAAAAATAATTCTAATATTCTCTCGCTATGTGCGGGACAAGGCATGAAAAAAATTAAATACTTCTACAACACGAACACGCTTCGGTATGAAAAGCTGGTTACGCCTTTGCGGGTGAAGTTGTTGCGTGTATTTGGTTTTCTTTCGGCATTGATTGTTAGCTGTGCGATTGTGATTGCTTTGTATAATAAATTTTTTCCCAATCCATCTGACCTTGAGCTGCGCCATAAATATGATAATATAAAAGATGATTACAATGCGCTGAATGATAAGGCGCAAACATTGGAACAACAAATGGCGGAGCTGGAAGAACGTGATAATAAAGTGTACCGCTCGATATTTGAAGCAACGCCTTTGCCGGATAGCGCGCGTGCAAAATTGATCGAGCAAAAAAAAGAAATTGAAAAAGTGCAGGTAATGGCGGATGATGCGTTGGGTAAAGACATTGCAGGTACATTAAATAATTTGGCGGCGCGCGTTGCGTTTCAACAAGATAGTTATACGGATATTGAAAAATTAATTAAAAACCAGGGCGAGAAATTAGCGTGTATCCCTGCTATTCAACCGGTGAGCAATAAAGATCTGACACGTATTGGAAGTGGTTTTGGAATGCGGATACATCCAATTTACGGAATCCCTAAAATGCACTATGGTATTGACTTTACAGCGCCGCAGGGTACGCCGATTTATGCAACGGGCAATGGAACTGTTACTGCCGCTGGCGAAGGAACGGGCACCGGCAACCGTGTAATTATTGATCATGGTTATGGATATCAAACGGTTTATATGCACATGGTTCGTATTAAAACGCATGTGGGTGAACGTGTAAAACGTGGCGAAGTGATTGGATGGGTTGGTAGCACTGGCGAAAGCACTGGTCCGCATTGCCATTATGAAGTGCATGTGGATGGCGAACCGGTTGACCCGATCTATTTCTTTTATAATGATCTGAATGCGGAGCAATATGACCGCTTATTAAAAATTGCTTCTAAAGGCAGCGCTAAAAGTTTTGATTAATAATTTGATTAACTTTAATCATGCCACTTCGACAAATTTCATTTGATTTTGAAAATATACCGGAAGAAACAGAGCCGGTGAAAAAAGTTGTTGCTAAGAAAGAAGCAATTCTTGTTGCAAAAAAAGAAGTTATTGTTGAAAAGAAAAAATCTACACGCGGCAGGAAAAGTTTAAAGGAAATGGTGGCGAGCGCTGATTTGGTTGATGTTCCGGAAGATGAAGTGTTATTTCAAAAGAGTTATTATTCTATTGGCAAAGTTGCCGAGATGTTTAAAGTAAACCAATCGCTGATACGTTTTTGGGAGAATGAATTTGATGTATTGAAACCGAAGAAGAATGGCAAAGGCGACAGGCTATTTAGACCGGAAGATATTAAGAACCTTCAGCTGATACATCATTTAATTCGCGAGAAAAAATATACGATGGAAGGTGCGAAAGATTTTATTAAGAAGAATAAAAAATCGGATGAAAAATTCGCGATGATAGAATCGCTGAAAAGGATAAAAGGTTTTTTAAATGAATTGAAAGCTAATTTATGAGTAATAAATTCTCTTATTATTATTTTTTGATTGCTTTTTTGCTTTTATTTTCTACGTTGCAAATTACTGCGCAAACCAGTTACGAAATAAGTTATGATGCAAAAGAACCTTCGGTTAAAATTTTAAAAGGCATTATTAGTAAATCTTTGATCGATAATGATACATCCTTCAACTGGTATAATCCAAGCCAGATTAATTATACTCCGGATTCATCTATAGTTAATGCTTTTGTAAGGTTTAAGGATAGCATACAGTTTGTAATATTTGGCGGAACATGGTGCGAGGATACACAATTTATACTTCCAAAATTCTTTAAGATACAAGAGCAGAGCGGCATTGCGGATGATCAAATTACATTTTTTGGCGTTGACCATAAGAAAAAAACCTTGGGCAATATTGCCGATGCATTTCATATAACCAATGTGCCTACAATTATTGTAATGAAAGATGGTAAGGAATTAGGGCGTGTAGTTGAATATGGAACAACGGGTAAATGGGATACAGAGCTTGCTGATATTCTTACTAAGTGATCAACCTTTATTGCTATTGTTATTAATTATAATTGTACTTGAATCACCTGCCAGTTCAATATTATTTTCTTCTATTATTTTTTTTATTGAAAGATTGACCTGTTGTTTTAATGCAAAGAATTCTTCCAATGTAAACGGCTCCGTAAAATATTCTATCGTTATTAATAAAGAATTTTTACTGACATCTTTTAAAAATACAGAAGATGAAACGATGTTCTGAGTATTTTGTTCTATCAGTTTTTTCAATAAATCAATAAAAGTCTGTGTTGCTGTTGAAGATGTTTTGGTTGATAGCTCCAGTTTTATTTCAGCCCTGCGGTTGGTCCGCATGCTCAGGTTATCTACTATCGAATCAACCATTTGTTTATTGGGCATTGTTACCAATGTTTTATCTACTGTGCGTATCCTTGTGCTGCGCAAACCAATTCGTTCAACCTTGCCCGTTATGTTGTTTACTGTTACTACATCATCCGTAAAAAAAGGCTTATCAAAAAAGATGATAAAAGAAGCAATCAGGTTCTCCAAACTTTCTTTGGCAGCCAGCGCTAATGCAGCACCGACAAGGCTTAAACCAGTTAATAGATTTCCAATATGCTGACTGAAGCAGGCTTTTATAATCAATAATATGCCACATACGCCAATGATAACTTTTAAAAAATCGCGGAAGAAAATAATGAGCTGGTTATCTTTTGCATTCGGATCGCTTGCCTGTGTTTTTAATATCAATGCAATAAAATCAACCATGCGCAACAGCAGCCATACAAAAGATATAATGATGATGGCAGTACCTGTCCTTGATATTATATCTGCCGTAGAATGCCCATAAATAGTATGTCGCAGGATGCCCGGAAAACGAAGCTTATCTAAAGTAAAAACTGTGATTGCTATTAATAAAAACCATTCTAATGGTTCAACCAATAAAGCGAAGAAACTTTTTTTATCTAATGTTTTCCATATCCTGTTAGCGAGCTTATAAAATATAAAAGCAATGTAGCGTGATATAAATCTTTTAAGAATGACAGTAATAACAATAACGCAAGCTGCCATTAAATAGCTTCTGATGGAATTGTCGAAATAAATTTTATCTAAAAAACCCATACACTAAAATACTACAATGATGATAAATTATTTTATTGAAAAGATCTCCAGTCCATCCTGCTTTAATAAATAAACTTTATTGTTGCTCACTTTTATTTGTAGTGCATTGTTGAAAACCGCTGGCAACGTGTGTTGTACCAAATTAAGAGAACCTAACTGGTATTGATAAAGAGTAGAGTCTGAAAAGCCGTATATATTTTTTCCAACCACATCCACATTCTTCCAGTGAAAGAATGGTATCTTATTTTTTAAAGAACCATAGTAATCAAAAATATAAAAACCTTTATTGGGGTCATATAAATAAACATATCCATCACGGTCAATAACCCGTGCTGGTGATGGTACTGAATCGAAGAGCAAACCAAAATCTACCGTTGCTAATAATACATTTCCATTATCATCAATTTTTTTTAATTCGCGGTCACCTTCATCAAACAACCATATATTATTATCATACGAAGCAGCAACGGCGCGTACACTAAAAATATTTTGTGTGCGAAGATTAACAGTGTTTAATACTCCCAAAAGCCTGTCCAGTTCTACAATAGAAGAGAAATCCCTGTAATACAATAAAATTTTTAACGGATTGGAAACATCTACCGAAACCAATTGCCCATACGTGCGTACATCATTATAAACACCCAATGAATCGCCATTGATATTTATTTTTTTTAATTGATTGCCGGTTGTTAGCAGGTAAATATTATCAAGATTATCAACTGTAAAATAAGAAAAACTACCAGGAAGTGTTTTAATAAACTGAAGCGATGAATCCTGCGCAAAAGAAAATTTAGCCATAAAGGCGAAAAGGCATATCGTAATTATTTTTTTTAGCGTATTCATTTTGTGTAATACAGCAATTGTGTTTTTTCACCATCGAAAACCGCATAACTGTTATATTGTATCCAGTCTCCTAAGTTAATATATCGGCTGTTATTATTTGTAAAAGCAAAGTCAATTGGTAAGTGGCGATGCCCGAAAATAAAATAATCAAAATGTTCTTTTTTCAATACTTCTTTACAATAAATGATAAGCCATTCATTTTCTTCACCGTAAAATTTTTCAGATGATCCGGCGCCTTTTTCCCTGCTTTTGTTGGATGAATAATTAGCAATGCCAATACCAATAGCCGGCGGCAAAATACCAAATAACCATTGACAAATTTTATTACGGAATATCTTCTTTAAAAACTTGTACCCTTTATCGCCAGGCCCTAATCCATCACCATGACCAATTAAAAATTTTTTATTATTAAATTCAAATTCCTTTGGTTCAAAATAAACAGGGATGTTTAATTCTTTTTGAAAATAATCCGTCATCCACATATCATGGTTACCAACAAAAAAATGGACAGGAATCCCGCTATCCGTTAACTCAGCTAATTTGCCGAGGATGCGTGTATATCCTTTTGGCACAACATTTTTATATTCATACCAAAAATCAAACATATCGCCTACAATAAAGATCTGCGCTGCATCTGCTTTTATTTCATTTAAAAACCGGACGATCTTTTTCTCACGTGCAAGGCTAGACGCAGCATCTGGTGAGCCGAGATGAAAATCGGAGAGAAAGTATATTTTTTTATTAAAAGGAATATTCAAGATGAAACTTAAAATGAATAATTGAAATTACTATTTCAAAAATAGCCATTCATTTTTATATGATATTTTAATTGTTTACAGGGCTATCAACCAAAAACAAATAAACCTCTTTAGGCCCGTGAACACCTACAACCAATGTTTTTTCAATATCAGCCGTGCGGCTTGGGCCAGTGGCAAAAGTTATTAATGAAGGGATATTGCCTGCATATTTTTCTTTTAATAATTGTAAGGCATCTTTTATATCATAAACCAGTTGGTTTACATAAGCAATACAAATATGAATAGGTGCATAAACACTAACAGTACGCCCGCTCTGTTGGGCAGCGCTCATTACAATCGTTCCTGTCCTTGCTACTAAATATTCACAACCAGTTATTGAAGCATCGCAACTTTCAAGGTTAATCGTGTTGCTGAATTGTTCATTCCATTTATCTTCTTTGCAATAAATTTTAAGCCATTGCTTTTCAGCTATCAATTGTTTTAATTGCTTTTGTAAATCTTTTTCATCAAAACAAAAAGCAAACCTGCCTTGCAGTTTAGTGAACTCCTGTGCAAAGATTACTTCTAATTCATCTGTAGCTGGCCGGTAAACGGAATTAGCTCCTTCACTTTGTGCAAAAGGCAAAGGCGCCGGATTGCTCAGCGCCTGCCTTATCTTTTTTAATATATTTTCTTTTGCAGGAGAAACACTCATTGCTTTTACATTTGAGGAGGGTTTATTAACTCTTCTGATATTTCTTCAGGAGCTTCGCTCACCGCATCTTTCGGGTCGATGTCTAATAATTTCTTTTCTCCAAAAGGGCGTTTGCCAATCAATGTTTCCACATCGCTTTGAAACAATACTTCTTTCTTTAATAATTCCTTCGCCAATAATTCTACATCACCTCTTTTCTGCGTAAGCAACTCTTTTGTTTTTATATACGCAGTATCAATAAGCTTGCGTACTTCCTGGTCAATCATTTTACCTGTTTCTTCACTATAAGGTTTGGTAAAATAATTTTCCTGCGCGGGATCGTAAAAACTGATATTGCCTACTTTATCATTCATTCCATAAACAGTAATCATGCTGTAAGCGATCTTTGTTATTTGTTGTAAATCATTGCTTGCACCGGTACTTATTTTTCCAAAGAAAATATCTTCACTTGCCCTGCCGCCTAAAGTCATACAGATTTGGTCCATTAACTGATCGGTATTATATAAGTACTGTTCTTTAGGTGTGTATTGCGCATAACCTAATGCTGCCGTACCTCTTGGCACTATTGTAACTTTTAATAACGGGTACGCATGTTCGAGATACCAGCCGCAGATTGCATGGCCAGCTTCATGGTAAGCAATGATTTCTTTTTCTTCCGGAGAGATGATCTTGTTCTTTTTTTCCAGGCCACCAATTACACGATCAATCGCATCCTGGAAATCACTCATATCAACAGCCGTTTTATTTTTACGGGCGGCAATTAAAGCGGCTTCATTACACACATTCGCAATATCTGCGCCGGCAAAGCCAGGTGTTTGTTCTGCCAGTTTGTGGATATCCAGTGTTTGAGAAATTTTTATTGGTTCAAGATGCACTTTAAAAATTGCTTCACGGCCAACTAAATCAGGACGATCAATAGTAATTTGTCTATCAAACCTTCCCGGACGTAATAATGCATTATCCAATACATCCGGACGGTTGGTTGCTGCCAGGATAATAATACCTAAATCAGTTCCAAAACCATCCATCTCAACCAACAATTGGTTTAATGTATTTTCCCTTTCATCATTGCTCATCATCATATTCTTTCCACGCGCTCTACCAATAGCATCTATCTCATCTATAAAAATAATACATGGAGCTTTTTCCCTTGCCTGTTTAAACAGATCACGAACGCGGCTTGCACCAACGCCTACAAACATTTCTACAAAATCACTTCCGCTTAAACTAAAGAACGGAACCTGCGCTTCGCCAGCAACTGCTTTTGCCAAAAGTGTTTTACCAGTACCCGGAGGCCCGATCAATAAAGCGCCTTTTGGAATTTTACCACCAAGCGCAGTATATTTTTTTGGATTTTTCAAGAAGTCAACAATTTCCATTACTTCCACTTTAGCTTCATCCAGACCAGCAACATCACCAAAGTTTATATTAACCCTTGTTGTTTTATCAAACAAAGTAGCTTTTGATTTTCCAATGTTGAAGATGCCGCCTGGTCCGCCGCCGCCGCCTGGGCCGCCAACTTTACGCATCATCAAAACAAATATTAAACCTATTACCAGAAACGGTAAAATATTAACGATAACCGAACGGATAATATCGCCTTCTTCGCCGGCATCAGAGGGTACATTTGCCACAGCAGGATTAGCTTTAATAAAATCAGCCATATCATTATTAAAACCAGTAAGATCAGAAATATTAAAAGCGAATTGTGGAGGTGGTGTTTTCAAAGCATTATCATAATCATTAGCATGCCCATCCCTGGAAACATTCAATATCTTTTTATAAAAAGCTGCTTTTGCTTTTAAACTATCTGGTTTAACAGATACCCTTACCTGTTTGTTATTGGTAATTACTTTGTATTCATCCACATCGCCCTGCAAAAGCATTTGCTTAAAAGCCTGAATGTTGGTATCAATACCATTCGTGTTAACTCCACGCAAAAAATTATAGCCAATCAATGCCGCAAAAGCGATGGCATATATCCAATAGATATTAAAGCGTGGTTTATTCTTTGGTTGGTTTTCATCGCCGGGAGCACTGTTGGGATTAAATTTCAATCCGGGATTGGGTTTTTTATCTGTTGCCATAAATGCTTGTTACAATAATTGTTTATTAGTTACCACAATAATAGACGATAACGGTGTATATATATTTTAATCTTTGTGTTCCATAGCTGGTGCATCGCTCCACATTTCTTCCAATTGATAAAACTTCCTTGGCTCCGGCAACATTATGTGTACCACTACATTTACATAATCTATCAATATCCATTGCTGTCCTTGCCTGCCTTCATGTTTGTATGGAGACTCCAGGCATTTTTCTTTCACATCTTCTTCAATAAAATCGGCAATCGCTTTTAACTGGATATTATTACTTGCTTCGCAAATGATAAAAAAATCAGCAACAGCTTCAGGTATTTTCCGGAGATCCAGGCTTACAATGTTCTGCCCTTTTTTCTCCAGTATGGCATTAATAATTGCTTTTATGATCTTGCTGTTTCTTGTTAGGCGGACTGCGCTGTTCTTTTTCCGCGTGTCCAATAATGTCAATTTGTTCAAATGCTATTGTGTTTTTTATTTAATTTTTCCATGATAGTTGCCATGGTAAATGAATATTGCATGCAGGTTGTTTAACTTTTTGTTTTTTGAATTAACAGACCGTAGCTTGCAATCAATCCCAAAAATACTACTTTCTTCACCAATCACCTGCAATGCCTGTAAATAGATACCCGATAACAATTTTAGACACTGTTGATAGTACCAACAACTATGCCATGGCATTGGTTCATGAAGGATTGGCGAAGCACGGCCAAGCCTGCTTTGCACATTACCAAACCGCCGGGCGTGGGCAACGAGGTAAAACATGGCATACCGGAAAAGGGCAAAACATAGCGCTCACCATCATTATCAAGCCAAACAGGCTGCGTGCCAACAATCAATTTTATCTTTCAGCGGCAATTGCATTGGGCAGTTTTGATTTTTTTAGCAAATATGCCGGCGACGAAACAAAAATTAAATGGCCCAACGATTTGTATTGGCGTGACAGAAAGGCAGGGGGAATATTAATTGAAAATGTGTTCCGCGATAAAAGCTGGAAATGGGCAATCGCGGGCATTGGTATCAATATCAATCAATCAAAATTTTCAAAAGAGTTAAAAAATCCTGTTTCGCTAAAACAAATAACCGGCAAAGATTTCGATATAGAATTGCTTGCAAAAGAATTACACAAAGCCATTATGAAACGCGTAGATAATTTAGATGCATCGACGTATAAAAAAACCATACATGATTACAACCAGCAATTATATAAACTCAACCACACCATAAAACTAAAAAAAGCCAATATAGTTTTTACAACAACATTAAAAGAGATATCTGCTCACGGCGATTTAATAACGCAGGATGGAATGGAAAGGCATTTTTCTTTTGGAGAAGTAGAATGGGTTATTTGATAAAAATTTTTTGTGACAAGCATTTATTTTTACCTCATCATCGTTGTGAACTTGTTCTGTTATTCTTTTCTTTCACTGAAAGAAAAGAATAATCTCACTTGTACGGCAAACCTTTATTCAGCTTTTCTTGCTTCTATTTCATATTTATTGTTATGATATCCATTATACATATTCTCCCACAAATATTTTATAATAAAAACAAAATAACCATAACGTAGAAATTGTTGCACATGACAAAGCTCATGCTTAACCCATTTTGTATCCAGCAAAAATTGTTGCTGAGTAGTATTATGAAGATGGATTGTTTTGCCTAAAACAATTGCAACCCGCGGCACCTTCAATTTTTTAGCAGCCAACTTTGCAATCCACGAATTTTCTTTAATGACGATATCTTTTATATCTATCAAATTGAATATTGATTTTAATCTGCATTGAGATTTTATTTCTCAATTTCTTCCCACGCTTCAAGAATTTCTTTCGTGTGTTCCTTACTGTTAGGTTTTAAAAATATTTTTCGGATAATGCCTTTTTCATCAATTAGAAATGTAGTGCGGATAAGGCCCATATAGTTTCTGCCAAATAATTGTTTTTCTCCCCAAACGCCATATTTATCTATTATTTTATGTTCCGGGTCAGCAATTAAAGTAAACGGAAGATTGTATTTCGTTTCAAATTTTTTGTGTTTCTTTTCTTCATCCGGGCTAACGCCTAAAACAACAAAACCATTCTTTTTCAATAAACTAAAATTATCACGCAAATTACAAGCTTCAACAGTACACGTAGGTGTATCATCTTCCGGATAAAAATATAAGATGACTTTTTTGCCGATGAAATCAGACAATGAAACTTTGTTACCGTTTTGGTCATTGCCGCTAAATGCCGGTGCCTTTTTATTTTCAGTTAAATGTGTCATAGTTTTTTTGGTTGCTGATCGTTGGCCGTTGTTCGTGATTTATCGTCCAACGAACAACAACCAACGATGAATTATCACCTTGTAAAATTATACGTTTTCTCAGCAACATTGCCCACACAATCCTGCGCAATAATTTTTAGTACATGATTTCCTGAAGGACAATAACTATCAAACTTATAAATAAATGCTTCGTTCTTATCATTGGTAAACCGCAACCACTTTCCATCCAGTTCCGCACGGAAATTAATTTCTTTGGTATTATCTTTTACAATAAACGCAATGCGCGCCAGCCCTTTACAATTCATTCCATCCCGAAAACCAACAGGAGTAATGGTTGGCGGAGTATTATCAATAATTAATTGAAAATTTCCAAACTCGCGGAAGCTGGCTTTGTACCAGCCATTATCATAAACAGCTTTTGCAAAATCATTTTTACCAGCCCAGTAACGATGCATTACAATTTTGTCTTTGTATGCATCACCCGCCGTACTTTTTATTTTAACCGGAAAATAAACATGCGAAGGGATTGAACCCGTATTGATTTGAAAAACTGGCGAAGCGGCATTGATATTATTGGCTGCTGTTTCATTAAACTGCAAATGCAAAGAATCGTACAAATCATTCTCAGGTAAATAAAAACTGATATCATTATTTTCAAAAATATTTATTTGTCCCGGATAAAGCATTTTGCCGGATTTGGTAATTGGTTTATTTATTACTCCACGTTTTACATCAAATTTTAATAGCGAAGTATTTCCATACGTATCTTTTACTTCTACTTTTATATGATGGATATCATCATCATTTAATGTAATTACGCCATCGCCATTAATATCTTTATAAACGCCTTGTGGATAGCCGGGAAGCCTTGATAAATGTTCTACAAAAGGGCCGCCATTGCTGCGTAATTTGTAATCGATGTGTGCATTTACATAACGTGTTTCTTCATACGTAATACTATCTATCTGGAAACCAACAATTGGTTTTTCATCTTCAGATAATATTGCCTGGTAAATACCATTGGGGTTATTGGAACCAGTATATTTATCCACTGCTGAAATTGCAAAACTTATTTTATCGCTATTAGCTGTAACTAACGGTGCCGTATAAGTGCCATTTATTTTTCTTATGACAATGAATTTTGGACTTTGTTCATACACGCTTATGCTCCTATCGTACACGGCTAAACGAAGAATTTGCGGCGCCACATCATCGTGTATTGGCATACCGAATAACAATGGGTTTAATACTTTATCTGTTTTAGTATCTCTTATTTCAAAATGTGTATGCGGGCCTTCTGAACCGCCGGTGTTGCCACTATATGCAATAAAATCGCCTTTTTTTACAGGGAATAAATTGGCAGGAATATCAATTTCTATCTTCCAGGTTTGTTGTTTGTATTGTTGTTCGGTTACATATTTTTCCAAAGCCGGATTGAAGTCATTTAAGTGCGCATATAAAGTTGTCAATTCGTTTGGGTGATTGATACGAATTGACCTTCCAAAGCCCGTTGCATCGATGGTTACTTTGGCAATGTATCCATCTGCAGCAGCAACTACAGGCATATTTTCATGCGAATCGGTACGGCAATCCAATCCCATGTGATAGTGGTTGGGCCTGAGTTCCCCGAAGTTGGCAGCAATGGATGGGGTGTTTCCCAATGGCCAGCGGAAATATCCTTTGGGATAATTTTTTACCGGAAAAATTTGTGCTGATGAGCCGATAAACAGATTAGCAAATATGCAAATGAGTAAAATTCTTTTTATAAAAGAATGGACAGAATATTGATTCAATTTTATAATGGGTTTGTTTTCAAAATTACGGTATAAAACAAATTGTTGCCCAATAGATATTCTACAGTTGAACGGAGCGTCGCCAATGAAGTTTCATAGTAGTACAAATGCCGGCTTCAAAAAAATCATTAACGGATTAAAACAACATTGCCTTTCAGCAATCTGGCTTTTGTATCGCAATTTAAATAGTAAGAAATCCAATATACATAATTGCCCTGATCGGCTGGCTGGCCTTTGTAAGTGCCGTCCCAGCCAGCGTTTACATCGGTTGTTTCAAATACCATTTCGCCCCAGCGGTTAAATATCTGGAATTCTTTCAGTGATAAATTTTGCGGGTAAATTTTAAACAGATCATTCAAGCCATCGCCATTTGGTGTAAAGGCATTGGGCATATAAATATATCCGCTTCCACATGGCGATGACGTTGAATCGGGATTTACGAGGATAAAAACTGAATCGATGGAATGGCAATCGGTACTATTATCTGTTGCCAGGAGATATATCCACGATGAAGTATAAACTGTTGCTTTAGGGTTTTGAATAGTGTTGTTATCGATAGTGGCCGCAGATGTCCATAAATATGAAAATGATGGATCAGTATTTAATTGTACTATACCACCTTTATCAACTTCGGTAGGATTAGCGGTGATTTGTATGGATGGGTTAGGCTTTATGGTTAGATTAATTGTAACAGTGCTGTCGCAGCCATTGGCATTGGTTAATATCGTAGTGTACGCGCCGGTTGTAGTATGTCCTGAATAAGATTGCCCCTCGCAAATAGCCGTGTCGATTGTGTAGAATGATTTTGGGTTTACGGTAAGGTTTAGTATTGCAATGCTGTCGCAGGTTGTTGTAGTTAATGTATCACGGTAGATTCCTGTTTGCGTATATGCGTTACCGTTAAAAATAAAATTTTGCCCCGCACAGATTGATTTATTTATTGAATCTTTTTTATAGGAATAAACGGTAAGGTTTAAGATTGTGATGCTATCGCAGGTAGCAGTAGAAATAGTATCTCTGTAAATGCCTGATTGCGTATATTCGTTCCCGTTAAAATTGAAACTCTGCCCTCTGCAAATTGATTGGTTTACCGAGTCTTGTTTATAGTTGCTGACAGTGAGGTTCAATATTACAATACTGTCGCAGGTTGCTGTAGCCAGTGTGTCGCGGTAAATACCGGTGGTGGTGTAGGTATGCGTATTGCTTCTGTTTGTGCCAATTGTAAAACTTTGTCCTGCGCAGATATTTTGTACAATCGAATCCTGCTTATACGTATTAACAGTAAGGTTCAATATTATAATACTATCACACGATGTAACGGCCGTGTATAATGTATCATAGTAAACTCCTGTTGTATTGTAGATATGTGTACCTATTGTGTAATTTTCGCTTG